>WNGO01001256.1_pt1 | contig 16244 bp, 6 predicted proteins | sample 5400511 | NCBI WGS metagenome assembly WNGO01 (sample SAMN13153380, study PRJNA577476) | soil metagenome | isolation source: 20 cm soil or saprolite under Garry oak tree replicate 2 | place: USA:California | collected 2016-06-15 | reverse complement strand
AGTCGAGGGAAACGCCGCCGGCATCGTAAACAATTGAATCGGCCGCGCTGAAACCGGAGGCGCGATAAAACTCAACTCCGGATAACGTCGACATGAGCTCGAAAGACTTAAAGCCATCGCTTTGCGCTTCCGCCTCGCAACGAGCGAACAACGCTCGTGCAATTCCGCGGCGGGCGTAATTCGGATGAACGAAGAAAGCGCGGATTCTGGCAGCATCCGTTCGTGGATCAAGCAGCCCGGAATCACGGTTTGCGAACTGATCTCCGCCAAAGAGCGTTTTACGTTTGCTCCAGCCGCCGCAGCCAACAAGATTGCCCCCAGTCTCGGCAACGAAATAGGTGCCATCATCAATCAGGGCGCTATCCACGCCGTAAACGCGGGCCAACGCCGCCGCGATTTGTTCGTCGGTGTAGTAGGCGCGGCTCAGCTCACGGGCCGAGAGGAAAATGAGTTGCTCGATGCCGTCGCGATCATTCTCAGTGGCAATTCGAATTTCCAGTTCAAGCGGCGCGTTCACTCGATTCGCAAAGCTTGAATCGGATCGATCAGAGCAGCGTGGCGCGCCGGAACCAGGCAAGCAATGAGTGCGACGGCGCTGAGGATTAAGGTGACGCCGAGAAGGAGCAGCGGATTTTGCGCCGAGACTTGATACAACTGAGCGGCGATCAACCGACCGATGGCGAAAGTGCAGATCAGTCCAAGGCCGACACCAAGAGCGACTGGTAACATCCCCTGACGCACCACCAGTTGAAGGACGTCGCGCGTTTGCGCACCGAGTGCCATGCGGACCCCAATTTCCCCGGTGCGCTGTTCAACGGTGTAGGCAACAGCGCCATAGATTCCGATGATGGCAAGCAAGAGTGCGACGGCGGCGAACGAAGCGAGGAGCGTGGTCGTGAGACGTTGCTGACCAAGCGAATCACCGATGATGGCAGTCATCGTATTGGGCTGGATGATCGGCAGTTCATTGTCGATTTGATTGAGCACGTTTCGCACTGCGCTCACCACCGCAGCCGGTTCGATGCGGCTGCGAACCGACACGCTCATAAACGGGAACGCACGCTGCGTGAATGGCCGATAGAATTCAATCTCATCTTCGCGGTCGAGTCGGCGATAACGAATGTCACCGACCACTCCCACAATCTCGACCAATTCTCCGGTTCCGTTGTTCGTGCCGAAATACATGCGTTTCCCGACTGGATTTTCATTCGGAAACAGGCGTTGTGCAGTCGATTTGCTGATTAAGACCACGAGCGGGCGATCGATGCCATCATGTTCATCAATATCCCGGCCGAAAATGAGGGGAATGCTGTAGGTACGCAGGAACCCCGGCGAAATACTGTGCATCAATCCGAGCGGGCGCTGATTGATCGGAGGTGGATTCTGATCTGCCCGAGCATAGGGAGATTGTGAGAAATTACCATCGAGGGGCGCGCCTTCGCTGAGCGAAACGGATTCGAATCCCGGCAAGTTCCGCAGGTTGTTTAGTAGTCGCTCGGTAAATCGCGCGTAGGCGGGACGGTCAGGATAACGAGCCGGAGGTAAGCCGACACCACCCAACCAAATACGTTCGGGCTTAAACCCGGCTTCCTGCTGGCTGAGCTGCACGAAACTCGTGATCAGGAGCGCCGCACCGGCCAGCAGTACAACCGAAAGGCCGACCTGTGCAGTAACCAAGCCGCGACGCAATCGATGTTGGCTGCGACTACCTGTCATGGCGCGACCTCCATCTTTTAATCCACTGACCAAATCCGAGCGGGAACTTTGCCAAGCCGGATAGGCCCCCATCAGAACGCCGGTGATGAGAGACACGATGATCGTAAAGAGCAATACCGGTGATTGGAATGTACCAGAGGATTCGATCGCGAGATTCTGCCCGGCCAGGCGCGGGACAATGGCCACAATCCATGACGCGAGGCAGAGCCCGATGATTCCTGCAATTAGAGTCATAATCGTGCTTTCGAGCACAAATAATCGAACGATTCCGCTGCGCGATGCACCGAGCGCAACGCGAAGCGCAATCTCCCGCTTGCGCCCGGTAAATCGAACGAGCAACAGATTCGCCACATTGCTGCACGCGATGAGCAAGACGAACCAGACCGCGGCTAGAAGAGGGAGAAACGCCGGTCGTAAAGTTCCAGTGGTGTCTTCGGCGATGCTGACAATAACCGGCGTCCAGCTGTTATCGGCGTTCTCTGGATGTTCCACGCGATAACCTTGCTGTACCGCTGCGAGTCCAGCGCGCGCCTGCTCAATCGTGACCCCCGGTTTTAAACGAGCGGTCACGCGCATGTAGCTGACTCCGCGCATCAGGACTTCGCGCGGTGTGCCGGGTTGATCGAACGGTTTTACCGTGATCACATCCACATCCGGTCCGAACAGCGCGATCGGCAAGTTAGGCAGAACGCCAACGACGCTGGTCGGCACCCCATTCAATGTCAGATTGCGGCCGAGCGCAGTTGAGTCCCCGCCCAGACGGCGCTTCCAAAACCGCTCGCTCACGAGGGCGACGTCTGCCTTCTGTTCTTCTTCCGGTAAGAATCCACGGCCAAGAATTGGTCGAACGCCGAGGAGGTCGAAATAATTCGCCGTTACATTGAAGCCGTTAATCTGAATGGGATCGCCGAATCCGGTGAGAATAAACCCGGTGCCGGTGTCGGCAGCGATGCCCGAAAAAACGGACTGACCATCGCGATAACGCCAGAACCGCGGTATGGAAAACGGTAGCTGTTGAAGGTTCCGTTCCTTCGCTTCGCTGGAAATCCGCACCAGGCGCGCGGGATCCTCGAACGGCAATCCGCGCAGGAACAAATCGTTTATCAAAGTGAAGATGGCGGTGTTCATCCCGATCGCCACCGCAAGAGTAAAGACGGCAAGTGCGGTGAACCCGGGAGATTTGCGGAGCTGTCGGAGAGCAAAACGAATGTCGTTCATAAGGACAAGGGTTGCGTTTTATTGAACCGCTGCTGACGGTGGTTTCGCGGGAGCCGAATTTTCCGATGCGTCATGCGCACGACGGCTGCTATTGCACGCTTCGTGCCAGCGAATTGCCGAAGATACAATTTGCTATGCTGCAGTCACTTGGAAAGATTATTACTCGGAAACCTAGAACACGTGGTCCGTAACGTGGGACAAAGCCGTCCCAATTTCGGAACTGCGTCTCGTCCTCAAGTTCGCCTGGTGGAAAACGTTTCGTCTTCGGTTAAAACCAGGCGCGCTTAAAGATCTGGTCGATGGGCCTGATCAGCGACGCTGGAGGCGCCTAGCTCACCTTGCTGGATAAGGGAATCGAGCTTGTTGAGGTCGACTGGCTTTACCAGATGATGGGAGAAGCCAACGTCGTAACTTCGGCGGATATCCTCCTCCATTCCGAACCCGGTCAGCGCAATTCCAAAAAGCGGACGGCGACGATGGAGACTCGACATTAGATCAATGCCACTCCCATCGGGCAGGCCAATGTCGCTGATCAGGACATCAAACTCGCGGCTAGCTGCGAGTTCGAGAGCGGTTTGAAGATCGTACGCTGGATCCACATGGTAACCACGTTGACGCAAAAGCGTAGTCAGAGATCGATTGGTATCCTCGTGGTCTTCGACCAGAAGAATGCGCTTTGACTTCCGCTCAGAGGAAGGAGCGGGCGGCGCAGTTAAACGATCAGTCTCGCCGGCTTCCGACAGCGGAAAGGCGACAGTAAATTTTGCGCCCTGATTACGCCCCGCACTGTCAGCAGTGATGCGCCCATGATGCGCATCAACTAGCGCTTTGCTAATGGCCAACCCAAGTCCCAGACCACCGAGGTGGGCGCGTTCACCCTGTTCAAAGGCGTTAAAGACTCTCGGTAGAAGATCGGGATCAATACCGCGGCCGGAGTCTTCCACTTCGACACAGAATTCATCGGCCGAACCATTCCTCGTCCGTACACTCAGTTTGCCGCCGACTGGTGTGAATTTCACCGCGTTCTTGATCAAATTCCAAAAAATTTGTTGAAGACGCGCCGGATCGGCTTCCAGGCGAACATGTGCGGCCGAGAACTCCGAGATCAGCGTGAGATGTTTTGAATCGATCTCGGATCGGCAGATTTCCAGCGCATTCTGTAAGAGCTTGTGCGCATCCACGGCCTCGCAACTGAGTTGAAGCTTACCTTTGCTGATGCGGGTAAGATCCAGCAGATCGTCGATCAGTCTCGCTTCGAGTTCGACATTTCGACGAATCAGTTGCAATGAATCGTACAAGACCGATGGAATTTGCTCTTCTCCTTCAAGGGCGGAGACGGAAGCGAGCACAGGCGTGAGCGGCGTGCGCAGTTCGTGACTGAGCATGGCGAGGAAACGATCCTTGGCCAGACTGGCTCGTTCCGCCTCGGCACGCGCTTCGCGCGCCGCATTATAAAGAGCGGCATTGTCGACGGCAAGGGCAGCGCGCTGAGCCAATTCCTCCGCGAGCGAGAGCTCGTTCGCGCTGCAAGGCCGAGAGGAAGCATTGACCATCGTGATGGTGCCGAGCACGCGATCGTGTGCCGGTAAAGGGACGGCAATGAGCGAGCTAACGCCCATAGCTTGGGCAGACTCGCAGTCCGTGGTGTCGACAAGCAGATTGCGTAAAGCGGTTTCATCTCCATCAGGGCAAATCTGCGCTTTTTCAGTTTCGAAAACTTGTAACGCGATTCGTCGCGCCGCCGAGCATGACGCAAACCGCTCACGTAGTTGGCGCAGCCGTGGTTCCTCCTCTGCCGCCAGGGCCACGTGTTGCAGTTCGCCGTCGTTCGCAATATCGATGATGCAAAAATCAGCCAACCGCGGAACGATCAAACGGGCGAGTGTTTGAAAGGTCTCTTGAGAATCCAGGGACAGAGCGAGCATCTTGCTGGCATCGGCAAGAAAGGCAAAGCGTTTCTGTTGCGCTTCCGTTTCGGCTCGTGCGGCTTGCTCACGAATTAATTTTGCGCGCTCCTCGGCCTGGCGTTTTACTTGTTCAGTTTTCCGAAAAAGATCGACAAAGACTCCGACTTTCGCCCGCAGAATTTCCGGCACGACCGGTGTCAGCATGTAGTCAACCGCCCCGAGCGAATAACCACGCGCAATGTATTTGACGTTGTCATTTACGGCGCTGACAAAGATGATTGGTGTTGTTTCCGAGCGCGGGCGCTGGCGAACCAGTGCAGCGGTCTCAAAGCCATCCATTCCAGGCATGTTCACGTCGAGCAGGATGACGGCGAAATCCTTGCGCAGCAGCCAGCGCAATGCTTCCCGGCCAGAATTTGCGCGCACGATATTTTCGTTTAGTTCGGCCAGCATCACTTCGTAGGTGAGAAGCTTCTCCGGCCGGTCGTCAACGATCAGGATATTGACCTTTTCTTCGAGGACCTCAGCCATTTGCGAGATCACCGGTGCAGCCAGTTGCGCAGCAAGATGAGTAATCGATCCGTGTCCACCGGTTTGGAAATGTATTCGCTGGCACCGGCATTAATACATTTCTCGCGATCGCCCTTCATTGCCTTTGCCGTCAACGCGATGATCGGCAAGTGCTCAAAGCCAAACATTTTTCGGATAGCACGCATGGTATCGTAGCCGTCCAGCTCAGGAAGCATGATATCCATCAAGACTAGGTCGATTTCCCGATTGTTTTGCAGCAATTCCAAGGCTGCCTTGCCAGTTTCAGCTGAAATCACGTCCATTTTGTAGCGCTCCAACAAACTGGTCATGGCAAATATGTTCCGGATATCGTCATCAACGATCAGCACCTTTTTCCCGGCTAAGATTTTGTTGGGATCGTACAAGCGTTGTAGCAACGCTCGTTTGTCTTCCGGAAGTCTCGCTAGGTCTCGATGTAGCCAGAGCGCTGTCTGATCGAAAAGTCGCTCCGGACTGCGCACATCTTTGACAATGATGGTCTGGGCGAGGCGATTGAGCTGTTCCTCCTCTTCTTCAGATAGATCTTTCGCGGTATAAACGATGATCGGCAAGTGCGGATGCTGCGCGCGGACTTGCTCAATCAAATCGAAGCCGGACATGTCCGGCAGCATCAAATCTAGAACAACACAGTCGAATTCATGATCCCGCAAAAAACCGAGGGCTTGGCTGGCACTCTCGGCGTCGATCAACTCGGCCGTGCCATTGCCGACCACTTCGCGAATCGCCCTGCGCTGCAGCGCATCATCCTCAATGACGAGCAACTTCCTGGCAGGCGCTTCGCACATTCTTCGAGCTTTGGCGAAGACTGATTCGATCGCGGCTTTGTCAATTGGCTTCGTCAGTGCAGCGACCGCACCATGCTTCAGCGCGTTTTGCGCTCCTGTATCCGAGGCGGAAATGATGAAGACAGGAATGTGCCGTGTGGCCAAATCCGTCTTTAGACGATCCAGGACCTTCCAACCGTCCATGTCGGGAAGGCTGATATCGAGCGTGACTGCCGCGACTGGAATTTCTCGCACCAACATGAGTGCGGCATGACCGCGGGACGTAACGATAGCATTGAAACCGGCTGCGTGAGCGGATTCGAATAGCCACTGCGCAAAATCCCGGTCGTCCTCGACGATCAACACTGTCTTATCGTCGGGCGAAATTTTGCCGCGATCATCGGCCACCAACATTTCTTCGGCTGCAGCTATCGGCTCCGCGCCGTTTCTGGGCAGTAACGCGGGCGCGCTCGCTCCAGCCCCTACCCCTTCGATTGTTCCTCTCGCCGTCGTGATCGCATCCGGGAGGAACAGAGTGAAGGTGCTTCCACGGTCCGGGGCGCTATCCACTTTAATTTCGCCTCCGAGCAATCGTGCCAATTCGCGACTGATCGCAAGGCCAAGACCCGTTCCTCCAAAGCGTCGGCTGGTGCTCCCATCAGCCTGCTGAAAGGCCTCGAAAATGGTCGATTGCTTCTCGGGCGGGATCCCAATTCCGCTGTCGTTTACTGAAATGGCAATGACCCGGTTAGCGCGATTAAGCGACACTTGATCGGCGCTCCAGCCTCCGGCAGCGGGCGTCATCCGCAAGGTGACGTGACCGTGTTCGGTAAACTTGAACGCATTCGAGAGAAGATTTTTCAGGACCTGATCCAATCGCTGCGCATCTGTGTAGATTGCAGGAGGCAATTGTGGATCAATCAGAATTTGAAAGGAAAGGCCTTTGTCGTCGGCGACATGCTGGAAGGTGCGCTCAATATTTTGCCGCATCTCATCGAAGCGAACTTCACCTACGTCGACGGTCACAGTTCCGGACTCGATCTTGGATAGGTCGAGAATATCGTTGATCAGTTTTAGCAGATCTTTGCCGGAGCCGCGGATGGTTTCAGCAAACTCCACCTGTCTCGGCGTTAAATTACCTTCCGGATTTGAGGATAATTGTTCCGCCAGAATCAACAGACTATTGAGCGGAGTCCGCAGCTCATGCGACATATTAGCGAGGAATTCCGATTTGTAGCGCGAAGTCAGGGAAAGCTGCTGCGCTTTTCCTTCCAGCGCCTGCCGTGCTTGTTCAACCTCGCGGTTTTTCTTTTCGACTTCGGCGTTTTGTTCGAAAAGCTGCCGCGCTTTCTCTTCCAGCTCCTGGTTAGTCTGCTGCAATTCTTCTTGCCGGCTTTGCAGTTCCCCAGCCAGCGATTGCGATTGTTTGAGCAGATCTTCCGTCCGCGTGTTCGCTTCGATGGTATGAAGCACGATACCGATAGTTTCGGTTAATTGGTCGAGGAACGCCTGATGGGTAGGACTGAACTCTTCCAGGGAAGAGAGTTCCATCACGGCTTTGATCTCGCCTTCGAACAGCACGGGTAGAACCACGATATTTACCGGACGCGTTTCGCCGAGGCCGGAGCTGATCTGGACATAATCGTTCGGCACACGGTTGAGGAGAAGACGCTCTTTCTCCAGGGCCGCCTGTCCGATCAAGCCTTCACCAAGTTTGAAGCGATTGTTCACCCCTTTGCGTTCACGAAACGCATAGCTCGCCAGTAGTTTAAGCTCTGGTTCAGTTCGGGAACCGTCCATAATATAAAAGACTCCCTGTTGAGCAGAGACGACCGGCGCGAGTTCTGACAAAATCAACCGGCCAACGGCGAGCAGATCTCTCTGTCCCTGGAGTAGCCGGCTAAACTTAGCCAGGTTGGTTTTTAGCCAATCCTGCTCCTTGTTGCGCGAGGTAGTATCCTTCAAGTTTCGGATCATCTCGTTAATGTTGTCCTTGACGAAGGCGACTTCGCCTTGCGCAGCCACTTGAATCGACCGTGTCAGATCGCCTTTGGTAACGGCCGTCGCCACATCGGCGATCGCCCGCAGCTGAGAGGTGAGATTACCGGCCAGTTGATTGACGTTGTCCGTCAAATCGCGCCAGGTGCCGGCTGCGCCTGGAACATTTGCCTGCCCTCCGAGCTTTCCTTCCACACCCACTTCGCGGGCCACAGTCGTGACCTGATCAGCGAAAGTGGCGAGCGTGTCGGTCATGCTATTGATCGTGTCCGCCAGGGCGGCGATCTCGCCTTTGGCTTCGACCAGTAGCTTTCGTTTTAGATCACCGTTAGCGACCGCGGTCACCACCTTGGCAATACCGCGCACTTGATCAGTCAGATTGCCGGCCATGAAATTCACCGAATCGGTCAGATCTTTCCAAGTGCCGCCCACGCCTTTTACTACTGCCTGGCCACCGAGTCTGCCTTCCGTTCCAACTTCTCGCGCCACTCGGGTAACTTCCGATGCAAAAGAATTGAGCTGGTCCACCATCGTGTTGACGGTGTTCTTCAATTCCAAAACCTCGCCCTTCACATCGACCGTGATTTTTTTGGAAAGATCGCCCGTTGCTACGGCCGTCGTAACGGCAGCGATGTTGCGCACCTGGGTGGTAAGGTTGCTGGCCATGAAATTCACCGAATCGGTCAGGTCCTTCCAAGTTCCGGAGACGCCTTCTACCCGCGCTTGACCGCCAAGGGAACCCTCCGAACCAACCTCGCGCGCCACCCGGGTTACTTCCGAAGCAAATGAGCGCAATTGATCGACCATGGTGTTGATCGTATCTTTCAGCTCGAGGATTTCTCCTTTGACGTCGACGGTGATCTTTTTCGACAAATCACCGTTTGCGACCGCAGTGGTGACGTCAGCAATGTTGCGCACCTGTCCCGTGAGATTTCCGGCCATGGAATTCACCGAATCGGTCAAATCCTTCCACGTTCCGGCGACGTCACGCACATCGGCCTGACCGCCGAGCTTACCTTCGCTGCCCACCTCACGCGCGACGCGCGTTACCTCCGCCGCGAAAGAGCTGAGCTGATCAACCATGGTGTTGATCGTGTCCTTGAGCTCAAGAATCTCGCCCTTCACATCGACCGTGATCTTCTTCGAGAGATCGCCCCGCGCGACCGCCGTGGTCACTCCAGCAATGTTGCGTACCTGCGCGGTTAAATTGCCGGCCATGGAATTCACCGAATCGGTCAAATCCTTCCACGTTCCGGCGACGCCACGCACATCGGCCTGGCCGCCCAGCTTTCCTTCGCTACCTACTTCACGAGCCACGCGCGTCACTTCCGACGCGAAGGAGCGGAGCTGATCGACCATGGTGTTAATCGTGTCTTTCAACTGCAAAATCTCACCGCGAACCTGGACGGTAATTTTCTTGGACAGATCGCCATTTGCCACTGCCGTAGTCACTTCGGCGATGTTGCGAACCTGCCCGGTAAGGTTCCCGGCCATGGAATTCACCGAATCAGTCAAGTCCTTCCATGTGCCGGCGACGCCTTGAACGTCAGCCTGGCCGCCTAGTTTCCCTTCGGTGCCTACCTCACGCGCGACTCGCGTAACTTCGGCGGCAAACGAACTCAGTTGATCCACCATGGTGTTAATGGTGTTCTTCAGTTGCAAGATTTCGCCTTTGACATCGACGGTGATCTTCTTTGACAAGTCGCCGCGCGCGACGGCAGTGGTCACATCCGCGATGTTGCGCACCTGGCCGGTAAGATTGCTGGCCATGAAATTGACTGAATCGGTCAGATCCTTCCACGTTCCGGCGACGCCGCGGACATCAGCCTGACCGCCCAGCTTTCCTTCCGAGCCGACTTCGCGCGCCACGCGCGTTACCTCGGAGGCAAACGAGCTTAGCCGATCAACGAGCGTGTTGATCGTGTCCTTCATTTCGAGAATCTCACCCTTGACGTCAACGGTGATCTTGCGGGACAAATCGCCGCTCGCGATCGCAGTGGTGACTTCGGCGATGTTACGGACCTGCGCCGTCAAGTTGCCGGCCATCATGTTGACGTTGTCGGTCAAATCCTTCCACGTGCCGGCAACACCTTGCACCTCGGCTTGGCCTCCCAGTTTTCCTTCTGTGCCGACCTCGCGCGCGACGCGGGTCACTTCCGAAGCAAACGAGCGCAGTTGATCGACCATGGTGTTGATCGTGTCTTTGAGCTCGAGAATTTCGCCACGAACACCAACAGTGATTTTCTTGGAAAGGTCGCCATTAGCCACCGCAGTCGTGACGTCAGCAATATTCCGGACCTGGCCGGTAAGATTTCGCGCCATCGAGTTCACCGAATCGGTCAAATCCTTCCACGTGCCGGCCACTCCCTTCACCTGGGCCTGGCCGCCAAGTTTTCCTTCGGTACCGACTTCACGTGCCACGCGCGTCACTTCCGAGGCAAATGAGCTAAGCTGATCAACCATGGTATTGATCGTATTTTTCAACTCCAGAATTTCGCCCTTGACGTCGACCGTGATTTTCTTCGACAGATCACCCGTCGCCACTGCCGTGGTGACTTCAGCAATGTTGCGCACCTGACCCGTCAGGTTGCGCGCCATGAAATTCACTGAATCAGTCAGATCTTTCCAGGTGCCGGAAACACCCTCCACCTTTGCCTGTCCCCCCAAGATTCCTTCGGAGCCCACTTCGCGCGCCACGCGGGTCACTTCCGAAGCGAATGAGCGTAGTTGGTCGACCATAACGTTGACCGTGTCTTTCAGCTCCAGGAACTCTCCCTTAACGTCCACCGTGATCTTCTTGGTCAGATCGCCGGTCGCTACCGCAGTGGTCACAGTCGCGATGTTGCGAACCTGAGCGGTGAGATTTCCGGCCATCAGATTGACGTTTTCGGTAAGGTCCCGCCACGTTCCTGCCACACCTCGCACCTTGGCCTGACCGCCCAGTTTTCCTTCCGTGCCGACCTCGCGAGCAACGCGAGTTACCTCGGATGCAAATGCTCCGAGCTGGTCGACCATCGTGTTTACTGTTTTGGCAGTGCGGAGGAACTCACCCTCCAACGGCCGTCCGTCCCACTCGATTGCCATCGTTTTGGAAAGATCGCCCTTTGCTACTGCGCCAATGACGCGCGCTATTTCACTGGTTGGATATACCAGATCCCCGATCAGGGCGTTAACCGAACCAATCGATTCGGCCCAACATTGAGAGACGTCACCAATGGAGGCCCGCTGAGTGATCCTTCCCTCTTTGCCAACAACGCGGGCGATCCGCTCGAGCTCTTTCGCCATACGTTGATTCAAACCGATGACATCGTTGAAGCTGTCGGCTACTTTGCCAGCCAGGCCGGTCCAATCTTCTGGCAGACGCGCGGAAAAATCGCCGCGCTTAAATGCGCGGAGCGCCAACAACAGCGCTCGAGCGTCCAGCTCATCTCCGTTGGCGCGCGAATGACCCCGCATTCGCGCGGTGGGGGCGGAAGTAGTTTTTTTCATAAGCGATGAAGACCCATCATTATTTGGCGGGCTAAGAAAAAGTCTGCCATAAGAAGCGCCCTATAATTCGCATTGAAGGTAACAAGCTCGTATTCCCGCGAAAAGCAGCAAATCGCGCGCCCTCTCTTGATTGAGACTCTCTCCGGCCGATCGCGCCGCGGCGCAGAGGAATATTTCTTCCACTTTTTAAGTCGCGGCGGTAACTCGACCGGTCACCTCACCGAAACCGACTCTGTAATTATCACCTTCACACCAGCCGGTGATCGTGAGGGTGTCACCGTCTTCCAGCCATTTTCGCGTTTCGTCACTGGGCAGTTTCAGCGGATTCGCCCCGCGCCAAGTTAGCTCGAGCATGCAGCCGCGGGATTCTTCGGTCGGCCCGCTGATGGTACCGCTGGCCAGCAGGTCACCGGTCTGGAGATTGCAGCCGCCAATAGTGTGATGCGCCACTTGCTGCGCCAAACTCCAGTAGAGGTTTTGAAAATTGGTTCGCGTGACGACGTGAAGCTCACGCATCGCATCAGTTCGCAGACCGGCCTCCAAATGGATGTCGAAGGTTGAATCATTGGCGCGGTCCAAATACGAGAGCGGGAGTGGATCCTGCCGCCCGAGTGGCTTTCGAAACGGTTCCAGTGCCTCCAGGGTGACAACCCAAGGCGAAATGCTGGTGCAGAAGTTCTTGGCCAGGAATGGCCCGAGCGGCTGATATTCCCAAGTCTGAATATCGCGCGCACTCCAGTCGTTCATTAGCACCATTCCAAAAATATGATCTTCCGCGCGCTCGATCGGAACGGGCCTGCCCAACTCGTTTCCAGGCCCGATGAAAAATGCGGCCTCAAGCTCGAAATCGAGGCTGCGCGACGGACCAAACACCGGTGCTGAGCCCTCGGACGTTTTCGTTTGGCCGCGTGGCCGCTTCACGTCCGTGCCGCTGATCACAACCGAGCTGGCGCGGCCGTGATAGGCAACCGGCAGCCACTTCCAATTCGGCATGAGCGCATTCTCCGGCCCGCGCAACATCGTCCCGACATTATGAGCATGATGATAGGACGAATAGAAATCGCTGTAATCTCCAATGCACGCCGGCAAAAGCATCGTCATCTCGCTCTGCTCGTAGAAAACGCGATCGCGCAACTCCGCATTGTCGCGCAACGTCGCGGTCTCGGCTGCGAGTAAATGCTGAAGGATGTCACGCGTTTTCTTCCAAGCCGGTCGACCGAGCGCCATGAATGCGTTCAATGAGTCGCTGCCGAAGATTCGCTGTCTCCGTGCTCCTCCGGCGACTATTCCCTCCGTTACGACGTCCAGATAGCCGAGCTCCTCCAAGATTGAGAGATCGAGGACAAGATTTCCAATGGCGACGCCAATTCGCGGGCTGCCGTGTCGGGGTTGAAAAACACCAAAGGGCAGATTTTGAATCGGGAAATGCGAATCGCGCGGCACTTCGATGAAGGAACGGACCGGTTGCGCCATGAGGAAGAATTGTAGGAGAGTGTGGGAAGACGCCAGTGTAGTCGCCTCTGTGCGCGACGCGAGCGCGGCCCAAGCAACTGCGGCTACAGCAATTTCAGCGCGCGCAGATCCTGGCGCGGCTCATCGAAGCTGCAGCTGCCAAAAGAGGTAATGAACCGGCGATGTTTTTCGATCTTAGCCGAGCTGATCTTCCAATCGCGCCAGCCAAAAACGGTCTCGTCGAAATGAAAGGAGTTGGCGTTCTCATCCTCGAGCATGATGCAGGTTTGTCGCTCATCCCAACCGTGCTCGATCGCAAGGAGCCCCGCACCTAAGACATTGAGGAATCCATGCATTTTTGCGTTCACTTCATCGCGAAACATCCGAATGGGATGATGAAGACCAGCCGTAAACTTCATCGCTACACCTTGCCTCGCCCCCGCGACCAGCGCCTTTGCGATCTGCATTGAGCTTGGGAACGCATCAGGGGTGACACCACCCGTGCGTAGTTTGAAACTGAACGGCTGCCCGTTCGTTCGTGAATTGTGCTCCGCCAACAACGAAATGGTCCGCTCTGCGTCCTCCGTCAACGCTTCCCAAAACGTGCGCACGCGCAAGTCGCCGATCACCTCGCGCATTTTGGCCAGAGTCTCCCTTTCGACGCCTGGCGGCAGCGGTATCTCGAGTTGGTCGATCAGTACAAAATTCTTGCACTCGCCCGAAAACTCGCGGATTCCCTTTACAGCCGTTTTTAGCTCCTCCAGAAAATCAATCGTATTGGTCGTCTTCGCCCCGAGAGCAGAGATCCGAAGCGGACAGTTCTGGTCGAACTCTGAAATGAACCACGCTGCATCGGCGAATTTTCCGATGGGCAACACAAAAGTGGAAAGCATCCAGGCATCGCTGCTGCGCAAGTACGTCGCGTGGTTCTTCAGGGCGATTTCCAGGGTAAGTGTCGTCGGAGGAAATAGCCCAGCATAGTCGATGGAGTGCGCGAGCAAAACGCGAAGAGAAAGGGCGGCTTCCGTGCCCGCTACCATGCTCATGGAAAAAGCCCGCGTGTTGCCTTGGCCTTCATCACGCGTTCGACCCCGATCGCCAACGCCGCCATGCGATGTGAAATCTTGTGCACTTTTGCCCGGCGAATGACCTGAGTGAAAGAATGTTCCAAGATGCGGAAAAGTTTGTCCGTCACTTCGGTCTCGCTCCACATGAATGATTGCAGACCTTGCACCCACTCGAAGTAGGAAACGATGACACCGCCGGCGTTACACAAAATATCGGGAATGACAAAAACCTCATCCCACCTTTGATCAAGGATTCTGTCTGCTTCGGGAGAGGTCGGGCCGTTTGCGGCTTCGGCCAGAATGCGGCACTGCAATTTCGCTGCGTTTCGTTCGGTGATGACTCGATCGACTGCGGCCGGAACCAGCACGTCGCATTTCTGCAGAAGCATTTCGTTGGGGTCGATCCGATCGCCTTGATCGAACGCCCGCAAATTTCCCTTTTTCAGCACGTGCTGCTCGGCCGCTTTCACGTCGATGCCTTTGGCATTGTAGAGAGCGACGGTGGCATCACTGAGACCGACAACCTTGAGGCCGGTCCTCAGCGCCAGCGATAACGCGGCGACGGAGCCAACATTGCCGAAACCCTGGACAATTACCGTGCATTTTTCGGGATCCATTTTGAGCATGTCCATTGCTCGTTCTACCAAGTAAACTACGCCTCGGCCGGTGGCTTCGCGCCGGCCTTCGGTACCGCCGATTGATACCGGTTTTCCAGTCACGATCTCGCTCACGGCGTAGCCTTGATAAACGGAATAGGTGTCCATGAACCATGCCATCACTTGTTCGTTCGTGCCCATGTCCGGACCCATGATGTCGGTGTGAGGTCCAACAAACGGGATCATCTCCTGCATGTAGCGCCGGGAGACGGCCTCCAGCTCGCTCCGCGAGAGTTTTGTCGGATCACAGGCGATACCCCCTTTCGCTCCGCCATAAGGCAAACCGTTTAACGCGCATTTCCAGCTCATCCACATGGCCAGGGCAGCGGTCTCACCCATGGAAAGAGAAGGGGCAAATCGCGTGCCGCCTTTGGTCGGACCTAGCGTCAGATGATGCTGCACCCGATAGCCTTGAAAAGTCTTCGTGCTGCCGTCATCCATGTGCACCGGCAAGGTGACCGCAATCGCCCGCTTCGGGTACATCAGCCGCTCGCGATTATTAACGTCAATTTGCAGATAGTCGGCGATGACGCGGAATTGCTCGCGCGCCATTGCGAAAACGTCGTCATCTTCGTAAATGCTCAGGGCCGAACTCATAAATTGGAGAGAGGCGTGTCAGGAAACCGCGCCGGAGACTGGTATTTGCGCTTGGTGCTGCGCGGCGTCAAATCGAATCCACCGCGCGAAAATCGCACAAATCAGTCGGCGCGGAACATGAAAGGTTTGGCAGAAAAGCGCCTGCCGCCTAAAGTCCCGCGGCGTGAACGATTGGCGCAAAGCACGGCTGGAGACTCTCGCTGTCCACGCCGGACATTCGGTCGATCCGAGCACCGGCGCAGTGTCGGCCCCAATCCACCTTTCGACCACCTTTGAGCGCGATGCCGATGGGAGCTATTCGCGCGGCTTTAGCTATACGCGTCGAAGTAATCCGAATCGTGAAGCGCTGGAATACGCGCTCGCTGCCTTTGAAGGTGGCACGACGGCGGCAGCCTTCGCCAGCGGCTCGGCTGCTACGAGCGCGATCTTTGAGGCACTTAAGCCCGGTGATTACGTTATCATGCAGACTGACGCCTACTACGGCACGACGCAGTTAGTGCGGGACGTTTTTGTGCGCTGGGGAATTGAAGCGGACTTCGTCGATATGACTGTTCCGGCCGAAGTTGATCGAGCGTTTGCACGCAAACCGCGGCTCGTCTGGATCGAGACCCCCTCTAATCCGCTGCTAAAGATTGTCGATATCGAAAAGATCGCGGAACGCGCGCGGGCCGCCGGTGCGATCTCCGTTTGTGACAACACCTGGGCGCCCGGACTGCAGCGGCCGTTCGACTTCGGCGTCGATGTCATTCTACACTCGACTACAAAATACATTGGCGGCCATTGCGACGTTCTGGGCGGTATCGTAATCGG
>WNGO01004732.1_pt1 | contig 16246 bp, 17 predicted proteins | sample 5400511 | NCBI WGS metagenome assembly WNGO01 (sample SAMN13153380, study PRJNA577476) | soil metagenome | isolation source: 20 cm soil or saprolite under Garry oak tree replicate 2 | place: USA:California | collected 2016-06-15 | reverse complement strand
AGCACGAGCTGCGGCCGATCGGCGGGGAACAGCGCGGCGAACGACGCGGTGTACTCGCCCGCCGCATAGCGGCCGTTCACGACGCGACGCGCGGTCCCGGTCTTCGCTGCCACCGGAAAATTCGTGAGGGCCGCCTCGGTGCCGGTGCCGCGCTCCACGACGCCGCGCAACAGCTGCCGCAGTGTCGCCGCCACCTCCCGCGACACGACCTGCCGCACCGGCTCGGGACGATGCCGGTACCCCACGCCCAGCGGGGCCCGTGCGTTCCGGACCTCGCGGATCAGCGTCGGCTGCAGCAGCAGCCCGTCGTTCGCCAGCGCCCCATACGCCACCGCGATTTGGATCGGTGTGACCGAAAGCTCGTAGCCCATCGCGAGGCTCGCTGCGCTCGGTCGCGTCCACTCGGAGGGTGGGCGCAGGCGGCCGGTGGCCTCGGCCGGAAAGTCGATCCCGGTGTACGCGCCGAACCCGAAGTCCCGGAGCATGGCGTACTGCTCGGCGGGCGTGAGCCGCGCGGCGAACTTGGCGATGGCGATGTTGCTCGAGACACGGATCGCGTCGGCCAGCGTCAGCGTGGGCTGTGGATCGTCGTCGGTGATGGTGCGGCCCAGCACCCGCCACTTGCCTCCCTCCCCCGACACGCGATTCGTGGGTGACACGCGGCTCAACGACAGCAGGGCGGCGGCCGCGAAGATCTTGGCGAGGGACCCCGGTTCGAAGGTGTCGGTGAACGCGCTGGGGCGGGCGCCGCCGTCCCGCTGCCGGGTCGCGAGCGCCAAGACCTCGCCCGTCCCGGGATCGAGCATCACGACGTCACCGCCATCCGCGTCCATGCGGCGCAACGCGTCGTCCAACGCCCGCTGCGCGATCTCCTGCAGCTCCGCGTCGAGCGTGAGCACGACGTCGAGCCCCGGCACGGGCGGCGCGATCACGCGCGCCGGTGATTCGTACTCCCGTCCCGCGCGATCCTTCAGGACCACCGCCGCGCCAGCCCGGCCCACCAGCAGCGTATCGAGGGCTTTCTCGAGGCCCGACGCTCCCTGGCCGTCGTCGGCGAGCCGGCCGATGGTGGCGCGCGCCATGCCGGGATCGGGATAAAACCGGTTGAGCACGGGCTCGAGGTGAACGCCGCGCAGGTTGCGCAGCGCCTGTACCTCGAGCGCGCTGTAGGGGCCCGCAAAGTATGCGTACCGCCGCCGCACCGCCTCTTGCCAAGTGCGCGCCGACAGGCCGAGACGCCGGCTGATCAAGGCGCCGTCGGCCGGCGGGTCGCGCAACTCGTTGGGCGCGACGCCGACGTGATAAGTCTCCTGCGTGACGGCGAGCGGTGTGCCGTGCCGGTCGAACAGCGTGCCGCGACGCGCCGGAAGCACGATCCGCTCGGTACGCTGCGCCTGCGCCTCTTCCGCCCAGCGGCGGCCCTGGAGGATCTGCACCTGGGTGGCGCGGCCAACGAGGAGACCCAGACCCGCGAGCACCCCGAGTTGGACGACCTGGATCCGGATCGCGGGCTTCGCCATCCCTAGTGGGACCCGCCCGGCGCCGGGACGAGCACGATCTCGCTGTCGCTCGGCAGGTGCAGGCCCAGACGCACGCCGCGCGGGACCAGCACGACCCGGCTCTCGGCGACGCGGATGCGGCGCTGGAGGTCGGCCCGGTGACCCTCGAGGTTGGCGCGTCGGGCGCGCAGATCGGCGAGCTCGCGAGCCGCGCGGTAGGCGGCGGTTTGGCGGGCGTACACGATCCACGTCGTCACGAGAAACGCGACGAGCCAGAGCGCCACCCAGTGGCGCCCTCTAGCCATCGGCGGCCACCTCGAAGGCTCGCAGGCTCGCCGAGCGGGCCCGCGGGTTGGCACGCAGCTCGGCCGCGTCGGGGCGGATTGGCTTGCGCGTGAGCAGGCGCCCCAGGGCGCGCCCGCGGCAGGTGCAGACGGGCTGGCCCGGCGGGCACACGCACGACCGGCTCCAGTCGCGGAACGCGTTCTTCACGATGCGGTCCTCGCCCGAGTGGTACGTGATCGCGGCCATCCGGCCGCCGGGGACGAGCGTCGCTCGTAGCGCCGGCAGAGCCAGCGCGAGCTGCTCCAGCTCCTGGTTCACCACGATCCGGAGCGCCTGGAACAGCCGCGCGAAGTCGGATGGCCCCGCGCGCGCGCCCCGGGCCTCCCGAATCGCGTTCACCAGATCGTCGCTGGTCGCGAACGGCGCGGTCCCCCGCCGCCGCACGATTGCCCGCGCCAGGCGGCGCGCCCGCGGCTCGTCGGCCAGAGTGGCGAACGCGTCGGCCAGCCGCTGTTCAGGCCACGTATTCAGGAGGTCCGCGGCCGTCACGCCCCGTCCCCCCGCCATCCGCATGTCCAGTGGTGCCCCGGGACGAAAGGTAAACCCGCGCGCATCGGTATCGATCTGGTGAGACGAGACGCCGAGGTCGAGCAGGATGCGATCGGGGCGGAACGTTTCGACGGTCCCCAGGACCTTGGCTGATCCGAACGGGCCGGTCGAATAGCGTATGCCGATGTCGCCCAAGCGGTCGCGCGCCGCGGCGATCGCCTCGGGATCCCGGTCCACGGCCAGGACCTCGGCGCCGAGCTCCCGAAACAGCGCCGCGTGGCCCCCGCCGCCGACGGTCGCGTCCACGACGCGGCCCCCCCCCCTCGTCCACTCGCGCACGGCATCGGCCAAGACGGGAACATGGTAGGTGGTGGTCAATGCACTCCCGAAAAAGACGAAAGCCCCGCCTGCCGTGGCAGACGGGGCCGGATACGTCGTCCCGCGAGGCGGGTTCAGGCGGGGCTGACGGGGCTCGAACCCGCGACCTCCGGTGTGACAGACCGGCACTCTAACCAGCTGAGCTACAGCCCCCTGCGACGGAAGGTCGCAATATAGGCCGCCGCGGAAGTCAATTCAATGCCTCAGAAATTCTTGCACTTGAACTGTTTCTTCACCTGCGGCATGACCGCCTCGAACTTGGAGACGTTCTGCAGCATCGTGTTGGCCGTCGGCGGATGCACGCGCGCGCCGAACGTCAGCGCCTCCTTCGTTCGAGCGAGGCGATCGTTGATGACCTTCGCTTCGGTGCAGCACTTCGACTTGACCATCGCGGTGTACGGTGCCGACAGCGATGCGACCGACGAGACGCCGTACCAGAAGCTCCCCTGGAGGCGGATCTGCTGCCGTGGCCCGAGCGTGTCCGCGGGCGTGCGCGACGCGACGACCTGCACCAGCTGGTCGAGCCACGGGTAGGCCCGGTCGTACGCCCCCGCTTGCGAGATCTTCGATCCCGCGGTCAACATGAAGACCGATGCGCTGAGCCGGTCGGTCGAATCGGGCGAGGTCAGCGCCGGGGCGATGTACACCTTCGCGCTGTCGATGCGATCGGCGAACGCGTTGCGGAACGCCCGCAGGGCGGCGGTGTCGCTCTTGAGCTTGGACGCCTGGGCCGTGTCGTAGGTCGTCCCTTCGACGATGGCGCGCGCTACGAGCAGGGATCCCTTGACGTCGGACGGATCGAGTTTCAGGGACTGTTTGTACGCCCAGACCGCCGAGTCCTTTTGACCTCTCAGGTCGTACGCCGAGCCGAGCGCCTTCAAGAAGGCCGCGGACTTGGGGAAGTGGCGCGCCGCGGCACGACTGAAGAAGAGGAGCTGCTGTGTGTCGGATAACTGTTGGGACGCGCCGATCGCAGCCTTGAGCAACGTCGTATCGGCGAGCTTCGACGTGTCCTTGGTCACCTGCGCGACGAACCCGTCCAACACGCAGCGCGTCAACTCGCCCTCGATGCACAGCCGCAGCACGAAGGCGCTCAGCCGCTCGTCGTTCGGGTTCTTGGCGATCCCTTCGTCGAGCACCGCCTTCGCGCGCGGGTACTGTTTCTGCTGCCGCAGCAGCTCGGCGATGCCGAGGCGGAGCTGGGTGTTTTGCGGTTCACCCGCCAGCTCCCGGACGTAGGCGTCGATCGCCTTGAGCGTGTCGCCTTTTTGCTGGTACAGGTGGGCGATGTTCTCCCACGCGGTCGCATTGAGGGAATCGCCCTTGGCCGCCCGCTGGTACGCCGCGAGCTGGCTGTCCACGCCCAGGTGCTGCGCCTCGTAGATGGTCGCGATGCAGATGTGCGCAGCCGGGAGGTTCGGCTCGATCGCCATCGCCTTGCGCGCGTCGTCGAGTGCCTTGCCGAACTGGCCTTTCTTGCGCTCGTCGTCACAGGCGCGCGCCTGTTCCGCTGCACGGATGATGGTGTTGAGCCGCAGCGCGATCGACTCGCCTAACGCCACCGCCGTCCCCGGGTTGCCCCCCGCCATCGTGAACAGCGACGCCATGCCGGAGCCGCCGATGTCGCGGACGCGAACCATCGCGGTGAGGTTGCCGCCGCCGCGCTCCAACCATCCAATGGTGTAGGAGTTGACAGTGAGGAACCGCCCCAGCTGGTTCGCCTGCGTCTCGTCGAGCAGGACGTCGCACGGGTAGTCGGACGCCTTCAGTGCCTCGCACAGCTTGGGCTTGGGAATGACCTGGACCTTGTAGCGCGCCGTCGAGGCGAGCTTGGTGCGCGCGGCGTCCATCACCGCGACGCTGAACGCCGAGTCACTCTGCGATTTCACGAGGAGCGGCAGAACCAGCAGCTTGTCGGTCGGTTGCTGAACTGTCAGTTGCGCCGGAGCCGCGGTGGCGATGCAGCCCAACCCGACCACCCATCGCAGCAGTCTCACGCGTGCAGTCCTCACGTTGCGGTTTGATACCCCAATGGGCGAAGAGGGATTCGAACCCCCGACATCCTGCGTGTAAGGCAGGCGCTCTGAACCGCTGAGCTATTCGCCCGGTGCACGGCGGGGCCTAAAGGGCGAGGCCTACCGGAAAGAAGACGCAGTATCCCAGGACCAGCAGGATCGGTGCCGCCGTCGTGGACCCCTGGTGCAACAGCCAGTACCCGACTGCCAGCACGACCACCGCCGCGCTCAGGAACAGCCAGTTGCGAGGTCCGAAATGCAGCCGCGATGCGACGACACCCTGATCGGACATAAGGGCAGGAGTTTACGCGGCAATTTCAACGTCGTCAAGCAGTTGGATCATCCTCACTTGGCACGGTCCACCCCTCGTCGAGCAGCGCCCGCCGGGCCCGGTCGCGCCGTCGCCGCAGCCGCACGAGCCAGATCATGGTCAGCCCGAGGATCGCCCACACGAGCCCGACCGCGCCGGCCCAACCGAGCCAGCCGTACCGCGTCGCGACGTCCTTCTGCCACCGAATCTCGAAATCGTCTTCCGTGATGTGATACGTGTCGCGCAGCGCCGCATCGAACGTCGGATCCCGCGCGAGGTGCTCGATGAACGGCGCGAGACCGCGATCACCCCCGGCTACGACATTGCCGCCCCCGCCGCCCGCAGCGCTCCACCGTGCGAGCAACAGCACCGCTGTCGTCGCGAGTGCGTACGCCGTCGTGGCGTCGGGCCGATCTCCGCGCAGCGCCCGATCGAGCTCGTCCAGATCGAACCGCGCGCCTCGCGCCACCTGCCAGTTCAGCTGCAGGGCATCGAGGCGGTCCCACTCGCCCGCCGCCAGGCTGGCGTAGCCCTCCTCGAACCACAGCGGCAGCGAATGACGCACGCGTGCCCGCAACGCCAAATGCGCGAGCTCGTGGCGCAGTGCCCCGGCCAGTCGGACCGTCGGACGGTCGGACAGCAACACCACGACGCCGCGCTCGGGGAACGCGGCCCCTTCGCTCCACCCGGGCAGCCGTCGGCGTGTCAGCGAATCGAACACGGCGCGGCTCGGAGCGAGGATCAATCGGATCGGGCGATCGGGCAACGGGCCGACGCCGGGGAACGGCTCGGCCGCGTCGGCCGCCCGGGCGAGCTCGACGGCGAGCGCCTGCTGCGGCGGCCACGCAACCGCAGTCACCCGGCCCACGGTGACGCTCATGGGCGCCGCGCCCTGCAGGACCAGCCAGATCAGACTCAGTTGCGCGGCGGCTCCTGTCCCTGGAGAGCCAGCGTGAGCGTGTCCTGACACTTCTTGCCCCAGGGGTTGAACTTGTTCGCCTTGAATCCCTCTTCCCACGATTGCTTCGCCCGATCCTGATCGCCCGCAAACCAGTAGGCGCGTCCCAGCTCGTAGTAGGCCTCGATCAGGTTCGGGCCCAGCTTGAGGGTCTTCTGGAAAAACGTCTGCGCGTCCTCGAACATCTCGCGCTGCAGGTAGACGAGCCCAAGGTAGAAGTGGGCGTACAGCGTCGCCTTCTTGTCGTTGTCGAGGCGGATCGCCTTCGAAAGGTGCTCGATGGCTTCGCCGAAGATGCGCTTCTTGAGGCAGATGTACCCGACGTTGATGCGGGCGAGGGAGTTGGCGGGCTCCTTCATGAGGACCTTCTGAAACGTGCCGAGCGCGTCGTCGTAGTCCTCATGCAGCATCTGGCCCCAACCGAGCAGCGACTCGGCCTGCGTCGCGCCGGGGGACAGCTGCAGCGCCTTCTGCAGCGCCTGGATCGCGCCGGCGTAGTCGCCGAGGGAGATGAGGCTCCATCCTTTTTCGATGAACGTGGACGCACCGATGTGGTCGGCGTGCACAGCGGGTCGCGTGCCGGTGAATTCGGGGGCCGACGCCTCGGCCGTGGAGGACGCGACCTGCTTGAAGCGCTCGACGAGCTTGCGGACGTCTTCCTTCAGCGCCGACAGCTCGGCAATCAACGCATCCACCCGCTTGAAGTACGCAATGATCTCGCGCTTCACCGCCTCGCGCTCCGCACCGCCGGTCACCGTGTCGAGGCGCCGCGCGATCTGCTCGTACTCGGCCCGGAGGGCCGGGACCGGAGTCTCCGCCATCACGCCTGTGCCGGTTCCCGAACCGCCGTCTCGAGCGCGAGCTTCTCCTTGGACGAGAGGAGACGCGCGGTGTTGAGCACGATGATCGTTCGCCCGTCCTTCACGACCAGTCCCGCGATGTACTCCGCCGCGAGACCTTTCACGATGGTCGGCGGCGCCGAGATTTCGGGCGCCGCGACTTGCAGGACTTCGGTGACCGCGTCGACCACCACGCCCAGCCGTCCCCCCTCCCACTCCAGGATCGCGATCCGCGTCTCCTCACGCAGCGGCGCCGCGACGCCGAGACGCTTCCGCAGATCCACCAGCGGCACGGGGGCATTCTGATACCGCAGCACGCCTTCGAGAAAGTCCGGCGCCTTGGGGAGCGGCGCGGGCGCCTCATAGCGGAGAATCCGCTCGACCTGGAAGATGTTGAACGCCAGATCCTGACCGGCCACCTTGAAGGTGACGAGCTGGACGTCGTCGCCTGTCGTCATCCGATCTTATCTCCCAAGGCATCCAGGTCCAGGATCGGCACCAGGGTGCCGCGACGTCGGGCCACGCCGGAGGCCCAGGGCAGCGACTCGCCGTGCGGTACGGGCAGGGCGCGCTCGCGTACCACGTCGTCGGCGTCGTCCACCTCGAACGCCACCTGGCGCGTGCCCCCGCCCTTTCCGCCGGGCCCCAGCTCCACGAGCACTGCCGCCCGTCCGCGCTCGGGTGGCGGCGTCCGCTCTCCCAGCAGCGCGCCGAGGTGCACGACGGGAACCAGGCGTCCCCGTAGCGGCGTGAGTCCGCGCATCGCGGGCAGGGCGCGGGGCACGGAGAGCACTTCGGCCAGGTCTCCGACCTCGAGCACGCGCGCAAGCGGGAGGCCATACTCCTTGCCGTCGACGCGGACCAACAGGTAACCGCGGCTCATGGCTCGCGGCTGAAGCCGCGGCTCGGCCCTGCCGCTAAGGTGGCGCTCAGTCTGCGCCCCGCACGTTCAATTTGGCTCCCCGTGCCGTCAGTTGGTCGACCACGCGCTCCGCGATCTCCCCCAAGGGGAAGACCGCGTCTACCCCGCCGATCTGCACGGCGGCCGTCGGCATGCCGGCGATCACGGCGGAGGCGCGGTCCTGCGCGATGCCGCCGCCGCCCGCCGCGCGGATCGCGCGTACGCCGTCCGCGCCGTCGCGGCCCATGCCGGTGAGGACGACGCCGACCGCATGCGGGCCGAACACGAGGGCCACGGAGCGGAACAGTGGATCGGCCGCCGGGCGGACGCCCCAGATAGGCGGCTCCTGGTCGAGCGCGATCGCGGGGCCATCGGGCGCGCGGACCACCCGCATATGATAATCGCCCGGCGCGACGTACGCCGTATCGGCGACCACGGGCGTGCCGTCGTCGGCCTCCACCACGTGGAGCTCGGACAGCGAGTCGAGGCGCTCCGCGAGGGACCGCGTGAAATTCGGCGGCATGTGTTGCACCACGAGCACGGCGGCGCCCCGCCCCGTCGGAAGCCGCGGGATCAACTCGGCGAGCGCGCGGGGGCCGCCGGTCGACGCGGCCACGGCCACGGCGAACTGGGCCCGCGGGCGGAGCCCCGCTTCGGGCACGCGGCGGGCGGGCACCGGCGGCCGGGCCATCACGGCGACGCGGGACACGTCGGCCGCGAGGGCGCGGCGCACCGCGGCGCGCAACTCGGGACCCATGCGCAGCAGCGCCGAGCGGTTCCCTTCGTCGGGCTTGGCGACGATCTCGACTGCGCCCAGCTCCAGCGCGCGGATCGCGGCACCGGTCCCGGGCCCCGCGTGCGCGCTGACCACCACGATCGGGCGCGGCGTCTCCGACATGATGTAGCCGATCGCGCCCAGGCCGTCGAGCTCGGGCATCTCGAGGTCCATGGTCACGACATCGGGATCGAACTGATGCACCTTGCGGACCGCGTCGAATCCGTCGCGGGAGAACGCTCGGCCGCCGATCAGAGGACGATGACATCGGCCCCCACCGAGCGAACCTCGACCCGGCCGTCCCCCACATAGAACCGCACGGAGCGGCCGGACCCACCCCCCACCGCCTCCCGCATCACGGGGATTCCGATGCGACGCAGGACGTCGCGCGCGGCGACGATGTTCCGTTCACCCATCTGCATGGAGCCCGGGGTCATGAGCTGGGCGAACATGCTCGCTCCGCCCGCGAGCTTGGCGATCAGGCGCCGCGGTTCGGCACCGAGCCGCGTGAGCTCGTGCACCAGCAGCGGGACGGCCGTCTCGGGAAACTTCGCGGGGTTGGTCGCATCGCGTGCGAGGCTGCGCGACGGGAGCAGGACATGCGCCATCGCCCCGGCGCCCGCCTGCGGATCGTGCAGCATGATCGCCACGCAAGACCCGAGCCCCAGCGTCACGAGCACCGCGCTCCCGCGTTCCGCGGCCCACTCGGCCACCTTGACGATCCGCTCGGCGGGGGGGAGCGGGGAGGGGGCCGCCCCGTCGCCCGCCCTCACGGGGGCGGCGCCTTTTGGTAGATCCGCTCGCGCGGCTCCCCCAGCCGGAACCGGTCCCGCGCGGGGCCGAACAACGTCTCCACCTTGCCGAGGAGCAGCAACCCTCCGGGCGCGAGGGTATCGGCGAACAGCGTGAACAGCCGTTCCTGCATCGGCCGGTCGAAGTAGATCACGACGTTGCGACACACGATCAGGTCGTAGGGCGCCGCGGGCGCCGGCTCGCTGGTGAGGTCGTGCTTCAGGACGCGCACGATCCGCTGCAGTTCCGGCACGGGGCGGCGCGGCGGCTCCGGGGTGAAGTAGCGGTGGACCAGCTCGGCCGGCATCTCGGTGAACGCCGCCTCGGGATACGCGGGTGCCCGGGTGCGCTCGAGACTCGCGCGGTCGATGTCGGTGGCATCGACCCGAGCCCGTCCCAGCAGCGCGGGCTGGCCCAGCCGGCGCGCCGTCTCGGCGAGCGCCACCGCCATCGTGTATGGCTCCTCCCCCGAGGCGCAGCCGGCGGACCAGGCGCGAACCTCCCCGCGGCGCGCTTTCCAGAGTCCCTCGATCCACGGCGCCAGCGCGCGCCACGTTTCCACGTTCCGGAAGAACTTGGTGACGTTGATGGTGAGCGCGTCGAGCAGCAAATCGTACTCGAGCGCGTCCTCCTCCAGCAGCCGGCCGTAGTCGGCGAACGTGTGAACGCCGCGGGCCCGCATCCGCACCGAGATGCGACGCCGCAGGCAGCGGTCCTTGTAGGAGTCGCAGGCGAGGCCGCGCGCCTGCGTGATCTTGCGCGTGAGCGCCCGGAACGCCAGTTCGTCCTGCTCCGACTTCACGACAGCGCGCTCAGGGTGTCCAGATTGGCCTTGACGAGCTCGTGCTTCGGATTGATCTCGAGCGCCTTGCGCCACAGCTGCGCCGCGAGCTCACGGTTGTTCCGCTTGTACGCAATGTTCCCGAGCTTGAAGTAGACGTCGTCGCCCAGCTCGGGCGCCAGCTCGACCGCCCGACTGTACGCGTCCCAGGCCTCGTCGTAGCGCGACCCGCGATAGGCCAGGTCGCCGAGATTCTTGGACAGCTGGGGGAGCGACGGCTCGTTCTTGCGCGCCGCCCGCACCAGGTCCTCCGCGCCTGTCAGATCGCCGGACAGCTCCTTCAGCACGGCGAAGTTGTTCTGCAGCGCGGCGTGCGAGGGATACGCCTCCACCCCGTCCTCGGCCAGCTCCTCGGCCTGCTCGAATTCGCCGGCGCCCGCCGCCGCGAGGGAGCGCGCCCAGAACCAGGCGGGCGGGGGCGCTTGTCCGAACAGCTCGCGTGCCCGGTCGAGCCGCCCGGCGGCGCCGCCGTAGTCACCGCGCTTGAGCGCGACCACGCCCCAGCCGAGATACACTTTGGCATCGGTCCGCGCCCGGGCAGCGGCTTCGGCGTAGGCGGCCTCCGCCTCGTCCAGCCGCCCCAGCTGCTCGTATGCGAACCCCAGGTTGTGGAACACCGCGGGCCGCCCGCCGCCCTTCTCCGCCGCGAGGCGTAGCGCCTCCATGGCCTCGCGCCACCGGGCCTGCTTCAACGCCACCAACCCGATGTAGAAGTGGGCACTCGCGTCGCTGCCGCGCAGCTCCGCCACGCGCCGGAACTCCCGCGTGGCTTCGTCGAGCATGCCCGTCTTGTAAAACGCCACGCCCAGGTTACGGTGCTCCTCGACGCGCGCGTCGGTAATCTCCGCGTCCGCCCCCGTGGTCGTGCGCCCGGCGCGGTGCACGAACCCCGCCGTGATCAAGCCGTACAGCGCCTTCCCGATCTCGAACTCGCCCAACCCCGAGTCTTCGATCACCTGGTTCACGTCGCGCGACGCGTCGAGCAGCGGCAGGAGGCGTTGTTGCGCCTCCGTGAGTTGGCTTTCGCTGATCGCGATCCGGTCCTTATCTACGACGAAGATCAGGTCGAATGACGGGATCTTTTTTTCGATCAGGCTCCATTCGTCCACCCGGCGGGCGCCCTCGAGCAGCAGCGATTCCGGGTTGATCGAGACGAGGAAATCCTGTGGCCCCGGGCGGACGTCGGCCTCGAAGTTGAAGGTCCCCTGCGTCCACGTGAACAGGTAATAAACCGACTCCTCGATCTGCACGCGCATGTAGCGCTCGAGATCTGCCTGCGTGATCACCCCCATCGCGACCAGGACCTCGCCCAGCCTCTTGCCGTGCTCCTTGGTCTGCCGGTGCACGGCCACGTCGAGCTGCTCCTGGGTGATCTTGCTGTGCTTGACGAGGATGTCGCCCAAGCGGTCGCGTCGGTTCACGATCGACGCGTAGCAGATGCGCCCCTTCTCGAAGTAGATGTAGCCGAAGTTCGAGCGGTCGGCGATGGACAGGCATCCCGTCTTCTGCCCGAGCGCCAGGAGCTGGAGCACGTCGGGGAGGGACGCTTCCTTGAGCGAGCCCTTGATGGCCATCAGCGAAACTCCTCGATCATGCGGTCCGCCACGTCGATCCAGTCCCAGACCATCTTCTCGCGACTCTTGACGCCTCCGAGGCTCGAGACCACGAGACCGCTGGTGCGAAACCCGCTGGAGCGTCGGCTGTCGCGCGGCGCCTGGCCTTCGAGCACTTCGCGCGCGAGGCCCGCCGAGACAGGCCGCCCATCCTGGGCGGCCCCCGCCTCGATCACGCGCTGGATCAGGCCCACGAGGCCGCGCACCGAGTCGGCGGGCCGGTCGGCGAGGTAGTCGATCAGCGCCGGTTCCGGGGTCACGCCCTGCTGCGTCAGCAAACGCTCGAGCACGGCGCGCCTCACGTCGCGGTCGGGCTCCTTGATCTCCGCCACCAGTCCGCCCTCGAGGCGCGACACGATGCGCTCCTCGATCCCGACCAGCGTATTGGGATGCGCCGGCGCCGTGAACACGAGCTGGCGATCCTTGTCCTGGAGCAGGTTGAACAGGTTGAACAGCTCTTCCTGTGTCCGTTCCTTGCCGGTCAGCAGATGGATGTCGTCGAGCAACAACGCCGTGGCTCGGCGGTAGCGGGCGCGCCACCAGTCCACGCGGTTGCCGTCGATCGCGCCGATCAGCTCGTCGATGAACGCCTGGGTGGAGAGGCACGCCACGACGGCGCGGCGGCCGCGCGCCAACTCGAGCCCGACCGCGTTGAGCAGGTGCGTCTTGCCGAGCCCGCTCTTCCCGACGAGGACGAGCGGGTTGTACTTCTTCCCCGGCCGCTCGAGCACGGCCCGGGCCGCGCTGACCGCGACCTGGTTCGACGGGCCCACGGCGTACGCGGCGAGCGGAAACGCCGCTGACGGCCCTGGGGGGGGCGCGGCCCCATCCCGGACCTTCGTGGCGGCCTGCTCCGCCTCCTGCAGCCGCTCGGGGTCTCGGAACACGCTGTCGCCGGCGGCCTGGGGGTCGAGCTCCCCCACCTCCGCCTCGAGCGCTTTGAGGCGCTCGACGTCCTCTGCGAACCCCGCGATGGCCTCGTCCACCGCGGTTGGCGCGTCCTGCTGCAGGAGCGCCTCGAGCCGATGCGTGCGGTATCCCTCGCCTTCCCACCTCAGCACGGCCTCGCCCACCCGAGCGCGCCACGCTTCGACGGCTTTTCCGACGGTGACGGTCACGTCGGCGAGGAATTGTCCGAACTCGTCCCCGCCGGCCGCGGCGGCCGGGACGGGCCCGGCCTTCTCCGCCGCCCCCTTTGCCCGCTGCGCGTCGAGCCCCAGGATCCGTTTGACCGTCTCCGCGTTGATTGAGGTATCGTGGACGGCCTGGAACGCCACGAGCCGGTTCAACGCGCCCATCAACTCGCGCACGTTGCCGAGCTCGGCTTGCGCCACGGTCTCGAGTACGCCGGGGTCGAACCGCGCGCCCCGCTCTTCGGCCTTCCGCCGCAGAATCGCCACGCGGGTTTCGTACTCGGGCGTGGCGATGTCCACCACCAGCCCGCCCGACAGCCGGGAGATCAGCCGCTCGTCGAGATCGGCGATCTCGGCGGGCGGGCGATCGCTCGTCAGGACGATCTGGCGCCCCGCGGCCTGTAACGCCTCGGTGAGCCGCAGCAGCTCCGACTGCATCTCCTTGCGGTTCGTCAGGAATTGCACGTCGTCCACGAGGAGCACGTCCACGTTCTGGAAGCGGCGACGGAACGCGTCACCCTGTCCCGCCGCCACGCTCGCGTGGAACGCTTCGACGTACTCGTCGAGCGTCAGGTACTCGATGTTCAGCGCGGGTGCCGCCTTCTTGGCGGCGTGGCCGATCGCCATGAGGAGATGCGTCTTGCCCAGACCCGGGCCGCTATAGACGAACAGCGGGTTGTATGCCGCGCCCGGGCTCTCGGCCACGGTGCGGCCCGCCGTGACGGCCAGCCGGTTCGCGGCGCCCACGACGAACGTGTCGAAGGAGTACTTCGGGTTGAGCGCGCTCGTCATGCCGTGGTCCCGGCGGCGAGCCTTTTGAGCACCAGCTCGGAGATGCCCTTGAGTGTCTCGAACACGCCCTTCCCGTGCAGCGCGTCGGCGCTGAAGCTCGGGACTCCCCGGAAATTGAGCGCGTCGTCCAGATCGGACGCCGAGAGGATCAGCTCGCGCGGCAGGTCCTGCTTGTTGTACTGCAGGACCAGCGGAACGGTGCGGATGTCCACGCCGTGCTCCAGCAAATTGCTCTGCAGGTTCTGCAGGCTCTCGAGGTTCTCATCGAGCTGGCGCGCCTGACTGTCGGCGACGAACACGACGCCGTCGGCCCCCTGGAGCACCAGCCGGCGCGTGGCGTTGTAGTAGACCTGGCCGGGGACCGTGTAGAGCTGAAACCGCGTCGCGAATCCCGAGATCTGCCCCAGGTCGATCGGCAGAAAGTCGAAGAACAGGGTGCGGTCGGTCTGCGTGGCCAGGGAGACCATGCGTCCCCGACGCGAGTCCGGGACGCGGCCATAGATGTAGTGCAGGTTCGTCGTCTTGCCAGACCGCCCCGGCCCGTAGTAGACGATTTTGCACGTGATCTCGCGCGTCGTGAAGTTGACCAGAGACACGGGGCTATCTCCCGAAGAGCGTGTTGAGACTGGCGCTCAGCTCGCGCTCGAAGTCGGCCGCGAGCACCTGCTTCGGCACGCTGTCTTTGGGGCTCGCCGCCTGCAGATCGGCGGCGAGCTGCTCAAAGAATAATTGCACCAGGCCGAGCGACGAAACCTCGAGATCGTACACGACCAGCGCCACCAGCCGGCCGCGGCCCGTCGCGACTGCCGCCAGGAAGATCCCGTGCCGCTCACCCTGATGGTTCAACGCGGCGAACGGCGGTTGACCCATCTGCCGCGCGATCTCGTCGGTGGATGCGACGATCGCCGCCCCGAGCGCCGCCGCCGACATCACGTCCACGGCGCGCGAGAATCCGTGCTGCGCCAGCACCTGGCCCGCCGACGTCATGACCAGCACGAGCCGCGCGCTCGCTTCCTTCACGAACTTGACCAGCGGCTCGAGGGTCCAGTTTTCGACGGCGCGCGTCGTCATCCGACCACCTCCCCCGCCCGCAGCAGCTCCAGCCGCACGAGGCCGACGTTCACGTCCGGCTCCGCGACCGCCACGACGAGGGTCCCGCCGGCGGTCGGAACCACCAGCAACGCGCCCTGCTCGGCCTGCAGGTGCCAGAACAGGCTCGCGCCGACGCCCGCGGCTTCCATCGCGCGGCGCAACCGCGTGGCGAGGCTCGCCGCGAGCGCCGCGACCGCGGGTCCCTTGATCCCCTCCATGAGCTGCTCCGCCACGATGATCCCGTCGTCGGCGGAGACGAGCATCGCTCCCCGCACGCCGCGCACGCGCGTGACGAGGTCGAGCGCCCGCGTATAATTCGCCGGCGCGGTCGTCATGCGTGCTTCTCCAGCCAGCGGCGCGCCGCCACGGCCGCGCGCTGGGCGATGATCGCCAACCGTCCCATCGGGACGGCGCGGTCGCGCACGACGAGCAGCAGCGCGTCGCCCGTGGGCGCGGTCAGATGGACATGTCCGCCGTTGCCCTCCGCCGCAACACCGGTCCACCGTCCCAGAGCCAGCAGCTTGGCCGTCCGCGCCGCCTCCTGGGAGACGCCGGCGAGGTACGCGGCGACGGCGTCGGTCACGTCCTTGCCCGCGGGGTCCTTGAGCGCTCCGCCAAGCACCCGCCCCGCCGCGTCGAGCAACAGAAGCCCCTCCTGTGCTCCCTCGAGCCCGGCGAATACGCGGGCCTCCTCGAGAGGCTGGGCCGCCCCGGGGGTTGGGGATGGAGGCGCGCGCTCGGCGGGAGCGTGGGAGACCGGCAGCGCGACGGGCTCCCCCTCGCCCTCGGGGGCGGTGGGGCTAGGGGGGGATTCGCCGCCGCGCGCCATCGCGAGGGCTTGCGCGATACTCGCATCGGCCGGCGCCACGCGCTGCGCCGCCTCCAGGTGTGCGGCCGCCTGTGCCAGGTCGCCCACCTTGAAATAGAGGAAGGCGAGCCCCTTGAGCGCGCCGACGTGGTCAGGCGCGATGCGCAGCGCCATGTCCCACTCGTCGAAGGCGCGCTCGTAGTCGTGCTTGTCTGCGAGGATGCGCGCGAACAGGTCGTGCGCGTCGGGGAGGTGGGGGTGACGGTCCAGGCCCGTCACGGCCACTCGCTGCGCGGCGTCGAGCTGGCCCTTCATGCGCAGCAGCTCCCCCAGGCGCAGGAACACGAGGCTGTCCGGATCCTGCGCCAACTGCGAGGAGAGGGTCTTGATCTCTTCAGCCATGCGTCGAGTTCCCCGTGCCCGCCAAGGTCTGGGCGGCGGCCTTGGCGCGGTGCACGGCGTCGCTCTGCGCCAGCTCCGCTTCCGAGTGCGCGGCCAGGCGCTCCCACTGGTCCCACTGCTCCACGGCCTCGCCGAACCGCCCGGTGGCGGCGAGGGCGTAACCGAGGATGCGGTGCGCGGCGACGCTTAAGGGGTCGAGCCGAAGCGCCCCGCGCAACTCTTCCACGGCGTCGGCAGCGCGTCCCCCGGCGAGCGCGATGCGGC
>WNGO01001342.1_pt1 | contig 16250 bp, 17 predicted proteins | sample 5400511 | NCBI WGS metagenome assembly WNGO01 (sample SAMN13153380, study PRJNA577476) | soil metagenome | isolation source: 20 cm soil or saprolite under Garry oak tree replicate 2 | place: USA:California | collected 2016-06-15 | reverse complement strand
ACGTCGCGACGCCGAGCGTACCCTCGACGCTCGCAGTGACCATCGCGCGGCGCACGGGGATCGTGCTGGTCGGGCGAGCGGTGAGCGGCACGCCGCATGTCCACCGGCCCGACGCGTGACGGCGGAGGCGCTGCGCGACCTGCTCGCGACGTCGCGGACGGTCGCTGTCGTGGGGCTGTCGCCCACGGCGACGCGCCCGAGCCACGGGGTCGCACGCTACCTGCGGGAAGCAGGCTACCGCGTCGTGCCGGTGAACCCGGGCCATGCCACGGTCCTCGGCGAAAAGAGCTACCCGACCCTGACCGCCGCCGCCGCGGACCACGCGATCGACGTGGTGGACGTGTTTCGGCGCAGCGAGTTCGTCGGGCCGATCGTGGACGAGGCCATCGGCCTGCGGCCTCGCCCCCGGCTGATCTGGCTGCAAATGGGCGTGGTGGACGAGGCGGCGCGGGCGCGGGCGCAGACGGCGGGCATTCCCTGCGTAATGGACCGCTGTCTGATGATCGACCACCGCGCGCTCGGAGTCTGAGAGCGTGCGCGGCGCCGTCCTGGCCGGCGGCGCCGCCCGTCGCTACGGCGGGCATCCCAAGGGGTTGGTCGAGCTCGGGGGGCGACGTATCCTCGACCGCGTCGTGGACGCCGTCGCTACCGTAACCGGCGAGCCCCCGTTGCTCGTCGCCAACGCCCCCGACGGGCCCAATTGGCGCCCCGACCTCCGGACCATCCCCGACGTGCGCCCGGGCCAGGGCAGCCTGGGAGGGATCTACACGGCCGTCGTGTCGGGCGTGGGACCGGTGCTGTGCGTCGCCTGGGACATGCCGTTCCTCACCAACGACCTGCTGCGCGCGTTGCTGGAGGAGGCGACCGAGTGGGACGTTTTCCTCCCCGAAAGCGACGGCCGGCGCGGGGTGGAGCCGCTGTGCGCCGTGTACGGACCGGCGTGCGGGGCCGCCATCGAGCGACAGCTCGCGCGCGGCGACCTGCGGGCGATCGGCTTCCACGCCGATGTGAAGGTCGGTACACTACCGCTCGACCGGGTCCGCGCGTTCGGCGAGCCGGACCTGCTGTTCTTCAACGTGAACACCCCGGCGGATCTCGAACGGGCGGAGGCGGCGTGGCGGCAACGCGGATGATGTCGATCATCGGACGCAAGAACGCAGGCAAGACGACGCTCCTGGTGGCGCTCGCGGCGGAGCTGGTACGCCGGAAATTCCGCGTGATGACGATCAAGCACGGCACCCACGCCGCCGACACGGACCAGCGCGGGAAGGACTCCTGGCGCCATTGGCACGAGGGCCGCGCCGAGCGCGTCCTCATGGAGGGACCGGGGCAGCGGGTGCTATGGGAGCGGACGGTGCAGGAGTCGGACCCGGTCGCCCTGGCTCGCCGCTATCTCGAGGGAGCGGACATCGTGCTCGTCGAGGGCTTCAAGCGCGCCCCGCTGCCCAAGATCGAGGTGTACCGTCTCGCCGCGGGGCCCGAGCCGCTGTTCGACCCGGCGGTCCACGACCCGGGAGACTGGGTGGCTATGGTGACCGACCATACCAAGTACCGGGCCGATTTTCCGGTGTTCCGCTTCTCCGACACGGCCTGGCTCGTGACGATCGCCAACCTCGCGTGGGACCGGGCCAAGATTCTTCCACCCTGACATGCTGACGCCGACCGAAGCGGCCCGCCTGATTCTCGAGCACGTCGCCCCGCTCCCGACGACGCGCCGGCCGCTGCGCGAAGCGCTGGACCGGGTACTCGCGGAGGATGTGGCGAGTCCCATCGACCTTCCGGCCTGGGACAATTCCGCGATGGATGGCTACGCGGCGCGTGCGGCGGACGTGGAGCGCGCCGGGCCCGATCACAAGATCACTTTGGCGGTGATCGAGGCCGTGGCCGCCGGCCAGTTCCCCACCAAGCCGATCGGTCCCGGCCAGACCACGCGCATCTTCACGGGGGCGCCCTTGCCGGCCGGCGCGGACACGGTGGTGCGGCAGGAGGACACCGAGCCCGCGCAGCCCGGAACCATCACCGTGGTAACCGGCCGCGACGCCCGCAAGAACGTGCGCTACCGGGGCGAGGACATCCGAAAGGGCGAGGTCGTGCTCGGCGCCGGCGCACCGCTGGGCCCTGCGCAACTCGGCGTCCTCGCGTCCATCGCCCACGCGACCCCGCTCGTCCACGATGCGCCGCGTGTGGCCTTCATGGGGTCGGGCGACGAGATCGTGGACCTGGACCGTGCGGACGACATCCTCTCAGGTAGGAAGGTCGCGAGCTCCAATTCCTACACCCTGGACGCGCTGATCCGCCGGACCGGCGGCATCCCCGTGGACCTGGGCGTGGCGCGCGACACGAAGCAAAGCCTGCGCGAGCACCTCGCCGCAGCGCGGGCGCGGGATGCGGATTTGGTCGTCACCACCGCCGGAGTGAGCGTGGGCGAGCACGACTTCGTGCGCGAGGTGCTGACGGAGCTGGGCGGCGAGATCAAGCTGTGGCGCATCGCCATGCGCCCCGGCGCCCCGGTGGGATTCGGGCTGCTCGGCGGCAAGCCGTGGATCGGACTCCCCGGAAATCCCGTGAGCGCGATGGTCACCTTCGAGCTGTTCGTCCGCCCGGCCCTCCGGCGCCTGCTTGGTCACCGGCTGCCGTTCCGCCGCACCGTGCCCGTGTGCGTGGGCGAGGCGATCAAGCTCGGGCCAAGGCTGCGCCACTTCCTGCGGGCGGTTGTCACACCGGAAGGATCGGGTGGGACGCTGACGGCGCGCTTGACGGGCCCTCAGGGTTCCGGCATCCTCACGTCCATGGCTCGCGCGAACGCGCTGCTGATCGTCCCCGAAGACCGGCCCACCGTGCCCGCGGGCGAGACCCTCCCGGCGCTGCTGCTGGACGATCCGAGCCACGTCGCAGAGGCCCCTTTCTAAGTGGCCCGCCGCCCTGCCCTGCTGCGCGCGCTGCGGCTCCTCGGGTGGGCGCTCCTCACCGGGGGCGTGTATCTCCTGAATGTGCGGACGCCGGCCGAGCTGCGCCTAGAGATCCTGTACGTGATTCCCGTGCTCCTCGCGGCCTGGCACGACGGGATGCACTGGGGCATCGCGTTCGCGCTGGCGACCAGCCTGTTGCGCTTCACCGTCGGCATCGACCAGATGCCCGCGAGCACGCTGCTCGACTACCGGGTCCTGAACGAGCTCGCGTACCTCGCGGTGGTGGGGGTCGCCATCGCCGGCCTGTCGCAGCTGCGGCACACGCACTCGCAGCTCGAGCAGCTGGCGACCCAGGATTCGCTCACGAACGTGCTGAACGCCCGGGCGTTCTCCCACGAGCTGGCGCAGGAGCTGAGCCGCAATCGGCGTTACGGCCGGCCATTGGCTCTGATCTACCTCGATCTGGACGACTTCAAGTCCGTCAACGACGCCCATGGCCACGCCACCGGCGACGCCGTGCTGCGGCTCGTGGCCGACGCGATGCGCGGCGCGGTGCGCCAGGCGGACGTCGTCGGCCGGCTGGGGGGAGACGAGTTCGCTGTCCTGATGCCCGAGACCGACGGCGACGTTGCGCACGCCGCGGCCACCCGGCTCGTCATCGGCATCCGGACGGTGTTCCGGGGCACCCCGTCCGTCACGGCCAGCATCGGCGTGGTGGCGGTCGCGGGCACGGAAGCCGGGACCGACGAGCTGCTCCGCAAGGCCGACCAGGCGATGTACGCGGCAAAGCGTGCCGGCAAGGACCGCGTCGTGCAGGTCGCGATGTGAGCGAGACGCTGCGGACGCTCCAGGATCTGTTCCTCATCTTCACGTCGGTACTGTTCATCGTCGATCCTCTCACCGCGGTGCCGACGTTCCTCGCCATGACGGCCCGGGACCCGCCCGATGTGCGCCGTCAGATGGCCAGGCGGGGCGCCTGGACCTGCGCCATCACGCTGACCGCCTTCGCTCTGGGCGGCGGCCTCATCTTCCGCCTGTTCGGCATCACCATCGGGGCCTTCAAGGTCGCCGGGGGTGTGCTGATCGGCCTGAACGCGCTCGACATGGTGCAGGCGCGCCGCAGCCAGCAGCGGGAGACGGCGGTCGAAAAAGCCGAGGGGATCGAGAAAGAGGACGTGGGCATCATGCCGCTCGGCGTCCCTATGCTGGCCGGGCCGGGAGCGATCTCGACGGTCATGGTACTGTCGGGTGCCTCGAAGAGTGTGGTGACCACACTCGGCGTTTACGCCGCGATCGCGCTCACCGCGTTCCTCACGTACGTCACGCTCGCCGCCGCGCCGCGGGTGGAGAAGCAGCTCGGCCAGACGGGCATGCGGATTCTGACGCGGCTCATGGGGCTCGTGCTGTGCGCGATAGCGGTGCAGTTCATTTTAGACGGGATCAAGATGGCCGAACTATAAGCGGCGCAGCGGCGGCGGCATCGGCAGGTCGAATCCCGGGGGGAGTCGGAACGGGCGCCGCAACCGCGCCGGCTCGAACGCCTCGAGCGGCTGCGGCGCGATCACCTCACACCAGAAGGTGTCGTTCCCGGCGCCCTTCGCGCCGGACAGCAGCCGGTCCGCAGCTCCGATAACCGCCTCGAGGCTCTCCGTCGGCTGCAGGCACGTCACGACGCCCCCGCTGATCGAAAGCGGCAGGGCGGTCTCGGTCGACGCGGCGCGCACCGACTTTTGCAGCTTGCGGATCACCATGTCGGCGGCCTCGGGCCCCGCCTCCGGGAGCAGCACGGCGAAGCTGTCGCCACCCAGCCGCGCAACCACATCGCTCGCGCGGATCGAGCGGCGAGCCGACTCGGCCACCAACCCCAGCATCCCCTCTGCCGTCACTGGGCTGAAGCGCTCGGCCACCTCCGTGTAGTCGTCGAGGTCGAAGTAGCCCAGCGTGAATGGATGGGCGTAGCGCCGCGCCCGCTCGAACTCTCTGCCGGCAAGCTCGTAGAACGCCTTCCGGTTCTCGTTCCACGTCAGCCGACCGCCAGCCCCCCCATGTGCTTTCAACAGCGCACGACCGCGCAGATATAGGTCGCACGCGAGGGCGAGCGCCAGCACGGCGATCACCACGGTATGCCAGGTCATAGGGCGGCACTACAGGTTCAACCGCTGAAACCCTTCCGGGTCCGAGTTGCGCCGGCCCCCTTGGGCTCGGCGCGGAGTTTCCGCCCGTCGCTCGGCGCCGCCGCGGCGCTCCATCGGCACCTCGAGCGTCTCGCGCCGGCGATCGCGGACCATGCGGCGGCCATTATCGGTCCGGCGGTCCCAGCCACGCCGCCGGGGCTGCTCATGCAGCGTGGAATCACCTCGCATGCGCCTTAACCTCCTGCCTTCTCATCTGGGATGCGCGCCGATCCGAGAAGTCGGCGCGTGCGTTCACAGGGCTGTACCTCGGCAGTCTTGCATACCCGGTGCCATGTCGAGTCTGCGAGCCGACGCGGGCTATCGTGTTGATGTGATTGGCGATGCGGACCGACCCCGGGCTCGGCGCCAGGTGGCGGACCCCTCAGAACTGTGCCGATCAGGCGATACCTGAGGCGGTGATGCCAGCCTGAGGGGGGTGTTCAACAAGGGCTACATCCGCTTGTACTTGGGCCCGCTCCCTCCTTCCCGCGGCGTCCACCTCGGGCCCAGCACGTCCGTGGCCTTGCAGTCGACGCAGTTCGGGGCATTCACCCGCAGGCCGCCCTGCACCACCTCGTACACGCCCGCCGGGCACATCCGGGCGTAGAAGTCAGCCACCGGGGCGGGGACGTCTGTACCGACCACCAGATGGGTCGGAATCGTATCGCGCGTCGCGTTTCCGGATCTGAAAACGCCATCGACCTTCGAAAACGTCAGGCGGCCGTCCGGGGTGATCCCCGGGCTTGCGCCCGGGGTCAGTCTGCGCTCCACGTTCACGTCGGGCTCCACCGCGATCTTTCGGCCCGGAAACCGCCCGCCGGTGACCGTCATCAGCGCCGCCTTCACCCCGCCCGCGTAGAATCCGTCCTTGAACGCGAGCCGCATATTCCTGGTGCGATGCAGGTCATTCATGATAAAGGACGCATTCACTAGCCGGTCGTACTCGGCGAGCCGCGGGGCAGAGGCGTCGCCCGCCTTGAGGCCCGCAAAGATGGCGCGCGCAGCGAGCATCCCCGACTGCATAGCGTAGTGGATTCCCTTGAGGGACGGCACGTCCACGAAGCCGGCCGAGTCGCCCAGGACCACCACGCCGTCGCCCGAGCGGCGCGCCGGGACCGCGTAATAGCCGCCCTCGGGGATTGTCTTCGCGCCCCATTCGACCATTTCGCCGCCCTCCAGATACTGCCGGAACAGCGGGTGCAGCTTCATCCGCTGGAGCAACTCGTGGACATCGAGCGCGGCGTCCCGGTAGTCCAGCCCTACCACCAGCCCGAGCGCCACGAGGTTTGGCTCGAGCGGATACATGAAGCTTCCGCCAAAGGCAACCGTCGGGACCGGCCAGCCCAGCGTGTGGACGATGGTGTCGAGCGGCCGCTTCGTTTCCCAGATCTCTTTCACGCCGAGCGCAAAGATCTGGGGATTCTCGGACGTCACGCCCCGCCACTCGAGCCACGCCTGCGACAGGCTCCCCCGCGTTCCTTCCGCGAGCGCTGTCACCCTGGCGATGAGGTCGTTCGGCGCCAGGTAGTTCGCGAGCGGCCGCCCCTCGCGGTCCAGCCCGGTCGCCGCCGTGCGGACCCCCGCCACCCGCTCGCCGTCCACGAGCAGGCTCGCGGCCGGGAAGCCCGTGAAGATGTTGACGCCCAGCGCCGCTGCCCGCTCGCCCAGCCAGCGCACGATCTCGCACAACGACGCGACGTAGTTCCCGGTGTTGTGCATCGTCGGCGGCGTGGGAAGGGTGAACGCGCGGCGGGAGGTGAGGAGGGCGACGCGTTCCTGCCTGACAGGTGCGCGGAACGGGAAGTCGGCGTCCTTGAGGTCGGGGAACAGCTCGCGGAAGGCACGCGGGTTCACTACCGCGCCTGAGAGGGAGTGCTCGCCCAGCGCCTCGGCCTTCTCGAGCACGCCGATGGTCAACTCGTTGCGCTCACGTTGCGCGAGGTGCGCCAGCTCAATCGCGCAGGCGAGGCCGGCCGGCCCCGCCCCCACGATCAGCACGTCCAGCTCCATACGGTCGCCCGCGCCCGGAGCGCCGACCGGCAGCAGGAGCCTATCGAGCGGCAGGGGAGGCTGATAGGCAGCGGGGAGGATCATAACAAATGCGGAGTGTGGAATGCGGAATGCGGAATGGCAGTGCTGAATTCCGTACGCGGGGCGTTACGTGCGCTCGACGCCAGCACATCCATTCCGCACTCCGCACTCCGCATTCCGCACTCAGCCATGGAGCTTCTTTATCTCTTCCGTGAGTTTCGGGACCACTTCGAAGAGATCCCCGACAATCCCGTAGTCCGCCACCTTGAAGATCGGCGCGTCCTTGTCCTTGTTGATCGCCACGATGACCTTGGAGGTGCGCATCCCGGCGAGGTGCTGGATCGCGCCCGAGATGCCGACCGCGACGTACAACGTCGGGCTGACCGTCTTGCCGGTCTGTCCCACCTGGTCGGCGTGCGGCCGCCACCCGGCGTCCACCACCGCGCGCGACGCACCCACGGCGGCGCGGCCCGCGAATGCCGCAGCCAGCTCCTCCAGCACCTTGAAGTTGGCCGGCTCTTTGAGGCCGCGGCCGCCGGACACGATGATCGGGGCTTCGGCCACGTCGAGTGTGCCTGCGGGCGCGGCCTTGATCTGCTTGACGCGCACACGACCCGCGGACCCGTCCACCGCCGCGCTTTCCTGAGCGCCGGCCTTGGGACGCGGCACCGGGGTGAACACGTTGGGGCGGAGCGACAGCACGGCAGGGCTCCCGGCCATCCGGACCTTGAGGAGCGCCTTGCCGGCGTATACCGGCCGAATCGCGATCACCGCGCCGCCTGCGACACTCAGGTCGGTGATGTCCTGCACCAGGGGACGCCCGAGCCGGGCGGCGACGCGGGGAGCGAGGTCTTTCCCCATGGCGCTCGCCGCGAACACGACGGCTCCGTAACCGGCGGTGTTCACACGGTCGGCGATCGCCCGCGCGTATCCCTCCGGCGCATACATCCCGAACCCCGGGTTCGTCAGCGTGATCACCTTATCCGCACCGAACCCACCCAACTGGTCCGTGCCCCGCACGGGACCGGCCGCAAGAACGAGAGCGTCCACGTTGGCGCCCCCGCCCAGCGCATCCGCCAGGCGTCGGGCGCCGGTCACCACCTCGTGGGAGACCTTGCGGATGGCACCATCCCGCTGCTCGAGCACCGCGAGGACGGTGCTCACAGAACCTTCGCCTCCTCGCGCAGCAGACGCACCAGCTCCGGGACCGCGGCGGAGCCCTCGCCGACGATCTTGCCCGCCTGTCGCTCGGGGGGCAGGGTGAGCGAGAGAATCTCGAGCGCTCCCGGGCCGGGCGCGGTGGGTTTGATCTCGAGCGGCTTCTTTTTCGCCGCCATGATCCCTTTGAGCGCGGGATAGCGCGGCTCGTTCAATCCCTTGTCGGTGGTGAGCACCGCCGGCAGCGGGAACTCCACGACTTCGACGCCCCCTTCGATCTCCCGCTCCGCGGTTCCCTTACCACCGCCGATCTCGAGGTGGGTCACCGTCGTCACGCAGGGCAAGTCGAGCAGCTCGGCCATCATCGGCCCGACCTGATGGTTGTAATCGTCGATCGCCATCTTCCCCAACAGGATCAAATCGAACCCGGCGTTCTGGAGCTCCGCGGCGAGGGCCTTGGCCGTTTCGAGCCCGTCGGGGTGGAGGCCCTGGGTCTCCAGCAAGACGCCGCGATCGGCGCCCATCGCGAGCGCGGTCCGGATCGCCTCCTGCGCAGCAGCCGGTCCGAACGTCACGACGACCACCTCGCCGGTCCCGGCCTTCTCCTTGAGCCGCAGCGCCTCTTCGACGGCGAACTCGTCGTACGGATTGAGGATGAACTTGACGCCCGCTTCGTCCAGCGATTTGCCGTCGGAGGCGATCTTGACGCGCGTCTCGCTGTCCGGAACGCGCTTGATGCAGACGGCGATCTTCATTCGGGAGTTATCACGTGTCAGTCATCAGTCATCAGTGCGGTTGCAAGACGTCAAGCCGCAAGCGGTTCACAGCGTCAAGAGCGCAGGAAAACAAACCCGGCGACTGGCATCTGGCAACCGCTTATGGCTTGCGACGGCACTGAGCGCTGGCACCTAGAAGTCTGCGCTCAGGCTTACCTGCACATGCCGCGGCAACCCCGGTGTGAGCCAGCGCTGCACCGGCGTGCCCGGCGCCGTGGGATTCTCCGCGAAGGTGCCGAAGGTGAAGACCCGCCGGTCGAACAAATTCCGCACCGCGCCGCGCAGCTCGAAGTCGCGCCAAGTCAGCGTGAGCGAGAGGTCCGCGAGGGCATAGTCGGACAGCCACCGCGTGACGTTCTCCTCGTCGCCCCGCAGCCACTGCCGCCCGACGTAACGCGCGTCCACGCCGGCCCTGAGTGCCACGCTCTCGGTCCCGTGGGGACGAAGGATCGGTGCCGTGAGGCCGGCATTCACGCGGTGGCCAGGCACCATCGGGAGCTCGTCGCCCGGCGTCACCGTCTCACCGGCCGGGTCGCGCGTCGTGGCAAGCGTCGCGGTCGTCTCGAACGTGGCACGCGTGTACCCGTAATTGGCGTACGCCCGCAGGCCCGCGGGGCCGAGCCACTGGAGGGCGAGCTCCACGCCGCTGCGGCGCGTGGCGCGGATATTCTGGAAGTAGCCGCCGGTGACGGTCGATGCGATGAAGAAGATGTCGTCGCGCACGTCGGTGCGGTACACGTCCGCGCTGGCGTCGACCCGTCCTCTCCCCGACGGCGCGCGGACGCGCCACCCCACCTCGTACGTCGTAGCCACCACCGGCTTCAGCGCGGGGTCGGGTCCGAGGGCGAACGGCAACGGACACGCGGCCTGGGGGTCGGCGCACCCCAGCTCCACCACCGCGGGAGCGCGGAATCCGCGGCTCACGGATGCGAACAGCTCGTGCGCCCCGCCGGTCCATGTGAGGCCGACGCGGGGCGACAGGCGGCGGAAGATGTTGAGGCCGTTCTGGGTCGAATCGATCAGGTCCTCGAACGGCACGCGGATCCAGTCGTAGCGCACCGCGAACGTCGCGGTGAGACGTTGCACGAGCTCGAGGTTCGCGCCGGCGAAGACGCCCGCATCCACCTGATTGGTGCGCACTGACTCGGTGAGCGAATCAGCCGCGCCGCCGCCCGGTACGGCGAAGATGCGCACGGCGACGTGTCCGTAATCCGCGTCCGCGCCGGCGAGCCAGCGCAGCTCCCGACGCCCGAGCGGCACCTTTCCCGAGAGCTGCACGGCACCGCCGCCAATTCGCGTCGTGTTCCGCTGGCGCGAGTCTTCCCCGACGAAGTTTGCATTGAACTGCTCGCTCGAGAGCGAGCGTCCGAACGCGTTGATCGCGAGCTGCGTGCGCCCGACCAGGCGCTGCGCGTTGATGATGAGCAGGTGCGCCCGCGGAGCGAAGTAATCGCCGCCGGTGAAGTTGCGACGCGGATTCGCCGCCGCCACGCTCTCGGGGAGGCTGCCGGCCTGGAAAATCCTGTTGTCCGCACCTGAGTAGCTGAGGGTGGCATCCCAGGTGCCGTTCAGGACCCCGAGCTTCGCGAACAGCGTGCCGATCCGGCTGCCGGTGTCCTCGCGCCAGCCACCCTCGCGCTCGTAGCGCGCCCCTACGTAATAATCCCACACGCCGTGACGCGCGCCGACGCGCGCCTTCAGCTCGTAGCGCCCCCAACTGCCCGCCGACGCTTCGATCTCGCGCGCCGCCGGGCTCGCGCCCCGGCGGGTGACGAGGTTCACCGCCGCGCCGAGCGCGTTGCGGCCCAGCAGCACCGAGGGACCATACACCACCTCCACCCGTTCTACGTCCTCGAGCGGCAACAGGTCGAAGTTCACTTCGTGCGCGTCGGGCTCGTTGGCGCGCACGCCGTCCACGTACACCGTCACCCCCTGCGGGACGCCGATCACCGGGGAAACCTGAAACCCGCGGAGCGCGACGTCCATCTGCGTGGTGGCGCCGAGCTCGTCCGACGTGGTCACACCCGGCAGCTGCTCCAAGGCGTCCGCGAGGGAGCGCACACCGCGGGCGTCCAGGTCCCGAGCGTCGAGCGAGGCAGTACGGCCGGCGAGTCCGCGCACCAGCTCGCGCACCGTCGGGAGCCGGACCCCGGTGACGACGACGGGAGCGAGCGTGGTGGTGTCTTTGGGGGTGGAGTCGGCGTGTTGGGCGGGCTGTTGCGCGCCAGCCTGGGGCGTCGCGAGGGCGAGCACTACGACGCCAGCGAGCAGATGCGGAATGCGGAGTGCGGAATGCGGAATGGATGGGCGGTCTTCGATTCCGCACTCCACACTCCGCACTCCGCACTCAGTTGAACGCACTCAGCCCCGTGATTTCCTGCCCCAGAATGAGCGTGTGGATGTCGTGCGTCCCCTCGTAGGTATAGACCGACTCGAGGTTCGCGAGGTGGCGCATCGCCTGATACTCCGCCAGGATGCCACTCGCGCCGAGCAGGCGACGCGTCTCGCGCGCCACGTCGGTCGCGATGCTCACGTTGTTCCGCTTCGCGAGCGACACTTGTTGCGGTGTGGCCTTGCCCTGGTCCTTGAGACGCCCGAGCTGCAGGCAGAGGAGTTGCGCCTTCGTGATCTCGGTGAGCATCTCGGCGAGGCGCGCCTGCTGCAGTTGGAACCCGCCGATCGGCTTCCCGAACATCACCCGGTTCTTGGCGTAGCTCACCGCCTCATCGTAGCACGCCATCGCCGCGCCCACCGCTCCCCACGCGATGCCGTAGCGTGCCTGGGTGAGGCACAGGAGCGGGGACTTGAGCCCTCCCGACTTCGGGAGCACTGCGTCCTTGGACACGCACACGTCCTGCAACACCAGCTCGCTCGTGTCGCTGGCGCGCAAGCTGAGCTTGCCCTTCTGATCCTTGGCCGAGAAGCCCTTGGTGTTGGTCGGGACGATGAAGCCGCGGATCGAGTTTACGTCGTCGACTTTGCCGGTCTTGGCCCACACGATGGCCAGCTGCGCGGTCGAGCCATTGGTGATCCACATCTTGGCCCCGTTCAGCACCCACCCGTCCTTCGTCTCCTTCGCGACGGTGATCATACCCGCGGGATTCGATCCGTAGTCGGGCTCCGTGAGCCCGAAGCAGCCGATGACCTCGCCCGACGCCATCTCGGGGAGCCAGCGCCGCTTCTGCTCGTCGGAGCCGAAGGCGTAGATCGGATACATGGCGAGGGCGCCCTGCACCGAGGCGAACGAGCGCACCCCCGAGTCGCCACGCTCCAGCTCCTGCATGATCAACCCGTACGCGACGTTGTTCAGCCCGGCGCAGCCGTACTCCTCCGGCAGGTTGGCGCCGAACAGGCCGAGCTCGGCCATCTGCGGGACGAGTTGTTTGGGGAAGCGCCCCTCGATGTAGTGCTCGCCGATGACGGGGATGAGGTTGTCGTCCACCCACGCGCGCACCGTGTCGCGCACGGCGCGCTCCTCCTCGGAGAGCAGGCTGTCGACATCGTAGAAGTCGACGCCCTGAAATTTTCCCATATGAAACCTCGATGAACGGTGTTCGATTGCAGTCGCAAGCCAGAAGCCGCGGCTTGGAACTTAGCTGGTCGCTTGCACCTGCTGGGCTGGTGCCTGCCGTCCCGGCCGCGCAAAGGCAGCGGTATCCGACGACCGGAAGCGTCGGGACTCAGCGTCCCAGCGGAAGAAGGTGATGTGGACCGCCGACGGCTCGATGGTCACGAAGTTGAAGCTCGACGGCCGCCCGCCCCGTGTGCGGCGACACAACGTCCCCGCGGTCGAGACCACCACCCGACCCGCGAGCAGCTCCGCGCCCTCCTGGTGGTCGTGCCCGCACAGCACGACCTCGGCGCCCGACGCCACGATGCGACGCTGCGCCTGGCGCCAGCGGGCGAGGCCCATGCGCCTGGAGATGTCGCCCCGCAGCACGTTGTGGTGCACCGCCAGCACCCGCGCCTGCTCCCGCGGCGCAGCTTCGAACAGCCCGCGTACGCGCGTGACCTCGCGTTTCGGGAGGTGCCCCTTCACCGCCAGGTCACGCACCCGCAGGGTCAGCGAGCCCCAGGCCACCCCATGCGAGGTGAGCGCGCTCGCGATGATCGCCCCGGGAAGGGCGAGGGTTGGCGCCGGGTCCGCGCCGAAGTAGCGCGCGTATTTCGCATACAGCGGCTGTTTCGCGAACGGGATCAGGGGTCGCGTCCACCACGCCACGTCGTGGTTACCGGGCATCACGAGCACCGGCGCCGTCCGGGCCGCGGTCTGCAGGAGCGCCCGCGCCCGCTGGAACTCCCCATGGCGTGCCCGCTGCGACAGGTCGCCCGTGACCACCACCGCGTCGGGCCGCAGGTCGGGAAGCATCTGCTCGAGCCCCTCGATCTGGTCGAGCGCGGCGAGCCCGCCGAAGTGGAGGTCCGAGAGGTGCAGCAGCTGGACGGTCACGACTCGGCCTGGACGGTGTAGGTGAGCGTCGCGTCTCCATCGGCGGGGACGGGGATCCGGAACCGGACTTCGGTGGCGGAGAGCTTCTCGGCCGGCGCACTACTCTCGGTCACGCGCCACACCCCGAAGCGCGCCTCGCGCACATCGACCGTCACCGGCGCAGGCTTCGCGTTCGAGATCGTGACCTTGTAGGACGCCGTAATCCGCTGGCGGGGCGCGACGCCGCGCTTGGGCGGCGCCAGCTGCTCCTGGGCGTAGTCCGTCTGCACGCGCTCGGCAGTGATGTCGAAGGCGTCGCCCGACTGAACCCTCAGGTCGCGCCCCGGCGCGGAATGCTGGCTCGTCGCTTCGCCCACGAGCTGGAGCCGGCCGGCGGAGTCTGCCTGATACAGTTGGACCGTGCCGCCAGGCAGCGGCCGGTCGCCGAACGGCGTGCCGCGACCGCGCTTGAGCGTGTACCACACCTGCACCGGGACGCGATTCTCTTCGCCCGGTGCCTGGCCCGGGAAGCCGCGCCACGGCAGGGCGCCCGGCACCACGAACTCCTGCGTGTACGGCGTGGTGCTTCGCGGGAACAGCGCCACGGCGACCGGAACCCCGGGCTCGAGCGACAACTTGCCGGGCAGCTGATACACATGTGTCTCGCCGACTGCCTCCTCGGCAGCGGCCGCCGGCACTTCGTCGGCCATGAGCTTCACGGCGCCGCGCAGCATCCACTGCGCGCGCGACGCCACCCGCGCGCGATTGATCGATCCCGCCACGAGTTGCACCTCCGCGCTGTCCGGACTCAGGGACTTGGAGGCCATCGTGACCATCCCCGACACCTGACAGCGAGCCCCTAGCAGCACCACCTGGTATCCCGCTTCCCAGCTTGCTCCATCGGTCACGTACGCGAGCTCGGCGCGGGGCCGGTCTCGTACTGCGTCGAGTACGAGTGTCACCTCGGGCGCGGTGCGCACCAGCTCCGCCGGGAACAGCGGCTCACCTGGCTCGGCGAGGAGCAGCCGCCCGTCGGGCAATCGGTACTGCGGCGGCTCGGTGCGCACGACGCTCGCCCGCACCGTGTCCACGCCGCCTCCCGTGCGCTGCCGAACAAACGAAAGCGTCTGGCCGACGGCCCGCTGCAACGCCGCCTGGCGATCGGTCGGCGGACGGAGCAGCGCGGAGAGGACCGCGACCGACGTGTCCGGCGAAAACAGCGTTGCCGGATCGAAGCCCTCGAGCTTGAGGGCGAGGTTGGTGCGCCCTTTCGGCAGCGCCTGCGGCAAGGTGCGGCGCACCACCACGCGCCCGTCACTATAAATGGAAAGGGACGTCTGACCGGCCAGCGGCATCACTCCTACCGCCATCGCCAGGCCTAGGGACGCCGCGATTTGAGCCATTCGAATGCCATCCTCTGCGCGATGCGAAAGGTCAGCAGGTACCAGGCGACGGCCGCCACGGCGGCCACGGTCCGGGCGGTCGTCTGAGACGCCGGTGCCACCGACCTGAGGGTGAGGGTTACATACCCCGCAACGAGCAGGGTAGTGACCACCGCCACGAGACGTCCGATACGTGACGCCTTTCTCGCGACCTCTCTCGCACACGACGCACAGAGATCGCCCGGTGCGATCCCCGCGGTCTGCTCCCCGCAGCGCGCGCACGGGTGGCTAGAGCCGGCGGGCCACAGCCCGGGCGAATTCAGTGGTCGAAGCACTCCCCCCCAAGTCTTTGGTACGAACGTTGTCCTTGATGATCGCCGTTTCGAGCGCCCGGCGCAGCCGGCTCGCCGCCTCGACCTCACCCACGTGATCGAGCATCATCGCCGCGGCGAGCATTTGAGCCGACGGGTTCGCGATTCCCTGCCCCGCGATGTCCGGGGCCGAGCCGTGCACCGCCTCGAAGATCGCAGCATGCTCGCCGATGTTCGCTCCCGGCGCGAGCCCAAGCCCGCCCACCAGCCCCGATGCCTCGTCCGAGAGGATGTCCCCGAACAGATTGGTCGTGACGATCACGTCGAACTGCGCCGGGTTGATTACGAGCTGCATCGCCGCGTTGTCCACGATCTTTTCGTCCGACGCGATCTGGCCTTCATACTCCTGGGCGATCATCCGTGCGGTCTCGAGGAACAGCCCCGAGGTCGCCTTGAGGATATTCGCCTTGTGCACCACCGGGTCGTGCTGTCGCGCGTACTCGAAGGCGTAGCGCGCGATGCGTCGACAGCCGTCGCGCGTCATCACCGAGATGGCCTGGGCGAGCGCCTTGGGGTCGTTCCCCACTTTGAAGGTCCGGTCGAACCCGACGTACATCCCTTCGGTGTTCTCGCGGATGATCACGAGGTCGATATCGGTATAGCGGCCGCCGGGCACGATCGACTTCACCGGACGCACGTTGGCGTACAGCTCGAACTCCTGGCGCAGCGCCACGTTCACCGAACGATAGCCGTCGCCCACGGGCGTCGTCAGCGGCCCCTTGAGCGCCAGGCCGGTACGCCGGATCGAGTCCACCGTGGAGTCGGGGAGCGGAGTCCCGGCCTGCTCCACCGCGCTCATCCCGCCGTACTGCTCGTCCCAGTCGAACACGACGCCGAGGGCGTCGAGCACCTGCAAGGTCGCCTGGGTGATCTCGGGCCCGATTCCGTCGCCGGCGATGAGGGTCGCCTCGCGCGTCACGGCAGCCCCGGCGTGAGGGTCTTCACCGCGCGGGTGAGCGCGCTCCACGGGTCCTCCCCGTCCCCGCGCGCGACGGTGCGGAACCCGACCCGACCGGTGCA
>WNGO01002914.1_pt1 | contig 16251 bp, 14 predicted proteins | sample 5400511 | NCBI WGS metagenome assembly WNGO01 (sample SAMN13153380, study PRJNA577476) | soil metagenome | isolation source: 20 cm soil or saprolite under Garry oak tree replicate 2 | place: USA:California | collected 2016-06-15 | reverse complement strand
GTCGACCGCACTACCCTGTATCGTTTGATGGAACGACACGGGTTGCAGCGCGGACCCAACACCGGTTGGGTTGTTGATCGCGAGCCCGGGGACGAGCCTGAGACGAGTGCGCAGCCGCAACCGGCCGCCTAACTCACCACTCGCCTTCCAGACGACTCAAGAACGCGCTGCCACCGAGGATGGCATCGAGGATCTCTGCCTGCTTCGTGTACGCCAGCGTCCAGAGACCGGCCTCGCGAAAATAGCAATGCCGCTCCGACATTTCCGTCACCATCCCGGGCTCCAACCGGCCTGACACCATCGCGGCGCCAGCGGTCGAGGCGTCGGCCAGCAGGGCCTGAAATACCGCAGCCGCAGCGTTCTTTCGCGCGACCAGTTGCACGACCTCGGCAGCACCCTGGGACTCGAGGAAATACAGGAACCAGCCCGCGGGATCCTGGCGCGCATCGCGCACCAGGCGCCGGCGGAGCACCCGCTGCGGGTCGTTCTGCTGCGCCAACTCCAGGATCCATTGCAGCCACGGCTCGTCGTATTCCGGCTGCAGCGCACGGCCTCCCAGCAAATCCGGCAGTCGCGTTGCCAGGACATCCAGAGGGAGGTCCTCGACCGAATATCCGTCGCCGGCCGAGCTAGCGGACGGCGCACTCCAGCGAGTCAGCAGGGAGTCGGCGACAGAGCCAAGGGGGTTCAACGCCCGTGTGATCACGCCGGGCACGCCGCGGGCCCGCAACCAGGACAGCCCATGGCGCACAGGACGCAGGAGCCGTTGCCACTGCAGGCTGTAGAGCAGCACCGTGACGCCGCCAAGCCCTTCCCAGATCCGGCGCCCCGCCGCGTTGCTGATATCGGAGAGGAGCAGATCCTGCGGTCCGGCAAACACCCGACCGAGCAGCCGAGCGGCCACCAGCGGCCCTGCAGTTGGAGCCACCATCAGCTTGGTGGCGACGGCCACACGCAGGCGGCGCCCGCGCAACTTGAGTCGCTTGGGCTGGACGCCGACAAAGCCAGCGATCGAGCCATCGCTTTGGGCGTGGACAAACGAGGGAAGTTCTTCGTCGTACCAGGGATTCTGAAAGATCGCGCGGTCGAAGTACGACTCGAGCCCTGCGGGCGCATGGTTCCCGTTATTCAGGAATGCGGCGCGAAATAGTTCCAGGACACGAGGAATATCTTGGCGCTGAAACGGCCGAATCAGGTCCACGCGCCCTGTCTCTGCTCTCCCCGCAGCGCCGCGAGGTCGTGCTTGCCGCTCGGAAGCCGTGGCAACGCGTCTCGCACCTCGAACCGGGCAGGTTGCATGTGCCGCGGCAGCTCCGTGCCCGCGTAGCGCTTCAGCCGCTCCAGCGAGCCCCCCCCACCGCCCGCGAGCACCACGAACGCGACGATCCGCTCCCCGCGCGCCTCGTCCGGTTCGGACGTGATGATGCACTCGGCGACTTCACCAGAGGCATACAACACCGTGGCGATCTCATCGGGACTGACGCGGTACCCCAGGGTCTTGATCATGCGCTGGCTGCGACCCACGAAGTACAACCAGCCGTCGGCATCGCGACGCACCAGATCTCCGGAAAACACGACTCGTTCGGCGTCCGGAGTGCCATTCGCGCGCAGCGGATTCGGACGAAACACCCGTGCAGTTTCTTCAGGGTCGTTCCAATAACCGAGAGCCACCGTCGGCCCGCGATGGACCAGCTCACCGACCTCACCCGGCCCGCATGGCGTACGGTCCTCGCGCAGCACCAGCACTTGTGCTCCCGGGATTGCTCGACCGATCGAGTCGGGCCGCCGGTCCACTTCGTCCGGCGGCAGGTAGGTACTGCGCAGCACCTCCGTCAGTCCGTACATCAGGAAGAGTCGGGCCTGCGGCTGCGCCCGGCGCAGCGCGCGGACCACCGGCACGGGGAGGTGCCCCCCGGCGTTCGTCGCGATCCGAAGCGTGTCCAGCGGCTCGTCGCGGAAGGACGCAACGCTCAGCAACTGCTGCCAGAGCGGCGGCACGGCGGCGAGCACGCTCACCTGCTGCGCGCGCAGGTTGGCAACCAGTTGCGCGGCGAGCGGGGACCGTTCCACCACGAGCGCCGCGCCGCTGCCCGCCGCGCACAAGACCTGACTCATGCCGTAGACGAAGCTGAACGGGAGAACGCTGGCGATCCGGTCCGACTCCACGATGCCCAGGTATGCGATCACCGTCTCGGCGGCGGCCAGAAGATTGGCGTGCGTCACGGTGACACCTTTCGGCAGCCCGATGGAGCCCGACGTGAATACGATCTGCACGGGGTCCATTCCCGCTCGCGGGACCGGCGTGAATGTCGCAGCGGGCCGGAGATCGCGCGTCAGGACGATGCGGCTTGGCGTGTCGAGCGGCCGCGGCTGTCGTGACACCAGCTCCTCGGACGTGATGAGTGCCGCGGCACCCGACACGCTGAGCATGTGCTCGACCTGGCGCGGGCGCAGCGATTCGTTGATGACGACGGCGATCCCGCCGGCCGCTGCCACACCGAAAAACGCGGCGATCGCGTCGGCTCCCCCCTCCAGGAAGATCCCGACCCGGTCGTCGATCTTGAGCCCCGTCGCGGTCAGGTCTCGTGCAATCGCAGCCGCGCGCCGCTGCAGAGCCCCGTAGTCGGTGACACGCCCCCCCTCCATCACCGCAGGATGCGCGGCACGGTGGGCAGCCGTCTTCCACAACAGGTTGGCGATGTTCAGGATCAGGGGCACCTCCGGCACCGCCTCCCCCTCGCATCACCCGTACCAGCCTCTGGCTGGGCTCTCCCGCACCACGGGTGTTGCGTCGACGCAGCGGTTGCGGCGCCGTTCAGCCTGCCCGTCGCACCAGTCCCACGGCGCCATCCTTGCGTAAAGTCGCCCGCGAGCCAACCAGACCATCGACCATCGAGGAACCAAACGTGAGTTTGGCGAACGATCTGCGCGTCAATCCGGCAGACGAAGCCGAGAAGATCGCCGCCGCCCTACGCCAGCAGCTCGGCGAGCTGCTGAGCAGGCGCGGCCTCGTCGTGGGCATGAGTGGCGGCATCGACAGCTCTGTGTGTGCCGCCCTGGCCGTGCGCGCGGTGGGACCGGCGCGGGTCTTCGGGCTCCTGATGCCCGAGCAGGACTCCGATGGTGCCAGCCTCGGCATCGCTACCCGCTGGGCAGAGGCCCTCGGCATCCAGTACGCCGTCGAAGACATCACGGCGACTCTCTCGGCTCTGGGTTGCTACAGGCGACGCAACGAGGCGATCCGCCGTGTGGTGCCCGAGTTTCAGGATGACTGGCGCTTCAAGGTCGTGTTGCCGGGCGGCCGGCTCGATTCGGATCGGTTGAACGTGACCTACCTCGCCCTGGAGATTCCCGGTCCCAGCGGCGAACGCGATGTGCGCCAGGTTCGGCTGCCGCCCGCCGAGTACCGGGAGATCGTGGCAGCCACGAATTTCAAGCAGCGCGTGCGCACGATGCTCGAGTACTTCCATGCCGATCGGCTGCACTACGCGGTCGTGGGCACGCCCAACCGGCTCGAGTACGATCAGGGGTTTTTCGTGAAGGGTGGCGACGGACTCGCCGACGTGAAACCCATCGCGCACCTCTACAAGACGCAAGTGTACCAGCTCGCCGAGTTCCTCGGTGTCCCCGAGGAGATTCGTTCGCGTACTCCGACGACCGACACGTATTCGCTCCCGCAGACGCAGGAGGAGTTCTACTTCGCCTTGCCCACGGCGGTGCTCGATCTCGTGCTCTACGCGCACCACCTCGGGCTCGATCCCGCCGCGGTCGCCGCGGAGCTGGGACGGACACCGGACGAGGCGGCGCGCGCGCTGCGCGACATCGATCAGAAGCGGGTGGCCACGCGCTACCTGCACCTGCCTCCGTTGCTCGTCGACCCCGTCCTCGAGCGGGAGCCGGCCTGATGTGCGGACTCGCCGGCGTGGCGCGTCGCGAGCCGCGTGGCGTCGCGACTGAAACATGTACGCCTCAGTATCATCGACGTCGCGGGCGGAGCGCAGCCGCTCGGCAACGAAGACGGCTCCGTGCTGATCGTGTACAACGGTGAGATCTACAACTACGTGGAGCTCCAGGCGGAGTTGGAGGCCGCCGGCCATCGCTTCCGGACGCGCTGCGATACCGAAGTGATCGTGCACGCGTACGAGCAGTGGGGGGGGGGGACCGCGATGCTGTCGCGCCTGAACGGGCAATTCGCATTCGCGATCTACGACGCCCGAGCCGGAAGCGTGTTCCTGGCGCGCGATCGCTTCGGCGTGCGGCCGCTGTTCTACAGCCTCGTGGGTGGTGACCTGTTCTTCGCGTCGGAAGCGAAGGCGTTGTTCGCGAGCGGGGAAGTCGACGCCGCGCTCGATCCCATCGGGCTCGATCAGGTCTTCACGTTCTGGGCGGCGCGACCACCGCGCACCGTGTTCCGCGACGTGTCCTCTCTCGAACCTGGATGCTTCGCGGTGTGGCAGAACGGCGTGCCACCGCGCACCGTGTTCCGCGACGTGTCCTCTCTCGAACCTGGATGCTTCGCGGTGTGGCAGAACGGCGTGCTCCACCACGGCCGCTACTATCAGCTCGACTATCCGGAGGCAGGCGAGGAACCGGCCGACGCGCTCGCGAGCCTGGGCGGGCTGCTCGACGACAGCGTGACGCTACGGCTGCGCTCCGACGTTCCGGTCGGCGGCTATTTGAGTGGCGGCTTGGATTCGTCCATCAGCTGCGCGCTGGCCGCCCGCGGGTCGCCCTTTTCGCTGCGGACTTTCTCGGTCACCTTCGACGACCCGCAGCTGGACGAGCGCGAGTTTCAACAGCTCGTGGCCCGGCAGCTGCAGAGCTGCCATCAGATTCAGGCCATTGGCCGTCACGAGGTGGCCACCGTTTTCCCGGAAGTCGTCCGGCACGCGGAGACGCCGCTGGTGCGAACGGCACCGGCGCCGATGTATCTGCTCGCGAAGCTCGCGCGCGCCCACGACATCAAAGTCGTGCTGACCGGTGAGGGCGCGGACGAGCTGTTCCTCGGCTACGATCTGTTCAAGGAAACGGCCGTGCGCCTGTTCTGCCTGCGCCAGCCCGAGTCACGCACACGGCCCCGGCTGTTCGATCGCCTGTATCCGTACCTCGACCCGCAGGGCCGCCGTGGGGACTTCTGGCGCCGATCGTTCCTCGACGCCGGTGCGCCGGACGATCCCTTGTTCTCGCATCTGCCGCGGTTTCAGCTGACGGGGAGGATCAAAGACTTCTATTCGGGCGACCTGCGCGCCGAGCTTGCGGGGACAGGTCGCGGTCGCCACTCAACCGCGCGGCGTACCTCGAGATGGTGACGTTGCTGTCCCCCTACCTCCTGAGCACGCAGGGCGATCGCATGTCGCTCGCGCATGGCGTGGAGGCGCGCTACCCGTTCCTGGACACCCGAGTGTTCGAATTCGCGGCGCGCCTGCCGACACAGAGCAAACTCCGCGGTCTCAGAGAGAAGGCCATCCTGCGGCGCTGGGCCCGGGATGTCGTTCCGCCGGCCGTGCAGCGACGACCCAAGCAGCCCTATCGCGCACCCGATGTGCCGGCGTTCTTCACTCCCGAGCCCGTGGATTACGTGCGCCACCTCCTGGACGAACCGAATCTCGCGCGGACCGGCCTGTTCGAGCCGGCGGCGGTGGCGGGGCTCGTGCGCCGCTGCCGGACCGGCGCCGCGCTGGGGTTCAGGGAGAGTCAGGCGCTAGTCGCGATCATCTCGACGGAGCTCTGGTATCAAGAATTCATCCGCGAGGGCGCGCGCAGTGCGCCGCGTCCCCGCGCGGTGCCGCTGGGACAGAATGTCGCGGCGCTGAGCTGATCATGCACTCTACGGAGACACACCAGCCCATGGACGAGGCAGCCATCCTGGCGCGCACGCGCGCGTACGTGACCGAAACCTTCTTGTACATGCGCCCCGGCTTTGAGCTGCGAGATCAAGACCGGCTGCTGCAGCGCGGCGTGATCGACTCGATGGGCGTGATGGAGTTACTCGCCTTCCTGCGGAATGAATTCGGCGTGGTGGTCGCCGACGAGGATATCACCGAGACCAACCTAGGGACGTTGGCCGATATCGCGCGCTATGTTTCGGCCCATCGGAGCAACGGGAATGGCGGAAGACCGAATGGGGGCAGGTGACACGGTGTCGCGGCGCGTAGGCTCCCACACAGGCGCGGCCCGCCCGGTGACCAGCCGCAGCCAGGCATGGAGCACGGCGACGTTCCCGGCGACGACATAGGCGGGAAGCGCAAGTACACGGGGTAACGAGGTCCGCTCGGACCGCAACCAGCCGATTCCCGCGAGCGCCGACCCAGCTCCAGCCGCGGCGAGCAACGCGCGGGCCCACGCGAAGGTCAACGAGAGTTGCCCCAATGCGACGAGCCCCACGACCAGGGCCCATGGCACGAGCCAGCGGCATACCTTGTGGCTGAAGAGCATCCACGAAAACGCGCCGTAGCGCATTGGGTTGAGGACCGCACGTCTTTCCGCGAGCGTGGCCAGCCCGCGCGTGATCGTGCGGACCTTCCGCCGGTATTCCTGATGGAGTGAACGGCCGCGCGGCACGTAACAGATCGCCTCCGGGACCGATACGGCCCGAAATCCCTGTTCGCGGGCGGTCAGGGCCGCGGCAAAGTCACGGCTCAGGTCCTCACGGACCGGGAGCATGTGCACCGCAGCCCGGATCGCGTACAGGCAGCCGGAGGCGCCGACGATGCCGTCCACGGCGGTTTCGAGATCGCGCGTCCACATCTCGTAGCCGACGTACGCGCCCTCACCACCGTTCGCGTGCGCCGCGACATTCGTGACGCTAACGTCGCGCGCCGACGCGACACCGACCGAATCATCGGCGAATGCGGCAACGAGCGCGCGGATCGCGCCGGCATCGATGCGCACTGACGCATCCGTGTTGACGATGATCTCGCCGGTGAGCAGCCGCCGGGCAGCGTTTTCTGCCGCCGTCTTGCCCTGCCGCTGCGGCAACCGCAGCAACGTGATTCCACGGTTCGCAAATTGGCCGACAATCGCATCGGTGCCGTCGTTGGACGCGTCCGAGACCACGAGGATCTGCCGGCGATCAGCCGGATAATCGATCGCGAGGATCCGCTCCAGAGTTTCAGCGATGACCGCCGCTTCGTTGTAGACAGGCAGCACAATGCTGATCCGCGGCAGCTGCGAGGCCGCGCCTCGGTGCGAGGCGACCCGCTTCCGCACGCTCAGGCTCAGCAGTTTCAGGATGGCTGGGTATCCGAGGTACGTGTACAGGCAAAGGCCGACGGCGAGCGTGAGGACGAACGCGGCGAGCACCATCAGGCCGCAGCCGGTGTCGACGCGCCCCGGCTGACGAGCCGGTAGATGCCCACATAGCGATCGAGCCAGGGACCGACCCCAAAATCGCGCTCGAGGCAGGCACGAGCCGCCTGAGCCCGTCGCGCCCCCGCCGCGGGATGCGCGTAGACATCGCGAATCCCGGCCGCCAACGCGGCGGCGTCTTCGGAGCGGACCAGCACCGCCTCCTCCGGCGAAATGACATCGGGAACGCCACCGACGGCCGTCGCCACGACGGGAACTCCCGCCGCCATCGCCTCGAGCAGCACCACCGGCGTACCCTCGGTTCGCGAGCTCAGGACGCAGACATCGAACGCGGCGAACACACGCTCGGCGTCCAACACGACACTGTGCCACCGAATTTGATCCGCGACGCCGCGCTCGAGGGCGCGTGCCCGCAGTGCGGGCTCCTCGACGCCGGCGCCGATGACGGAAACCGTGAGCGGCACGTCGTGGAGGTGTGGCAGGGCCTCAAGCAGGACATCCGGACCCTTCTCGCGACTGAGCCGGCCCACCCAACCGACGACAAAGCCCTCCCGCGGAAGGCCCAGCGCCCGGCGCGCGGCAGCGCGGTCGAGCGGCGGCACGCGCCGGCGCCACGCGTTCGGCAGCGTGTGAATCCGGGACGGCCGCACGCCCGCGCGGGCCAGGCAATCACTGAGCGGCCTGGAGACCGCGACGACGGCGTCGAAGCGGCGCATCGCGCGCCGCTGGAGGTATTCGTAAAACTGATCTCTCCAGCCGCCCCCGGTGAAGCCGTGCGCGGTCGTGACCACGGGAATACCGCAGTGTCGAGCGACTCCCGCGTCGATCACGTCGGGTCGATAGCCGTGAGTATGGACGGCATCGGGCCTGAGCCGCCGGCAAAGCGCGGCGATCGCGGCACGCTCTCGGGCATACGCGCGCGGAGACACGATGATCTGGTGCGTGTGTACGCCCGCCTCGGCAAGGGAATCACGAAACGGCTCTACCGGCGCTGGGTCGACGACCACCGAAACGACGTGCGCCTCGTGACCGAGGCCCTGCAACCCCGTCGCCAACATCTGCACGACGCGCTCGAGGCCGCCGAACGCCCCTGGCGCCACCACATGCATGATTACCACTGGCCAGTCACTATCGTCTCCAGCGCCCAGGGCTCTTCGGCCGGCACCTTCGTTCCCTCCAGGAAGACGACCGCGGCCGCGATGCCCTCCTGGTGTGACAGGCTGACATGCGCCTTGTGAACGCCGGCTTCGCGGGCGCGTTCACCGATGGCGTCCAGCAACTCGATCGTGGGGGCAGTGCTCGGATCGGAGACGATCTCGATCAGTCGAAGCGCGCCCTGCTGGATGCCGGCGTGCAGCGCTTTCAAACACGCTTCTTTCGCGGCGAAGCGCGCGGCCAGCGCCTCGACCCGGTCAACCCGATCGGCGCACGCCGCCAGTTCCCGAGGGGTGAAGATCTCGTGCTGAATGCGGTCGAGCGAGTGCGCCCAACGTTCCGTGTCGACGATGTCGATCCCCACGCCGAGAATCATGCGCAGCTCAGCGCGCGGCCAACGGTATCCGCGGCTGCGTAACGCGGGGAACTGAGGCCGCGGCCTGGCGACCCAACACGAGGTCGGCGATGACATGCGCCGCGGCGGCTGCCCCGGTGGGGGTCAAATGGTCGTGGTCGAAGTAGTGGCGGAGACCCTGGTCGAGCACGGGCCGCAGGTTGAGGTGCTGCAGGCCGAGCTCTTCGGCGACCGCGACCACTCGCGCATCGATCTGGCTCAGCAGTCGGTTGATCACGTCGAGGCTGAAGTAGACGCTGACCTTTTCCTTCCAGGGCTTCCCGATTCCGCCATGCCAGAACCGCGCGGACTCCTCCGGCGTGTAGTTCTTCTCGAACCACGGCTGGCGAACGACGAGGACGCGGGGCGCGTGCAGCATTGCCCGCCGCAGCGCGCGCCGGTAATGCTGCTCGAAGTGCTCCAGCACGGTGCTCGGATCCGGCACGCTCGTGCGAATCTCCGTCGCCTCCGCGCGCATTTTCCGGCCCGCGACGAGCCATCCGCCGACGTCCCGCTTCACCTCCACGGGGTGGAACAACCGCTGCCGCAAGCGCTGTGCGACCTCGGCGAGCGCCCAGGTGCGCGGGTGCCAGCCGAATTCCTGTCCGGGGTGCTGGGCGAACAGCTGGGACTCGGGAACGACGAATGGTGCCCGCGCTGGCGGCGCACCGTCCTCGAGCCAGTGATATACAGTGCTTTGACCGACCATCACGATGATCGCGTCGAGCCGCTCGTAGTTGGGGAGAACGCGCTCGAGAATGAGATCGAGCTCGCCCGCACCGACGCCTGAGTGGCCGATGTTGCCCACGTGGACCCGCCGAGCGCCGAGGGTGCGCCGCGCAGATTTGCCGTTCAGCAAGCGCTCCAGCTCTCCCGGCCAGCTCGTGGGCTGATCGAGCGCGTAACACTCGACCGCGCTTCCGCCGACGACCAGGACGCGGAACAGGCCGGCCTCGTGCGCGTTTACCTCGCCGCCACGCTCACCGTCCGCGTTGATGTCGTGATGAACGCTCGGCTCTATTTCGGGACAGATCTCACGGTGTTGCCGGACTTCGAGGCGCTGGCCGGGCGTCCACACGCGATAGCGCGTGTGACGGCGGATCCACCAGCGGGAGACAAGCTCGGCCGTGATGATCAAGACTGCGCTGAAATCGACGATCATCCAGATGGTCATGCGCCACCCCCAGCTCCCGCTACCCTCGGCGCCGCGGCTGCGCGCGCCGCCCCTCCCCCCCTCCCCCGCCCGCTCAGCCAGGGCAGCGAGGCCCGCAGATCGAGGTAGCGATCATGGCGGTACACGAAGAAGACACTCGTGGCCGCGAAGACCAGCACCATGACGACACCCGCCACTGCCAGCGCGACCAGCCCTCGCACATCGAGCTGCAGCTTGAACCACAGCAGCACGCCGAGCGCCGGGACCGCGCCTAGCACGGCACGCGGAACGACGTAACCGACGAACTCGCCGAGCGACACGTGCAGCTCGCGGCATGCCTGGACGAAGATCACGACGGCGAACAGCACGTTCGGGATCGCGGTGCCGAGCGCGACGCCGGCGAGACCGAGTGGCCGAACGAGGGCGATACTCAGTCCCAGGTTCAGGACGCCGGCGACGAGGAATCCGATCGTGGGCAGGCCCGCCTTCCCCAGTCCCATCAGCATCGGGAGCGCCACGCCGCGGACGGGGAGGAAAACCAGATAGGACAACATCAGAATCTGAAGGACTTCTCCCGCAGGCTTTTCGAAGCTCGGATCGATCCACCACGCGATGAAGCGTGGGCCGAGCACCATGAGAAAGAGTCCGGCCGCGACGGTGAGCGAGAGCGCGATCTTGGACCACTTCATGAAGATCTCGCGCAGCTCGTCATCCTTGCCTTGGGTCTGCAGACGAGTAGCCGCCGGCATGACGACCGAGGCGATGGAGATCAAAAACTCCATCAGATAAATGATGAAGCTGTTCGCGACGGTGAAGTACGGAATCGACCCCACGTTCATGTAGGCGCCGATGACGATCGAGTCCGTCTCGAACGCGAGCCGGGCGCCCGCGTTCAGCACCAGCACATAGACGCTGAAGGCGAAAATGGCGCGCGTCATGCCCCAGTCGAAATCGGCGAGCCGGACCCGCGTTCCTGGGTACTTGCGCCGGATAATGAGCCAGCAAAGCCAAAAGTCGAATGCCATGCACACCAACTGGACGATCGCCAGCATCGTCAGCGACGCCTGTAACAGCAGCAACCCGAAGGTGAGAACGATCCGCAGCACCAGGCCCCAGAGCCGCACGACATTGCGCGGGACGAAATCGTCGTGTGCGGAGAGAACTGCGTTCGGGAGGAGGGCGACAAACCCGAGGGAGACGAAGAGCACCACCAGGGCGAACGCCACGCGAGCGTCGCCGTGCAGGGTCGCGGGAATGTGATAGCCGCGGACGAACAGGACGTACAGCCCCGCCCCCACCACCAGTGCGATTCCGCCGAGCAGCAGATACAGCGCCGTGCAGCTGCCGATCGCCTCGTTCAGTTTGCGGTCGTCGCCCTTCGCGATGTGTTGCGCGAAATACCGCACCGACGCCATCGGCACACCGAGGACCAGCAGCCCCAGATAGCCGGTGAGCGCATTGATCAGGTTCCAGGTCCCGTACCCATCATCGCCGAGCCGGTGGATCGTGAACGGGGTGAGGAAGTAGACCATGACGATGCTGGCGACCGTTACGACCCAGTTACTCCCGATGCTTTTGAACACGAACAGGGGCCTCGGCTGCGTGGGGGAAGGTCGCTACCCGGGCAGGAACGAGGCTAGCAGGTGTTATGCCACTCGCATGCTGCGGCTAGGATCGTCAAGTGCGGACGTGGGACGTTGCGCCGCCGCAACAGGTGCGGTCTCGCCTCTTATACGAGCAGCGCCGCCGCCACCTCGCTAACGGTCGCGAACACGAACGACGTCAGGCCCGCCAGCCCGTCCAAATAGGCTTCGATCGTCGCGTAGAGCTGGTCGACGTCCGCGGCGGTCCTCGCGAACGGACTCAGCCCAGGCGTGAGACTTGGAGTGTGCCAACTCACGTGCAGCTGCCGCACGCCATGGTCCAGAAGGCGCGCCGACAACGTCAACATGTCGCGCGCCGAATGGCATTCCGGACTGAGGCTGAGGCGTCGTCCCAGACTCAGGCGCGAGGCGAGTCCGGGGAGCCGCAGCCACCGCAACGGGGGCGTTTCGAGCGTCCGCCGCACCCGATCCCACACGGGGAACGGCCCGCGATTGAACCCATAGGACAGCGGCATCTCGACGATCCGCCCCTCCCCATTCTCAGCCGGCACCCGCACGTCGCGGTGAGGTGCCACGCGGTAAGCCTTGATCGGCGCGCCAACAAAGGTCGGCCCGTCGTCGACCCTCTCGAGACTGACAAACGGACTCACGCTCGAATCGACCTGATAACCGCACGCGACCAGGGCAGCGACCGTGTCCGGACCGATGCCATAACGTCCCGCGCGAAATGCCGCCGGCTTGCGTCCGAATGCCTGCTCCAGCGTTGCGGTGAGGGTTCGGATCTTCGCCAGCTGCAAATCAGCCGGCAGGTTCTTGGTCATGGAGTTGCGAGGCAAGAACTGTTCGGTAAGTGGCGGCGTGTTCCAGGGGTGCAGATGCGCGCCGATCTCACCACGACTCTCGGCTCCCACGTCGCGCATGACCGCCGCGGAGCATGGATCGATGGCCACCTGATAGGTAGTGAAGTACGTGGGCCGCACTCCAAGGCCATCGAGCAGTCGCGCGAGCCGCGGGAGCTCGCGAATATTCTTGACTGTCACGTTCGTGCGGCTGCGGTTCCAGTTGTCTTCCTCGGTGTCGAGAGAGACGATCACGAAGATGCCCTTAGGCGTCGCCATCACGCCCTCCGCTCCGCAGCCCAGCCAGTGAATCGAGCAGCCGCAGCGACAGACCACCCCACCCCGACCGGAAAACGACCGTCTCATGGGTGGTGAGCGAGGAAGAAGTCCATTGCCGCTTGTAGGGGTCGTCGCCGCGCAAAAAGTTGAACGTCCGGTACCCGCGCTCGATGGCGCGCCGGATCATCAGCCCCATCAACACCAGGCCCACGCTATCATGCTCCAGGCGAGGGTCGCGCCCTCCCTGATAGAAGTAAACCGTCGTGTCCGACGTGAACCCGTACCATGCCGCCGCCGGTTGCCCACCGAGATCGAGTGTGGTGAGCCAGAGCCGGTTCTGTCGCGCCATCTCGCTCGCGAACAACCGTTGCTGACGCGTGACCTGCGGATCGGTGAACGCGCCTCCGCCCGCTCCCTCCCACCGCAGCGCGTGTAATGCGAGCAGATGCCGCCACCCCGCGTCAAGCCGGTCCCCGTCGTAATCGGTCACGGTGACGGTGTGATCGCGGCGTAGATTGCGTTCCTTGCGGCGGAGAACTTGACGCCGATTGGCGCTCAGCCCGGCGAGATAGGCGTCCCACGACGCGGGTAGCGCGAACTGGGGACACCGCCACAACCGATGCTCGCGCGCCGTGTGGCCACGTGCCACGAGCGCGTCGAGCAGGCGCGTGGCGTGTGGCGCGTTGGCGACCAGGTTGCTGAGCACGAGCACCTGCCACGGCAGCGGCTCCAACGCCGCCGCGAACGCCGTCATGTTGGCCTCAGGAATCGCGGGTACGTCGAGTTCGTCAGGACAACCCGCATCCCCAATGGCCCACGTCAACGCTCGCACGGAAACGCGGCGAAATCGCGCACGCCCCAGACGGATCGGAAGCAACGCGTGTAGCGATCCGTCCTCGCCCCGCAGCTCCAGCACCTCGGCTGCTCGAACCTCCGCCGGGGAAGCGGTATCGGCCCAGGCCCGATGCCATGCCCAGCTCATGAACGGGGCCGCCGAACCCGCGCGTGTCACCAACTCATCCCATGCGTCGGCGCCAAGCCCGAGCGCCTCGGCGAGCGATGTCCGCGATACCTCCCTCCCCAACGACGGGGCTACATCTGCGGCAGTATGCGTAGCCATTGCAATGTTTCGACGACGAAGGGTACGGGGTCACGCCAGCGCGCAATTTCCGAACGGTCGCGACCAGGACGGACGCGGAAAAAATCCACCAGTGCGCCGAGGCGCGAGCTGACCTGCGCCTCGCGCCACCGCAGGTAGAGATGGTCCACGTCCCCCCAAAACCAGCGGCTACGGACACCGAGCCGGTAATCCCCGCATTCGGGAACGGTTTCGCCCGCGGCACAGCGAACGAGAAGCGGGGGAAAGTCGACGCCGGCATCGATGGCGAGCTGCAGGGAGCCCCAGAACCGGCCATTCACCTCCATGACCACGGGGCGGCCGGTCGCATGTTCTCGCTTGCACTCGACCATCGCGACGCCTTGCCAGCCGAGCGTCTCGAGCAGACGAACCCCTGGCCCAACCAACGCCCGATCGAGGGGAATGCTTTCGCGATACACGCTCACGCCGCCGGCCGGCGGCTTCTCGCGCAGGCGGCGATGGGCGAACATGGCAATCATCCGACCACCCCAGCGCAGCGCGAAAAAGCCCTCACCCACACCGCTGACCGGTCGCTGTAGCAAGACGGGGAATGCCGCCCGAGGCAGAGCGGCCAGCGCGCGGCCGCAGGCGGCGCCATCGCGAACCTGCGTGACTTGTGTTTTGCGGCGCACGCTTCCAGCGGTCACAACCGAGCGATGCGGCTTCACGATCGCCGGGAAGAAGGCACTGTCGCGCAACACTTCGGCCGCGTTTTCCGGCGAGGCGATCACGCGCGTTTCCGGGACGCCGAAGCCGCTCGCCGCTGCGAGCGCAAGCAGGCGCGCCTTATCCGAGGCGGCGCGATAGGTCTCGAGGTCGGGAAACGGCACGGTGATGTTCGGCGGCAGCGCGTGACGATATTCGAGCACCGCTTCAACCGAGGCATCGGTCATCGGCAGCACCATCGCCGCATCCTCGTCTCGCGCGATGCGCCCCAGCTCGGCAGCATACTGAGCTGGTTCAGCGAGTGGATCCGCCCGCAGGGCACGTGGCCGAATACCGCGCGACACGCCCGCCAGCGACAGCCGCGTGGGGGCAGTCACGACCACGGCATGGCGCGCGCGGGTCAGGGACCGAGCCACCGCGAGAGCCACGCGCTCGTTCCCGTCGGTAATCAGGATGCGCATGACGCACGTTTGCAGCGCAACATGCGGGCCGGTGGCCGCTTGCGGAGAAATGGCCGACGGCATGCACGGAGCGTTGCATGGGCGCAACAGTTACAGGGGGCTGCTGGCTCCGCTTTTGCATCGCCTCCCAGCGTGGCCACACGCTTCGCGCGTCCGGACGCAGCGTCCCTCAAGGGTCCGCGGTCTCCCGCGTGGGACCTATTGCTTACCTGCATCGCCCTATACCTCGCCACCGCCGTAGGCCGGATCCACGAGGTCTTTCCGGTCCTGCAGTACGTCAAGCCGACGTTGCTGGCAGCCGCGCTGTCGATCGGCTTGTACCTACTCCAGCAGTCGTCCTGGCGGCGCATGAGTTTGGTGCACTCCCGAACCACGCAGTGTTTGATCGGGCTCGTGGTATTGGGCGCGTTGTCAGTCCCCGCCGCACTGAATCAGGGCCTCGCCTTCCAGTCCTGGACCGACTTCGCACGGACGATCGTGATGTGTTTCGTCGTTGCGGCGAGCGTGCGCCGTCCGGACGACGTCGAGCGGTTGTTCCTCGTCTACTTCGGCGTCACAGTCACCTACACCGCCGTCGTACTCTCACGGTTCCAACTCGGCGGCGGCGACAATTGGCGCCTGGGCGATCTCTACACCTATGACGCCAATGACCTCGCGACCTTGATCGTGACCGCGATGCCGTTCGGCCTGTACTTCGTCATCGGGCAACGTCGCCTTCTCTGGCGCCTGCTCGCTGCCGGTGGCTTGGTCGTGCTGGCGGTGGGACTCATCAGCTCGGGCTCACGCGGCGGCTTCCTCGCGTTCCTCGCGGTCGCGGCGTTCGTACTCACGAAGATGTCCACCATCCCGGCCCGATCCAGGATCGGCGGGCTCGTGGTGATCCTCGTCGTCTTACTGGGGACCGCCAGCAACAAGTACTGGACTCAGATGCAGACGATCGTGCACTACGACCAGGACTACAATGTCACGTCGGAAACCGGCCGGGTGAGAATCTGGAAACGAGGCATTAGCTACATGGCAGGTCACCCGCTGCTTGGCGTCGGCATGCGCAACTTTCCCGTTGCCGAGGGGACCATCTCGCCCCAAGCAAGGCTGCAGGAGCGTGGCATCGGCGTGTGGTGGGGAGCAGCGCACAATACCTACGTTCAGGTCGGCGCGGAACTCGGGTTTCCCGGATTACTTCTGTACCTCGGCGTGATCGGCACCGCGTGGCTGTCGCTGCGACGAGTGTCGCGGCGCGCGTTACGCGAGCAT
>WNGO01002616.1_pt1 | contig 16251 bp, 11 predicted proteins | sample 5400511 | NCBI WGS metagenome assembly WNGO01 (sample SAMN13153380, study PRJNA577476) | soil metagenome | isolation source: 20 cm soil or saprolite under Garry oak tree replicate 2 | place: USA:California | collected 2016-06-15 | reverse complement strand
CGCCCACGACAAATTGGCGGTCAGATTTCGGATAGTCAGCCGCCCATCGCTGAAAACGAAAACGTCCGAATTGAGAATTCAGGTCGTAATGAAAACGGACGAAAGTCCACTCCGCTTTTTCGCGAGGGTTCTCGGGAGGAAATCGTTCGCCGTCCATGTCGATAATACCAGTGCTCTCCTGGAAGGCTTGTGCAGCCAAAAGGAAAGGCACCGCCAGCAAGACGAGCGGAAGGAACTTTGCGAAATGATTCAACCAATGGCGACGCCGGGACCGCACTTGTTCTCCTTCCTGCCCAGAGAAGGTTAACACCGCTGAGGAAGGTTTTGAATTTAGAAGCGCCGCACACTGTCTTTTGGACACGCGTCAATCGTCTTGGTGCGTGTAGCTGTCCAAAGCGGCTTAAATTCGACCGCAGAGCTGGTCCAACTCTATTTGTATTTTCTCATCCTTGGAATGATTGGCTTAGCGACCCGGGCAGTGGAAACAAATTCGCGTCCACCAGTAGTACCTACAGATCCACGACAATTGGGCCAAGCCCCCGGGAGTCATATTGCAATGTGGGATTTTCCGGGATTGCGTTTTGGTCCTGATTACTGGAGCCTGTCTCATAAATCGGTCCGAAGCAGTTTTCTCCGATTGAGAACTCAGCCAGGTTGACGCGCCAAGGGCGCGGAGCATGGCAGCCCGAGGCAACGCCCCGGGAACGTGCACGAGGGACCTACTCGTAGAACTGTGGAGATTTCTTCAGTTTCGCGTTGCCGTTGAAATCGTGCTGGATCCAAAGCTGCGCGTGTGTTTTCTTCAGGAAGGCGTCGACCGCCACTCGACTCGCACGAGTCTGCTCTTGGTTGAACTCGAACGTCGGGACGCGATCCAGAGTCCGCTCCGCAGGATAGTGATAGAGATCGCCGGACAGTACGACCCCGCCGGTCTTGGCCAGCTTCACGTACAAAACCTGGTGGCCCTGGGTGTGCCCGGGAGCAGACTTGATGATGACGCTGCCGTCACCGAACACGTCGTATTCATCGGTCTTGAGGATGGTCGTCTTGCTTTTCTGCAAGGCCGAAAAAGTTGAGGGTTGAAGCGAGCCGGAGATCTTTCCACCAAACATCGCGTCGCGTTCGACTTGCCGCACGAGCCAGGTGGCGCTGGCGAACGCGTTGGCGTTGGCGGTGTGATCGTAGTGGTAGTGCGAAAGGGCAAGGTAATTGATGTCGGATGGGGAATAGCCGATCTCCGCGAGCTGCGCTTGCAGGGATTTGTCCACGTCCGCTTCTCGTGTCTGGGCGTCCGGGAGTGTGACATGCACCGTGACAGAACGGCCAGTCGGAGTCCAGGAATTGTCAGGAATGGCGCCCGTGTCCCAGATCAAGTTTCCCTTGGGATGGGCGATCAGGAAACAGCCCATGGACATGTCCGTGGTAGTGACATCTTCCTTTTTCAGATTAAAGCGGCCCATATCCGCGTTGTGGAGAACACCGCAATCAAATACGTACAGTCTGACCGAGCGCGGGGGTTGCGCCTTGTGCTGGGCGGATGGAGTGGTCTGTCCGCCGCCTTTGGTTTGAGCAGAGAATAGGAGTGCCGCGGACGCGGCAACTAGGAACAATCGAATCGTGTTGCGTTTCATCATTGCGGAACCTCGCTCTCTCGCTTGCAGGAAGCAATTCTCGCCTGCGAATTGTGCGGCATTGTATACCGACTTGGCGTCAATTGGCAGTTCCCAGCGGAGGAAAGGTCACCGTTTGCAATTGTGCCTGAGGCGCGGCTTGCTCGGAAAATACCGGGCCAATTTCTTCTAGTCCGCATTTCTCACGGATTCACCTAGGACCACTCGCGAATTCAATGAATGCCGATGCATATTGGTGGTCTCGCGGTTGTAGGGGCACGACATGTCGTGCCCCTACAGCCGCCCCGCGGACCCGCAGCTTCATCAACAGCCATGCTCCAAATTTAAGATCTGTGCCTTTTGCTTGTAAGAAAGGCGAGCAGGCCGGCTACCAGTAGGGCCCGCAAACTTACTCGAGCTCCGACCCACAAAGCGTTTTGCAATCAGCTGTCTTGCGAGGATCCTTTCACGAAGGCTTGCGGTCGGGCCGGGTCCAGCCATACCGCCCCAGCAGAGGTACAAACCGGCAATCAAACAGGACGCGGGAATGCAACACGCCACTTTCCTTCCGCGCCTGCAACAACTCCTGATTCTCCTGGCTGCCAACCGGAATCACCAGGCGGCCACCCTCACAGAGCTGGCTCGCAAGCAACGGGGGGATCTCTGGCGCGGCGGCGGTGATCAGAATGGCGTCGTACGGCGCCGCGTCGGCGAATCCCAGCGAGCCATCCCCATTGTGAACGTGGACATTTGCGTAGCCCAAACGCACGAGACGTTCCTGCGCGGCAAGCGCAAGCGACGTGTGACTTTCAACGCTGATCACTTCCCGCGCCAGCCGTGAGAGCACGGCGGCCTGATACCCCGAGCCTGTCCCAATTTCCAGGACGCGCTCAGATCCGGCCAGCTCAAGCGCGTCGGTCATGGCTCCAACCATGAACGGCTGCGAGATCGTCTGGCCCTCGCCGATGGGCAATGGTTTGTCGGCGTACGCGTCAGCCTGGAACTCGGCGGGTACGAACTCATGCCGCAGAACGCTTAGCAATACTTCGAGCACGCGCGGCGACGCAATTCCGCGCCTGCGAACCTGCTCGTCCACCATTGCGCGTCGCGCGGCCACGAATTTATCCACACCTGCGTCCTCGCCCTGCATAAGTCAAATTATGGCGCCATAAACGGGGCGCCATCGGCTCCTCGTGCGCTACTTGAATCGCGTCTTGCGGACGACGTCGAGGCCGAACGTGCCATTTTCGTCGCGCAGGCCGACGATGGAGAATTCGCGGTTAATCGTGTACTCGATCTGGATGACCTGGTACTGCGTCGTGGTGATATCCGTGATGTAGGTGATGACGAGGCCGCGCGAAACCTGCTGCTCGATCGTAACGCTGGCGATGGAGTTCTGCTGCTGCGTAGTGAACCCGGAGATCGACGGGCCAACGCGGAAATGGCTGATACCAAACAGGCGCTCGATGCGCCCGCCGAGCTGGCTCGAAATCGCCTCCGAGAGCAGCGCGGAAGCGCCCAGTCCGGTGTTCTGCCCGGTCGCGGAGCGTTGCGCGCTTTCTGCGCCCGTTTGTCCCAGCGCCAGCAGCGCGATGATGTCGCTCGAAGGCAATGGCGGATCGGAGCGGTACGCGAGGGTGAGGCGGCTGGCGGGACCGGTAAAATCGAGAGTGACCTCATACTGGCGGATCGTCGTCGTCGCTTCGATGTTGAGCACGGGATCGAGGCGGAACGGATTCGCGAAATTAATGTCGCCGCGCGAGATCGTGTATTGGTTGCCCCGGAAGTTCATTTCTCCCGTCAGCAAGTGAATGTGGCCAAGGAAAATCGGATGCTCCCAGGTGCCGCGCAAGCGCAGGTTGGCGTCCGTTTGAAACCGCGCACCGCTCCACTCCATGCGCGAATCGGGGCCGGAGTCGGCTTGAATATCAAACTGTAAATTTCGAAGAAAGGGAGACGTCGTGCTCGGCCCGCTGGCCGGCTCTTTTGCCGACACCATGATCCCGGCGATGTCAAACCCTTCGGCCATCAGCAGGCGGTCCACAACAATGCGGCCGGACAGCGTCGCCGCCTGTGAATTGCCGGACAGGCGCAGTGCGCCACTCAACAGCCAGCTCATTCCGGCGGGATAGCGGATGCGAATCTGATCGGAGCGCACATTGAGCGTGTAGTTCAGCGGGCCCTCCCCATAAGCAGCGGTGCCGCCGATATTCAGGTGGCCCCCGCCACTTTCCGCGGTCACGTTTTCAAACATCATGCGTGTGGCATCGAAATTGAAATCACCGGCCACGTTGCTCAGCCCCGCCGGGAAATCCCCGTAACGGAATGTCGCGCCGTCGATGTGAACCTTTCCGTTGAGCCGGGGAGAGGTCACAGTTCCGGCGATGGCTGCGTTGACCTGCGCGCGGCCCGCGGTTTCCAGATGCGGCACGAAACCCGCCAGCAACTGAAGACTGACCGCGCCGTCCACGCGCAAACTGAGTGCGCGATCCCCTGCAAAGCGCGCGGAACCGGCAACGTGAAAATCCGTATCGGTTCCACGCAGGTTCGCTTGTTCGACGCGCACCTCGTCCTGGCGATAGGTCAGACGCACCGGGTCGACATTTTCCAGTTTCACGTTTTCGTAGTCGAGAGTGATATGGGACAAGTTCGCTTCCACCGCCAGCGTTTCCGGGCGCGCTCCGAATCCCGCAATCGCGAAATGCCCGTCGACCAGGCTGTGGCCTGTCAGCCCGGTGAGGTGCATCGCGGACGTAATGAAGGAATCGAAGTGGATTTGTTCCACCGTGAGTTCGCCGGCCAAAGGATAGTCGCCGCCGAGCTTCACATCCAGTTTGCCGGACAACCGCCCTTCCGCCATTGCCGAATCTATTTTGGCCGACAACTGACGGCCATCGGAATCCACGGTTCCTTCAAAACTTCCAACCACGTCGTCGCCGAGCTTCAGATCCACCAGGCGGAGTGTCGAGTGCAACTCCGGCGCTAACAAGGGACCCTGGCCGCGCAACTGCAGATTGAGCCTGCCACCAATCGGAAGACGCGCAGTCTGAATTCGCTCGATGGCCTCGAGGGGAATGCCCGCGCCCGTAAGGTCGAACGACACCTGCTTGGTGCCGGTATTGTAGAGGAAATTCCCCGTGAGTAACCCGGCGGGCGCGCCTGGCGCATGCGCTGGTAAGCGCACCTCCCCATTCGTAATCCGCACTTCCCCGTTGCGAATCGTCAGTTGTCCGCGCGCGCGGTCAAGGCGCCACGTCCATGCTGTCGCGTTTGCCACATCAAATAGTCCCGAATATTCCGGACTTGCGCGCGTGCCTTTGCCGTGAAATTGTCCGCTGAGCTTGCCGTGCGCCGGATAGGAGCGCCCCAGCAGTTGTTGCAGATCGTCGGTATCAGCGCCGACCAGGTTGGCATCGAAGCTCCACTCGCTGTCGGGAGAAAAATTCCAGTTGTCGAGCGCGAGAGAAAGTTCCAGCTCCGCCGAAGATTGCCCGCGGCGGGCGCGGCCTCGGGCGAGGTGCAATTCATCCGGCGAATAGGAGAGATCGCCTTCCACTTCATCCCAATAGAGCGCCCCGTATCGCGCCTCGGTTCCTTTCACCCGGCCCGCGAAGGTGGGGCCGCCCAGCGGACCCGTGAGGCGCCCTTGCCAGTGGAAATGGCCTCCGATGACTTGAGGGTCGGCAGTCACTCCACGGATGCGGTTAATGAAATCATCGTAAGCTGAGAGGTCCTCGGTGTCGACCGTCCCGTCGAGCGATGAATCATTCGACCCGAGAGCGCCACTCACCGTGATGCGGCTCGACGGCGTCATGATCTCGCTGGGTGCAAGCTCCACTTGCTTGCGGTCCATGTCAAAGTGATATTCAAAGCGCGCCGACGTTGGAATCTGCCGGGAGGGCAACGCGCTCGGAGGAGTCCAAAGCATCACGCCGCGCGAGTCCACGTGCTTGAAATCCGCAATCCAAGTCGTCGTCGAGTCCACATCGACCTGGCTTCCCCAATGCAGGGGAATAATCGGCAAGCTGGGGTTGTCCTCGGCCGCCAATACATGGTTCAAGTCCATCCCTCGGGCTTTCGTTTCGGCGCGGAATGTCTGCGAGTGAAAATCCACATGCAAGCGTCCTGTAACGCTGCCGCCCAGCACAAGCGCCTCCAGATTTGGCACATCAAGCGAGTGCTGGTCCGCGTGGTAACTCCCCCGTGTTGAAATGCTTCCTGGGTGGAACCACTGGTACTTCATAAAAATTTCGCCGGCGGTGTAAAGTCCGCTGACGTTCAGTTGTTTCCCGGCATATTTTCCTTCGCCCGTGAATTCCACATGTCCGGCCGGAGTGCTCGGCTTGCGGAGGATGGAGCGAATATCCTCGAAATTAAGCTGGCCGCGATAACGGAAATCCCACGCAGGCTGGGAAAAACTGGTGAGGCTGGCCTGCGCGTCAATCTCACTGTGTGGAATCTTCCATCGCAATTGCGTCAAGGAAAACGAATCCGGCCTGAGTGTGAATTTCGCCGAGAGTTCCGACGCAAATGGGAGATACCGCCAGGCCGCTACCTTGAATTTCTGCCAGGTCATCCGGCCGAGATAAGCCGGCCCTCCGGTGTCGTCGGCGTAATCCATCGCAAACTCAAAATTCCCGCCTTCGACTGTCAGCGGCATTTGCGTATCGTTCCACAAAATCTCGCCGTCTTGGAGACGCAAATGAGCGATCTTCAGGTCGAAGAGGCTCTGGACCGGAGGCTGACCTTGTTTTACCGGAGTTTTTCGCAACGGCATGTTCGTCGAGCCGTCCCGGTCCACGTGCACGTGGGCCGAGAAGTGTGACATGTCGACGCTCCCCAGCGAAATCTTACGGCCCCAGAAAGATTCCACATGGATATCGATTTCCAATCGATCGGCATGGAATAAGGGCGGTGTTCCCGCGGGCTCGCGCCCGTGCAAAGTGAGGCCGTCGAACCGCACGTGCAAGGCGCGCCATTTGATATGGAAGTTGCCCAGTTCGACGCGCGCTCCGGTCGCCTTTTCAAGCTCCCGCACGATCGTGCGCCGCGCCCACAGGTCCGCAAGCCCGCTCCCAATGATGTACGTAAGCGCGAGGCCAACGGCCACCGCCAGCGTGGCGGCCAATGCCATCCCATGCTTTAAGCGAAATTTTCTTTGCTTGTCGCTCATCTTCACACGGACGATCTACCGGGCATCAGGGCTTCCCGCTGGCCGGTGTTACTTCGATCTTCAAGTGCGCTTTGGTTTCATCCAACCATTTTGTCGCGAGGCCGGTGATCGCGCGCTGCGTGAGCAGTTCGCGGATCTGTCCCTCGACGTCGGCCAGGCGCGGCGTAGGCTGATTTTTCTTCGCCAACTCCGGCAGCAGTTCTTTTTGATAGTAAGCTTCGATATCGGCGGATTCGATCTGCACCGTCGGGCGAAACTTGTAATCGATATAACGCTCGACATAAATCTGCCGCGCGAGCATTTGCCGGACCTGCTCCGTGGAAAGCCCCAGCTCACGCAACTTGGCGGCATACGCCTCGGGACTTCCGAATTGCGCGACGAGCCGCGTGAGTTCGCGGTCGACCTCCGACTGTGCGGGCTGAGGAAAATGCGACTCGCTGGCTTCGGTTTGCACTATCCATTGGTCGATGAGCTCGGCGAGCAGCCGGTCGTCGCTCTCCGCGCGCCCTTCGACCAATTGCTGGAATGCCCTCAGTTCGCGCACCTGGCTCAGCAAAATGATGTCGCCTTCGATGCGGGCCGCAATGCGATCGACCACGCGCCCCGTTTGCTCCTGCGCCATCCGGCCCGCGATTGCCGGCGAGGCAGCAGCAAACAACAGGATCCAGGCGAAGATGGAAGCCGAGCTCCGCATCAGAACGTCGTCCCCAGATTGATGAAGAATTGGAAAGACGGCAGCCGCGAAAGCGTGGTTTGGCAGGCCGCGGCGGCGGTCGCCGGACACGTTCCACTCTGCACCACAAACCGCGCAGGGTTGAGTTGATAGCCCAGGTCGAGAGCCACGGGTCCGATCGGCGTGCCATAGCGAAATTCTAACCCAACCGTGTGAGAAAAATAGGCGAGCTCGTTGGTGCAATTCGTCAGGCACACGGTGGTGAGGCGATTGAATGCGTCGATCGTGGACCCGATCGTGGGAAGAGGCGGCGCAGTGCGAAACGAAATTGTCTTGACACTCGGAAACACGTTCCCGGCATCGTAGAAGACAGCCCCGCCCAATCGATTGCCAATCAGGGGCAAGTGCATCGGGAAACGCAAGTCCTGATTGAAAACCAGCAGGGCCTGTCCGCCGATTGGAAATCCGGATGCCGGATCGCGCGGTCCGGCTTGATTGAGCGTAAACCCGCGCAAGGACGTGCCGCCACCGGCGAAGAACCGTTCGGGAAGAGGGATATCGCTCGAGAGAGTATTGCCGTATGGCGTCTGTACTCCAAAACGGGTCGATCGCGCAAGCACGAGCCGGCGGCCGATCGGGCGGTAGGTGGAATTCTGCAGAAACACTCGAAAGAAATTAACCGACGAACCGACGGGTTTCATCGCTACGGCCGCGTCTATATTTTCGAAGTCTCCCCGCGTGGGATCGGCGGGACTATTGCGCCGGTCTCGCAGCCAGCTCGCGCCGAATTCGGCAATGTCTGTATTCTGGTTGAATAGCGGAAGCTGCTCCGACGTGATCGTGCTTACGTTGAGGACTGTATTTACTTTTCGGTAAGCATATCGGTACAGGAATGAACTCGCGCTCGACACCCTGTGGGCCAGCTGCAACGACGCTTCGTAACGCTTGGAAGTAAAGGTCTGGATGTTGCGCGCCTTCTCAAAAAAACCCGTAAGTTGGAGACTGAAATTGGGCGACGCGAAGTAGTTGGGCGCCGTGTAGGCCAGCAGAGCGCGCCCCTGGATCGTGCTCGCGCGCACTTTAAAAGAGAGCGCATCTGCGCGCCCGGTGAGATTCCCTTTCGTAATTTCCAGAATGCCCCGGGGCGCGGCGCTGAATCCTGTGCCGGTGGCTCCGCTGCCCAGACGCTGCGCCTCGAAACCGAAGCCGTACGCCAAGGTGTAGCGCCTGGCTTCATCCACCATCACCACCACTGCTTTCCGGGTATAGTCTCCCTCGGGGTTTTGCGGCGCAATCGAAACACGGCTGAATATTCCCAGATTGTAAAGCTTTCTCTGCGTCTCCACGACAGCGCCTTCGCTCAGCGGTTCTCCCGAGTGAATTCCCACTTGGCGTGAGATTACGCCCCGGCGCGTGTGTTCGTAGCCGCCGAGGAGCACGCTCGCGACCAGCACTTGCCGCCCTTCCGTGATGTGATAGGTCAGCCGCACGCGCGGGGCTTCGTTTGGGCCTGACGGCGGAACTTTTTCCACGTCTGCCGAAAACCGCGCCTCCGAGAATCCCTGGTCGTAATACAGAGCGAGTATATTGTCGCGATCCGAAGAAATGTTGAAGTCAGAATAAGGCTGGCCCTGCGTGGAGCCGATCACGCCAAGTAACTCATCTTTTGTGAGTTGCTGATTTCCTTCGACGGCCAGGTCCACAACCCTCGTTTGCTGGCCCTCCTTGATCTCGAAACGGACAAACAATTCGCCATGGTGGCCCTGATAGTCATCAACAATCTGATCGTGTACTTCGGCCTCGTGGAACCCGTTCGCATCATACAGAGTGCGAATCGAAGCCACGTCATCCTGCACCAGCGCCGTCGAATAGCGGCCCGGGGAAGCATACGCGGCAGCCTGAATTCTCAATCGGCCGGTAAGAAGCGCCGTGCTGAAGTACTTGTTGCCGGAAAATTCCACACCAACCAGGCGATGGCGGTCTCCGCGGTCCACATGGTAGGTGACGACTCTGGCGGCGGTGCGCGGCGCAGCCGCCGATTTCTCCGCGGCTAGGTCCGACGTAGTGTAATTCACTTGCGCGTCAAAATAGCCGGCGCGTTCGAACCACTCGCGCAATCCTCGCCGGCCCTCCTGGAGTAGATCCTCGTCGACCGCGCCTTCCTCAAAGATCGGCACCAATCTGCGCAGCGTGCGCGCGGGGACCTTTGCCCCTTCGACGGTCACACGCACTTCCAAACCTGCATGAAACGTGACCTCCAGCGGCACGGTATTCGACTTTGCATCGTACGCGCCCCGATGCAACGTTACGCGCGCGCCCAGAAAGTCTTTTTTCGCCAGCCACTTTCGCGCGCCATCGGTGCCGCGATTCAGGCGGTCCGAGGTGATCTCGCGTCCTATCTTAAGTTTCAGTTGCTCGCGAAGTTCCGCTTCCGTGTATTCGGTTTCGTTTTGAATCGTGATCGCGCCGATCCGCGCCCGGGCGCTCGGTGTTACACGAACCAAAATGTCCACCTGGAGCGTGTCAGGATGTGGCGTCGCTTGGTAATCAATCTTGGTCTGATACTGTCCGTCGTCTTCGAGCGTCTGCCGGAGCCGGTCCAGCGCCTCCTTCATGTCGCTCTCGCGGAATATTTCGCCCAGGGTCAGCCGGAGCGCGGAAATCGCCAGTGATTCGCCAGGTGGCTCGCGCAATCCCACAATTTGTACCCGATTGATGTAGAGATTCTGGCGAACCACGAAATCCAGACGCACACCTCCTGGGGCGTCCGTCAACTCAGCGCGCAAATCCGCAAAGCGGCCCGAACGGAAAAGCTCTCGCAGGCTTTCGCTCTCGCTAGCCATGGAAAAGGGCTGGCCGCGCTGGGCTGTCAGCTGGGGAGGATCCTGTTCGAGCACTGAGCCGGATTCGGTGACCACGCGCACGGCAACGACCCGCGGCGGCTCACCCGTGGGGCCGTCCTGCGCGGAGACGAAACTTGCACAAAAAAAACAGATCGCAGACAGCCAAATGGCGATCCGTAAAAAGAATCGTTGATCGCTCTGCATCGTGTTTCACAACAGGACTAGCGTAGCACAGGCGCGTTTCCGGCCCGGCGCGAAATCTCCCTATCGAGCAGAAAATGTCACTCACTTCCCACTGCCCGCCCCTGCGGCGCTATCATAGTGTCTCGCAACCGGGTGCGGGCTCTACTTGGAGCCCGCCGGAATAAGGACGACGCGGCACATGGATTCGAAACTTTTTGAACGCTATTCGCGGCAGATTCTCTTCACCGAAATCGGCGAAGCGGGACAGCAGCGCCTGCTCGAATCCTCGGCCGTGCTGGTCGGATGCGGCGCGCTGGGCACCGCGTTGGCAAATCTACTGGTGCGGGCGGGCGTTGGCAAGCTGCGGATCGTGGACCGTGATTTCGTCGAGCCATCGAACCTGCAGCGGCAAACGCTATTTGAGGAATCCGACGCCCTCGAAGCGCTGCCGAAAGCCGTCGCAGCCGAACGCCGCCTGCGGGCCATCAATTCCGGCGTCGCCGTCGAAGCCATCGTCGCCGACCTCGGACCGAAAAACGCGGAAGAATTATTGCATGGTTTTCCGCTCATTCTCGACGGCACCGATAATTTTGAAACGCGATTTCTGCTGAACGACGCCGCGATCCACCTGGATGTCCCTTGGATTTATGCCGCCGTGGTTGCGAGCTATGGTGTGACGCTCACCGTGCGTCCCGGCCATACGGCCTGCCTCGCATGCGCACTCGAATCCAGCGGCCCATCTGAGAGGCCAGCTGGAAACGATGACGCCGGTGTGATTGCCTCGATCGAAGCCGCCGAAGCGATCAAGCTGCTCCTTGGCAAGCCGGATTCGGTGGGCGGGCGTCTGGTTTCTTTTGACGTTTGGTCCGGACGATACCAATCCGTGCGCGTGGCGCGCAACCCCGCCTGCCGCGCCTGCGTGCGCCACGACTTCCGCTATCTCGAAGGCGATGCCCAGCCCCACTTGACCATGTGCGGCCGCGATTCGGTGCAGATTCACGAACGCCGCAGGCAGCTCGATCTCGCAGCGCTGGGCCGCCGCATCGCACCGACGGTCACCGAAGTCCGCGAGAATGGTTTCCTGCTGCGTTTCCGCGGGCACCTGAACGGGCGCGCGACCATAAAATATTTGTCGGTCGCGGCTTCACACGTTGCGGAAAAACTCTTGCGTTTTGTGGGTCGTGCCTTTAGGCACGACATATAGTCTGCGTTTTCTCCAGGGGTTTTAACCCCTGATGTATTGAATTTCTAATAACCGCACGGATTCTTGAACGCGCGAAGATTCACGCCACAGTTTTCAAATGTCGCAGACGTCCGTCTTGGAATGTAAGCGAGTGAGCCCGCGGCCCATTGCGTCCAGGTTTTCCTCTCCGAGAACGCGTTCGATGCGCGGGAATACATCGTTCTCTTCAAAGCGCACGTGATCGTGGAGAAGTTTTGCAAGGCGGGCCATCGCTTCGGCTTCGATCGGCAGTTTCTTCGCGCGGCGGCGCTCGAAATCCTGCACAGCGGCGCGAATCTCCGCATGGTCGGCAAGGAGGCGCATGATTGCAGCATCCTGATCGAGCCGCGCGTAGCGCGCGTAGGCCGGCAGCAGCACTTCTTCCTCTTCGCGAAAATGAACGATGCCCGACTTGTGCCAGAACGCGACGAATTTGTCCGCTTGCCGCTGGACCGCCGAGTCGCGCTTCTCTGCGGGAGCCTCGGCTGCACGCCGCATCCCCAGCGCCTGAATTAACGCAAAGTGATGGTGCTGACTCAACGGATGCAAACTCGGATGTCGTTTCAAGCAAAAACCTCAACGGGTGACCATTTTCGCAGTCCCGAAATTCGCGAGGGAATCAAAACCGTCATGTGGGTCGGACCTTTAGGTCTGACAAAGGTCACAATCCAAACAAAGGGCCTTTAGAGTTTATGCGGGACCCGTGGGCCGGGCCCTGTAGCGCTCACCTTTAGGTGAGCATGTGCTTGAACTTACAGTGCCCGCCTCAAGGCGGGCTCTACAGAAGCGCCCGAAAACTGGATTGTCACATAGACTCTAAAACCCAAGTGTAGCGAATTTTCGATGTCGGGGCCAAAGCTCCGACCCACAAATCTTACATGTGGTCCATCACATCTCTGAACACTCGATTCGCGAAACAGACAGGGGAAATATGTTACCTCAAAGGGCGTTCGATTGATGGAGTCGCTACCCGCCGGTGCGGCCGATCGGTTGCCGGAGGGCCGCGCGGTCCAGATTTTCGCGCAAATTCATGAGCGTGAGGAACGTATTGAGGATGCGCGCCTTCATTTCGTCGGCCAGGTGCAGGCCGCTGGTCGACGCACGGGCCAGCATTTCACCGTGCTCGGCGATGTAGCTGATGATCTCCACTTGACGCGCGTGGGGAGTCTTGCCGTACACGGTTTCGCGGCGCATTTCCGCACAGGCCTTTTCGATCTTCAGCGTGAAATGCAAAACACACAGATGCATGGGCTCGAGCGGGTGCGGCACATGTCCCTTGCATCCGTGTTCGCTACAGGCTGTTAGTGTCGGCATAACCGCGGCATACGCTACTTAGTAATTGTAGGCATCCTTGGCGCGGAAAATCCACATCGGCCAAAAGGAATGCGCCGAATCAGCCATCTGCGCCCGCGTGCATTTCCGCCGAGGCGCCTGCGGGCCGCGCCAATCGTAGTCCTTTGGTTTTCAATGGGTTCGCATGGCTGAGCTTCCCGCCGAGTGTTCCGATTCCGATAGCCATATGCTAGACTATCGTGGCAATATGCAGGGATAAGTCCCCTAAATTGTTTCTGCGAGGCGATTTCCATGTCTGGGCATTCCAAGTGGGCTACGATTAAACACAAGAAAGCGGCCACCGACGCCAAGCGCGGCCGCATTTTCACAAAGGTGATTCGCGAAATCACCATCGCCGCACGAGTCGGCGGCGGCGATCCGGATTCAAACCCCCGCCTCCGCACCGCCATCCTTGCCGCCAAGAATGAGAACATGCCCAACGACAACATTGAGCGCGCCCTGGCGCGCGGCACCGGGCAGCTCGAAGGCGAGCAATACGAGGAAGTAAATTTTGAGGGCTATGGCCCCGGCGGCGTGGGCATGATCGTCCAGGTCGTGACCACCAACCGCAACCGCATCGTCAGCGAACTCCGGCACATTATGAATAAGCACGGCGGCAACATGGCCGAAAACGGCGCCGTCGGTTGGATGTTCCATCGCAAGGGCGAAATCGTCGTATCCAAGGAACAGGCCAACGAAGACAAGATGCTTTCCATTGTCCTCGATGCCGGCGCCGAGGATTTGCGTGACGATGGCGCGGCCTGGGAAGTTGTGACCCCGCCCGAAACTTTTGAAGCCGTCCGTGGCGCGCTGATGAAGGAGGGCATCACGCCCGAATCCGCCGAAGTCGGCTGGGTGCCTCAAAACTACGTGAAGCTGACCGGCACCCAAGCGGCGCAGATGCTGAGGCTGGTCGAAGCGCTCGAGGAGCATGACGACGTCCAGCGCGTCTCCGCCAACTTCGACATCGATGAGAAAGAAATGCAAGCGGTCATGGCCGCGGAATAGCGCAGCCTTCGTAGATTCCAATCTGTTTTTGAGCGCCCCGGCCTTGCTGGTGCGCTTTCTTTTTTCAGGACGGGGCATTCGAGAGCAGGCTTGTGACTTCAGACCCCTCGCGCACGCGGCGTCGAAAAACATGTGGCCGCGCGCGGTGCCCCCGCCGTACACTCATTGCCATGCCGCGAATGTCTCGAATGAACGGCGCCTTCTTCCGTGTGCTCGGCGTTGATCCCGCCGCGGCAGGAGCCACCGGCTATGGAGTGATCGAAAGTGACGGACGCCGCTGCCGGATGCTCCGCTTCGGCGCGCTGCGCGCGACACGCAAGGGTCCCGAGCACTTTCCCGAGCGGCTTTGCGAAATACACGCGATGCTGAGCGATCTGATCGAGGAATTCGAACCGCAAGGTGTCGCGGTCGAATCCGTATTCACCGCTTTGAACATGAGAACGGCGCTCAAGCTTGCCGAAGTCCGCGGCGTGGTTCTGCTGGCCGCGGCACAGCGCAATGTCTCCGTGCACAGCTATTCCCCGCGCGAAGTGAAGGCCTGTGTCGCAGGCTACGGGCACGCGGGAAAAGAGCAGATGCAGCTTATGGTGCGCGCGCTCCTGGGCATGAGTGAAACCCCTGAACCCGCTGACGCTGCCGACGCGCTGGCCGTGGCCCTCTGCCATGTCCAGGCGGCTCAATTCCGCGCGCGCCTCGACGCCGGGGCTGCGCGCGTTATCGGCGCGAACGCTGTTCCGGAAACCACTTCGCGCGGCACGCACAGCCGCGGCGCGTTCTCGCGCATCTGAGTCTTGCGATGACGCGGAATACTTCCCAACCCAGGCTCCTTTTTATTCTGCTGGCTGCGTTGGCCCTCGCTCCGCTTGGACAATCGGCCCCCAGCAACGCGACCATCACGTACCGGCGCGTATTCAAAGGCAGCACGCCCGAATTCATCGAGATCAGGGTTGCGGAACCGGGGAAATCCACATTTGACATTCGTCAACTGGAGGAGGATCCCGCCGCGGAGACGTTTGAAGTCGGCCCGCCTGTGCGCCAGAAAATTTTCGAGCTCGCCGCTGACTTGAAAAACTTCGCGATCGCGGACCTGGACATTCAGAAGCGCATCGCCAATCTCGGCCAAAAAACATTTCGTTACGAACGCGGCTCGGAAGTGCATGAAACCACCTTCAACTACACGCTGAACACCTCGGTGAAATATGATCGTCTCGGCGTCAACGATGCGCTGCGTCAATTCGAGTCGGACATGGACCACAGACTTCTCCCCGAACCCGAACGCCTCTTGGCAGTTCTCGACCAGATCGGCGCCGATTCGCATTTCGTGGAAATCGCGCGAACCCGGGCGCGGGCCCTCGCCGAGCGCATCCGCACTTCTCGCGACCATTGATCGCCGCTAAGTTAACTAATAAGATACTCTTTATTCTATATTAACTCATCTTGGCTCTGTAGAGAGCGAACAGCTGCCCGCCCCGAAACCGGGCGGCCTCTACAGGGTCAACTGCCACAATCAAAGAAGGTTAGGTACGGCCCGCTTCGTCCCGTGCATTTCGGGACGGAGAGGGCACGTTTCTTTCCTCCGGGATATGGAAACGCGGACCTTCATGCCCGCATCTAATTGGTAGATAAGGATCTCCCCGAAAGGGGGCCAGGATGAAGTCCGTTTTATTCTCTTCCGGCGCGCACGCCCAGGACTCCGATTATGCTCGGGTGGTCCGTTTAAGCCGGACGGACGGGCAAGTGCTCGTCTCGCACGCGGGCAGCGACTCCTGGGAAGATGCCCCGGCAAACCTGCCCTTGCAGGAAGGGGATACTCTTGAGACGCAGGGCGGGCTCGCTGAAATTGAGTTCGAGACCGGCGCCACAGCGTATTTGGCAGAAAATTCCGTCCTTCAATTTACGCAACTGGCGTTCTCCGGCGGCGGCCGCATTACCCAGCTCAATTTGACTCAAGGCGCGGGCACTTTTTACGCCAATCTCACCAGGCAAGACTCGTTTCGAGTGGTCACATCGACCTTCGAGGCCGCGATCCCGGAGCGCGCCGAGTTTCGCGTTGACGCTTTCCGCGACAGCGCGTCAATTCAAGTTTTCCTGGGCGAAGTTTCTGTCACCACCAGTGCGGGCTCGACGACTTTCGAAAAAGGACAGAGCGTCGCGATCCATGAAGGAGATTTTCAAAACCCCAGCGTGGCGCGCCTCCCGGAACCCGA
>WNGO01003029.1_pt1 | contig 16252 bp, 17 predicted proteins | sample 5400511 | NCBI WGS metagenome assembly WNGO01 (sample SAMN13153380, study PRJNA577476) | soil metagenome | isolation source: 20 cm soil or saprolite under Garry oak tree replicate 2 | place: USA:California | collected 2016-06-15 | reverse complement strand
ACCTGATCAGCCTCCCGCGCGGCCTTCTTGTAGTCGCCGCCGCCGACCTTGTAGAGCGTGGTAATGTTGTTCGGCACGTTGTCGTGGAGTTGCGGCGCGCCCTCACGGGTCGCCGCTTCTTCATCGACAACCGCGGGAAGCGTTTCGTAGTCGACGTCGATAAGTCCGATGGCGTCGTGGGCCATGGCCTGGCTCTCGGCTACCACCAGCGCGACGCATTCGCCGACGAAACGTACCCTATCGATGGCGACGACAGGCCGGTCCGGGACTTTCGTTCCCGGCATGATCCAGTTGGGCACAATCGAGCCGATCTTGCCGGCGAGGTCGGCGCCGGACAACGCCAAGCGGACGCCGGGTGCTGCCTTTGCCGCGGAAAGATCGACCCGCGTGATGATGGCGTGCGCATGAGGCGACCGCAGCACCGCCATATGCAGCATGCCCGGCACTTTCAGGTCATCCGTATATCGTCCTTTGCCGGTGACGAATTTGAAGTCTTCCCGCCGCCGCAACGGCTGGCCGACATATTTGATTGCGGTTGCTTCAGCCATGGCTGTGTGCCTCCGATGCCAGCGACGCAACTGCGCGCACGATGTTGGTATAGCCGGTGCAGCGGCAGATGTTGCCGGTGAGGTTGTGACGGATTTCACTCTCGGTCGGATTCGGGTTCTGCTTGAGCAACTGCCGGACGCTCATGATCATTCCCGGCGTGCAGAAGCCGCATTGCAATGCATGGTGCTCGTGGAACGCGGCCTGTATCGGATGCAGTGCGCCACCGCCCGGCGCCAGCCCTTCAATGGTCGTGATCGACGCCCCGTCCGCCATCACGGCAAGCACCGTGCAGGATTTGACGGCCTGTCCGTCGATATCGATGGTGCAGGCGCCGCATTGCGATGTGTCGCAACCGACATGTGTTCCGGTGAGGCCGAGATCGTCCCGTAACAGGTGGACCAATAGTTTTCGTGCTTCGACCGACGCGGTCTGACTGATGCCATTGACGTTGATGGTCACGACGTGATGCTTTTCATCGGTTTCAATCATTGGTTCCTCCGCGAAATGGGATGTCGGCTCAAGAGAGGCGGATGTCGGCGATATCGATCGCCACGAAGATGGGATCCGGAATTGCGGTGCCGTCCGCTTTCCTGCGAAGAGCCCGCCGCTTGGTGGCGACTTTGATTCCGGAAAAATCCTTGTGTTCGGACATGTAATGCGCAGTTGGTAGACCGCCGGTAACCGGCGCGATGTAATCCATCCGGCAAATCAAGCCTTCGCCATTGACGTGAAAAATCTGTTCCGGGCAGTGCGTTGCGATGTGATCCGGAAACGCGACTCTGAGCCGCCTGCGTTCTTCGCCGTTGTCATGCCACGGCTCGATCTCTTCCGTCTTGAACCCGGGCAGCGCAAAGATGAAAGGCGCATTGAGGTAATTCCACATCGCGTAACCGCTGAAATAGGCGAGATTCAAATCGTCCCACGGAGTTTCGACGGTATGGCCGTCAAAGGCAGCGCGGGGATTTTTTCGGTCCTTGATGGGCTTTCCGTCCTGCGTTTCGAGGAGGGTCCGGTCCGGAGTGCATACGCTGCTCATGCCTTCGCTGATGAAGTGCCGGTAGCTGATCCATTGGCATTTGGTGTCGGCAGTGACATGGACGTTCTTCAGCGCCTCGGGCCAACCCTTTCGTGCCCACAGGGCGCCGGTGATGGACATGTCACCCTCGATTGCTTTCACTTTATTCCAACGGTCGATTCCACCATGTGCATCGATCACCAGGTCGCGAAGCTCGCTCATGTTCATTGTCCCCTTGCGCCGAATTCGGTGGCCTCGTTTCCCCGGGCCTGTCCCCGCGGAGGCAGGGCTGGACAGGCAGTCACTCTAATGATAAGAGTTAGTGGGAGGCAAGCACTTTATGCGCTCGAAGAGTTTTGATGGGATGGCGTGCTCGATTGCCGGCGTCCTGGAGGCGATCGGCGACCGTTGGGCCGTGCTGGTTCTGCGCGACCTGTCGCTGGGGCTTGCCAGGTACGAGGACCTGCGCCGCTCGACCGGAGTGACCAACGCCACCCTGTCCGATCGGTTGAAGCATCTCGAAGACAACAAATTGATCGAGCGGCGGCGATACCAGGTCAATCCGGAGCGATACGAATACGTCCTGACCCGCAAGGGCAGGGATACCATTCTTCTGCTGCAGGCCCTTGCCCAGGTCGGAGACAAATGGGCGGTTTCCGGAGATGCAGGTCCACCCCTTGAATTCGTCAATCGAAAAACCGGAAGCGCGGTGAAGCTTGCCATGGTCGACGGGGAGACCGGGCAACGCGTCAGGGCGGAAGATCTGCTGCCGCAAGCCGGTCCGGGGGCCGACGAGCTGGTCCGCTGGCGGTTGACGCATTTCCGGAAATAGCACTTACGCAAAATCTGATTTTGGTGGTGGTGCGGTCTGCCGCCCAACCCATCCGGCTCGCGCAAGTTGCTGATGTCGCTGGATTAAATGACGACCATAATTTAATTCCTCGCAGGACCGCAAACATGACTTGCATTTTGCAAGTCATGTTGTAGGTTGCCTGCAACAAATAAATCCGGGCGCAGGGCTGCGCCGAAACATGGAGGCATGTCGTGTCCGAGGATGCATTGGTTGTGCGCGAGCAGCGCGGCAATATTTCCGTACTGACCATGGTTTACCGGCCCTACAATCTGCTGGGACCGAAGCTCATCAATGCCATCGTCGAACAGATCGAAGGCGCGCGAGACGCCGGCAGCCGAGCCATCGTCCTGCGCAGCGGCCTTCGGCATTTTTCGGCCGGCGCCGATCTCGATATTTTCGATAAACGCGTGTCGCAGGGCAGTGGCGACAGCGACGGTGAGAACCGCCGCCTGAACGGAGTCGAGTTTCTCCGCTTCATGGAATTGCTGCCGATTCCGCTGATTGCGAGTGTGCATGGCGTCTGCCTCGGCGGCGGCCTCGAACTGGCGCTGTCGTGTGACTACATCATCGCGGCGTCGTCGGCGAAGATCGGCTCGGTCGAGGCAACGCTCGGGCTGCATCCCTTGCTGGGCGGCATCCAGCGTCAGGTCCAGCGCATCGGCGCGTTGCGCGCCAAGGAGATGTCGATGCTGGCGCGCCGCTATGATGCGCCCACGCTGGAAAAATGGGGCCTTATCAATCTTACGGTTCCGGAAGAATCGCTGGAAAAGGCGACCATGGCGATTGCCGAGGAATTCGCGCAAGGTCCGACACTGGCGCACGCGGCGACCAAGGAACTCGCGCATATCGCCGTCAACGACGGCGTCGCGGCCGCCGACGAGGCGATGGCAAGGGTGCAGGCGCCGATCTGGGCCTCGGAAGATCTGAAAACCGGCCTGGCCTCGTTCCGCAAGAACGGTCCGGGTCTTGCCAAATTCGCGGGGCGCTGATCATGAGCGGCCCCCTCAGCGGAATTCGTGTCGTCGATTTTTCCCGCGTGCTTGCGGGTCCCTTGTGCGCGCGGACATTGCAGGATCTCGGCGCCGAGGTCATCAAGGTCGAGCCGCCGAGCCCCGACGTGTCGCGCTTTGCGTTTCCATCGACCGACGGCATGTCGGGCTATTACGCGCAGCAGAACGCCGGAAAACGCAACGTCAGCATCAACCTGAACATTCCCGGCGCCTATGATCTGGCGCTGAAGCTTTGCGATACCGCCGACATCGTGGTCGAGAATTTTCGCGCGGGCACGCTCGGCTTCTTCGGCCTCGACTACAAAACCCTGTCGAAGCGCAATCCGCGGCTGATCTACGCATCGATCACCGGTTACGGCCAGGGCGGTCCCTGGCGCAGCCGGATGGCCTACGCGCCGACGGTGCAGGCCGAGGCCGGTTTTACCGAAAACAGCGTTCGGCACTATGGCGAGGCTTTGAAGGAGCCGCGCACCGACAGCCTGTCGCATGCCGACGTCTATGCCGGCCTGCAGGCGGTGATAGCGATCCTCGCGGCGATCAACAGCCGGCAAACCAGCGGGCAGGGCCAGTATATCGACGTCGCGATGGCCGCGACCTTGCTCGCGGTCAACGAACGCGCCCATGTCGATCTTTCCGACGAGGATATCGGCGCGGAGCCCGCCGTGCTCGGCGCCACCGATTGCTCGTTCTTTACGGGGCCGCAAGGCGAGCATTTCACCGTCGCCACCAGCATCATCGGCAGCCGGACGTTTCCGTCCTGGCTGCGCGCGATGCGGCGCGTCGACTTGATGGACGACCCGCGGTTTTCGAGCGCCGCGGCGCGGCGATTGAACTTCGGGGCGCTGCATCAGATCATCCAGTCCTGGATATTGACATTCCCCGACATGGCGACCCTCGACGCGCAGTTCGATGAGGCCAAGATCGCGATGGGCGAAATTCGCTCGATCAAGGAACTGACGAAGTCGGAGTGGAGCGAATATTGGGGTGCCGTGCAACTCGTTCCGGATCGCAGTGGCGGCGAATACAAATTGCCGGGTCGTCCCTGGCACTTTTCCCGGGATGAGCTGACGCCGATCGGCACGCCGGCCTTCCAGGGTGAACACAACGGGGAAGTGTTTCGCGAGCTGGGGGTGAGCGAAACAGAGCTGCAGAGGTTTTCCGAAACCGGTGCGCTGGTCGCGCACCGCCGCGCGCTTGAGCCCGAGGTCGCGGTCAAAGCACCGGGCCAGGCGGCCTGAGTGCTACGCTATCGACGATCGCGAATCACTGTGGCCAATGGACTGCGAGATTTGATTTGAAGCGTTCCCGTTCTTCCAACAAGGAATGCTCCATCGCGCGTGCGATGGATGTGGTCGGCGACCGCTGGTCGATCCTGCTGCTTCGGGAAGCCTACTACGGCACCCGTCGGTTCGACGAGTTTCAGTATTATCTTGGCGTCGCGCCGAACATTCTCAGCACGCGTTTGAAGAAGTTCGTCGATCTCGGCATGATGACGCGCTTGCGGCTGCCTGAGCACAGCGGACGCTATGAATACGTATTGACCAAAAAGGGCCGTGATTTTTTTCCGACCTATCTTGCGCTGAAGAAATGGGGCGATGACTGGCTGGCGGAGCCCGAAGGGCCGCAGGTGGTTTTCAAGGATCGCATCAGCGGCCGGTCCGTCGAATATCCGCCGCTGTTATCGGCGCGAGGCGAGCCATTGCAGCTCGAAGACATCGAAATCGTTCCAGGCAGTGGCGCCGTGCCTTTCAATCGAAAGCGGTTCGGCGGTCAAGTCGCGCAAGACGTATTGGTCAGGCCAAAGGGCGCGCGGAGAATCCGCAGCAAGCTGGTAGACCAAGCGAAAAAATAGTGCTGCTTGCCGGTTGCACCCGGCTCGAATCGGGAGCCGCAGCCTGCCGGCTCTGCCGCCGTTCGAATCCAAAGTTCCTTCTGGAGCGGGAGATGCGTCCTTCGAACAGCCGCAATTGGGTCGTAGCCGGCTGATTGGGGAATCTTCTGGGAAACACACATGAAAAAGCTCGTTATTGCGGCGCTGGCATCTCTGGCGCTTGTTCCGATGGGAGCAGCGGCTCAGGAACGTGGCGGGGACGCCGCCCTGGGAGCGATATCGGGAGCAGTGGTGTTGGGTCCGGTCGGCGCGGTAGCGGGCGCATTGATTGGATATACGGCTGGACCATCAATCGCTCGTTCCTGGGGATTGAGAGGATCAAGCCGGCGCGACAGCCAGGCACGAGTGAGGACGCGCGCGACGGCTCCTCAAGCAGCGAATCCTCAGCTTGTCCAAAATGCACCGGTGCCGTCAGCAAGCGCTTCGCCGCCGCCCGTTCAGCCACCCGCAGCGCCGCCGCCTGTCCAGGTCCGGACGGCTCCCCCCGTCCAAACCCTTGAATAACGCTGGACGCTCGCCTCCCGGCTGGAACGCGGTTGAATTTAAGAGGTTTTAGCCGCCGGTTGCCAACCTCCGCGCACGAACGGCGATGACCGCGATGGGAACCGCTCAATAAATCATCGGTTTATCGGTAGTTCGGAACAACGGCGTCTGGCGGCTTCGGCAACATAGGCGCGCGGTAACCTTGACGAAACCATTGGTTGGAGATGCGCATTCCCCTTCCTAGATGAGGTATTATGCCGTGTTTTGAGCATTTCAGGAGGCCTCGAATGGTCCTGAAAAATGTTGGCATCGCCATCATCTGCACGACGCTGCTGGCATGGGGCAGCGCATCGTTGGCGGATGAGTATCGTCCCGACGAGTTCCTCCGTTTGGACCTTTCCAAGGCGCTGCTTTCGCCGAAGCCGCTTGGGCCTGCGTCGAAATTCGCGCCGGTCGCGGTTGAGGCGAAAACCGATCACCGAAGCGAGGACGCGCAGGCGCGCGCTGACTCGACGGCCGATTCCAAAATCGTCAGAACCAAAAGGATCGTAACTCCCAGCACCAGAGTTGCGTATATGCAGGCGGAAAAACCGCGGGTGCACGCGCAGAAACCGCGCGGCGTGGTTCGGACCAAACTGGCGCGACGACACAGCAATCCGCTGGACGCGCAAGCGTTCGACACGCGGATCCAGGTCTGGCCATGCAAGTCGGGCGGCATCTGCAACTGGAAGCGGTAGGGATCAACAATATCAGGCTTTTCCTCTCGTCATTGCGCCGACCCGTTGGCTCGCAATGACTGTTTTGACAGTTCGCAGAGTCATCGGCCTGTCGCAAAACCTTCGGCCCAGAGTCAAAAAACCTTCGGCCCAGAGTCAAGTTGAGCGGGCAAGCTTCGTCTTGATTCGACGAGGGCGCCCGGAATGGCGATTGCGATACGCGCGAAGCAAGGCGTTACCAGACGTCATTTATTGATCCGCTCGGCATCCACCGTCGCGCTCGCAGGCTTGGGAGGTCTTGCCCGGCCTTATATCTTAGCCGGGCCGCGGATCGTCCGCGCATCGCGAGCGGGCTTGCGTCGGGCGATGTCTCAACAGATTCCGCGGTGGTGTGGGCGAGAGCCGACCGGCCTGCGCGCATGCACGTGGAATGTTCGACGGTCGAAAGTTTCAAGACGATTATTGGCGTCGCATCATCGGACGCGCTGCCCGAGAGCGATTTTACGTCCAAGGTGCTGCTCGACGGCCTTCCGCCCGGACAGGATATTTTCTACCGGGTGCGGTTTGAAGATTTGGCTTCGTCCAGCATATCAGGAGATACCCAGGTCGGTCATTTCCGGACCGCGCCAGCAGACAAAGGTTCGATATCCTTTGCCTGGTCGGGTGACACCGCGGGACAGGGCTGGGGCATCGATGCTTCCCGCGGCGGCATGCGAACCTACGGCACCATGCTCGAAAACCGTCCGGATTTTTTCATTCATTCCGGCGATCATATCTACGCCGATTGTCCGATCCCTTCCGAATTGAAGCTGCCGAACGGGGAAATCTGGCGCAACATCGTGACGGAAGAGAAATCCACGGTCGCCCATAGCCTCGCGCAGTTCCGCGGCAATTATAAATACAACCTGCTCGACAGCAATTTTCGCGCCTTCAATGCGCAGGTGCCGATGCTGGCGCAGTGGGACGATCATGAGGTGACTAATGACTGGTCGCCGATCGGTACCGCCGACGAGACGGGCTACGCTGAAGACGGCACCTCCAGGCTAGTTCAGCGTGCACGCCGGGCGTTTCATGAATTCATGCCGATCCGCGCCACGCCTGCGCGGGCTGGTCGTGTCTATCGCAGGGTGGGATAAGGGCCGCTGCTCGACGTCTTTCTGATCGACATGCGTAGTTACCGCGATTCGACATGGAACAAGCGCGATGATCCAACCGGCGCCTTTATCTTGGGCCCAGCGCAACTGGCCTGGCTGAAGCGTGAGCTCGCTGCTTCCGACGCGACCTGGAAGGTGATCGCAGCCGACCTGCCGATCGGATTGATCAGCGAGGACGCGATTGCGCTTGGCAACGGCCCGCCGGAGCGGCGCGAGCACGAGATCGCCGATCTGTTGTCCTTCATGAAACGCGCGGGCATCGGGAACGTCGTGTGGCTGACCGCCGACATGCACTATACGGCCGCGCATTATTACGATCCAAACCGCGCGGTGTTTCAGGATTTCGAGCCGTTCTGGGAATTCGTCTCGGGGCCGATTCATGCGGGAACCTGGGCGCCGGGCGAGCTCGACAACACGTTCGGTCCGGCGGCGATGTTTCAAAAGGGATGCAGCGCCCAACAGGGCGAAAATCTCGCACCGTGCTTTGGCCTGCAGTTCTTCGGCCGCGTCGATATCGACGGTCAGTCCGGCATCATGACGGTGACATTGAAGGACGTCGGTGACCGGGCACTGTGGTCGGTCGATATCGAACCGCGGCCGGACGCGCGGCCGGGTAGAATTCTGGCTCAGCACATCTGAGCAGTTTGCGGCTCAGCGCGCCACGATCAGGTAGCCGCCCAGCACCAGCAGCATCGATAGTAGAATGAGCCCGCCGACTACGCCGACGACGATCGCGGGCAGTTCGTTCGTCTGCAGCCATTGTCGCAACGCTTTGACCATCGTAACTCGATCTTGATTTGGACTCTGCGCAACGGGCAGACTATCTAACCACTGTTACGCTGTCTCGCTTATCCTTTCAACCAAGCGACCGTTTACGCGGCATATCTGGTTGCTTATCCAGCAATTTTAGATCTTCAGGAATCATCATGGAACATCTGCAAATCCAGGGCATCAGCCTGCCGCGGCTTGGGCTCGGCACCTTTCGCATGCAAGGCGAGGTCTGCCGCGGGGCGGTCGAAAGCGCGCTTGCTCTCGGCTACCGGCATATCGACACCGCGGAAATGTATGGCAACGAAGACGCTGTCGGCGCCGCCATCGCAGCATCTGGCGTGCCACGCAAGGATCTGCACGTCACCACCAAAGTCTGGCACGAAAACCTCGCGCCGGATGCGATCCGCAGGGCGTTCGATGCCAGCCTGAAGAAGCTGAGGCTCGATCACGTCGATCTTTATCTCGTGCACTGGCCGTCGAGGAACATGAATCCGTCGGCGATCTTCGAAACCTTGCTCAAGCTGAGACAGGAGGGCCGCACCCGCGCCATCGGCGTCGCTAATTTCAATCTCGCGCTCTTGAAGACCGTGGTCGACGAGATCAAGGCTCCGATCGCCTGCAACCAGATCGAATACCATGTGATGCTCGATCAGACCAAGCTTGCCAGGTATCTTGCGGCGAAATCGCTTCCGCTGGTTGCTTACGCGCCTCTGGCGCAGGGCCGCGCCGCCTCCAATGAAACGCTGATTTCAATCGGCCGCAAGCATGGCGCCAGCGCGGCGCAAGTGGCACTGAAGTGGCTGCTCGATCAGGATGGCGTTGCCGCGATCCCGAAGGCGTCGCGCGTAGAAAGCCAGCGGGCCAATCTGGACGCGCTGAAACTAAAGCTCGACGATGAGGACAGGAAGGCCATCGCCGCGCTGCCGAAAGACAAGCGCTTTGTGAATCCCGGCTTTGCGCCGGCGTGGGATTAGTTGTTATGGCCGGTCAAAGAAAATGGCCCCTTGCGGGGCCATTTCCGTGTTGTCCTCAATAGGCGTGATGACGCTTCTTGACAATCACCACCTTGTCGGCGTGATGATGGCGCCAGCCTCGGTGCCAGCCGAAGTCCCGATGTTCGCGGAACTCGGCGCGCGCCCCCATGGGATGATGATGGGCACCGCGCTTGATCACGACGGTCTCAGCATTTGCAATCGATGGCGCCGCGACAGCAATCGCGCCAAGGGCGGCAAGAACGTATCCAAGCTTCTTCATGTTCGCTCCTCCATTGAATGGGGATTAAACATGGAATTCCGCAGAACGTTCCAGCGAAACTACGGAACAATTCTGAACGGTTATTCAGCTTGATTTAGCGTGCTGCGCGTAGTCTGGGCGACCGTTTCCGCTGATACCTCGAGCGTGAGCGTCAGCGAAAAAAGGATGGCCAGCGTCAATCGACCAAAATGCGTGTTCAAGATTCACGCTCCGGCTCCGCCAGGTGACCGGATCGAAGCTTAGCATCTCGATGGGGGCGCGCAATGCGGCCGCCAGTGACCAGCGACGGTTCACATTATCAGTCGCACTGGTAGCGCCTGACGGCGTCTTCGTCCCACTCCACGCCCGCGCCGGGCCGGTTCGGGATCATGAGGAAGCCGTCCTTGAGTTCAAACGGTGCGGCGAGGATCGGGTCGGCCCAATCCTGCCATTCCAGCCAATGCGCGGTCTCCGTCACGCGCATCAGGTGCGCCGAGAACTCGGGATAGAGGTGGGTCGACATCTCGACGCCGGCGGTGCCGGCCATTGCAGATGCGCGCATCCAGCCCGTCACGCCGCCGATACGCATCAGGTCGGGCATGACATAGTCTCCGGCACCCATTGAGAGGGCCTGATGCAAGGCGCGCGGGCCGTAGAAATTCTCCCCGAGTTGCACGGGTGTCGTCAGCTCCCTGGTGAGCTGGGCGTAGCCTGCGAGATTGTCGTAAGCAATCGGTTCCTCGAACCAGTAGAGGCCTTGCCTGTCGAGCGCATGACAGCGGTGCAGTGCATCGCCGAGACTAAGGCCCTGGTTGAAATCCACCATCAGCTTGATATCCGCGCCGGCCGCGGTGCGCACCGCCTCTATCGCCGCGAGATCGTCAGCCAATCTGTCGCGGCCCAACCGCAGCTTGAGGGCCTTGAAGCCGCCTTCGGCGACAAGCGCCCGCGCGTCATCGCCCAAACTGGCTACCTCCGTGAGCCACAGGCCATTGCTGTTGTAGAGCCACAGGCCATTGCTGTTGTAGGCCGGCACCGGACCGGTCGAGCCGCCCAACAAGACGGCGAGCGGCATGCCGGCCGCCTTCGCCAGGGCGTCCCACGCCGCCATATCGAGCCCGGATACGGCGATCATCGATACGCCTTCGTAGCCGATCAGGTTCAGCGCCCGGCGCCCGTTCTGAAAATCCTCGATCGGGTAGATGGCGTGGCCCTTGCGCTGCTCGGCAAGGTCGTGGATCGCGGGCACGATGTAGCGCGCGGCGTGCTTCAGATAAGGTTCGAGATAGCTGCGGCCGACAATACCTTGCTCGGTTACGAGCTCGATGAGAATCATCGGCCATTGATCGAACAGGCCGACCTTGGAGACGATCGGCCTGCGAAGCGGTACCAGGACCGACCGGGCGGTCACGGACCGGAAAGTGAGCTTCTCGAGATTCACCGAATCCTCCCACCACCAGCGCGGCGCGCCGTTCTCGCCATCGTGCCGCTGCGCATCCGATATTGGGCGACCGTTTCATTCGAGACGGGATGGATGCTGTTGTAAACTCACTAACCGGTATACATTCCGGAAATGATGGAGGAGAGATGCCGCGATCCTCGGCGCCCACCCGCCAGGCCATTCTCGATGCCGCCTACGGTCTATTCCGCCGCAAGGGGTTCGTGCGTGTGAGCATGGATGAGATCGCGGCATCCGCTGCCGTCACCAAGCGGACGCTGTACTATCATTTTACGAGCAAGGACCTGCTTCTCGCCGAGGTGCTCGAAGCGCAGCATGCTCTGGCTCTTGCGGCCTTTCGCACGTTTGGCGAAGGTCTTGCCGGCTCTCCCGAGAGCATCATCGATCAACTTTTCAGCGATCTCGCCGTCTGGTCGGACCAGCCGCGATGGGCCGGTTCGGGATTTACTCGCCTTGTTATCGAGCTTGCCGATCTCCGTGGACACCCCGCGCGCCTGATCGCGCGCCGTCACAAGGCAATGCTCGAAGGTCACCTGGCGGACCTTTTGGCGAACGCCGATGCTCCGTCACCCCGCGAACTCGCCCGCGAAATCTGGCTGCTTTCCGAGGGCGCAATCGCCCTGATTCTTATCCATGGCGACCGCAGTTACGCTGCGGCGGCCGCGGCAGCGGCCAAGAAACTGATCCGCTCGGAATCTGCGCTCAGAAGAAGTCACAGCGCGCAACGGATACTCGCCGCGCGAAGGAAATAGCATCAACCCGTCCCAAATCGGCGGTTACGCGCGAACCTGCTTCTCGACATTCGCGATCCGCGCCGGCACGCCGAATTCCCTGCGGCACACCTCGGCGAGCACCGCTATGCCCTCGCGGATTTGCTCGCGGGACGGACTGGCGAAGCACAACCGCAACCGGCTACGGGCATAGGCCTTGTCGGTTGACCATTCCGGTCCCGGGTTGATCGCGACGCCGGCGGCAAGTGCGGCTTGATAAAGTTTCAGCGTATCGACGTTGTCCGGCAGCTTCACCCACAGGAAGATGCCGCCTTTGGGATCGCGAAACTCCGCGGCGGTGCCGAATTGCTCGTCAAGCGCTTCCATCAGCGTGTCGAGCTTGGCGCGCAGGCCGCGTGTCAGCTTCGGCACATGTGAAGTGAAATGCGGCGCGCAATATTCCGCGAGCACCATCTGCTCGAGGGCGCCGGAGCCGGCGTCGGTCTTCAGTGCCAGCATTCGCGACAGCATCTCCCAGGGTGCTACGATGTAGCCGACCCGCAGCGCCGGCGCGATCGATTTTGAGAACGAGCCGATGTGAATGACGCCGCGGTTCGCCCCCATCGCATAGAGCGCGGGCGGGCGCTGGCCGTTCCAGATCAGATCGGCATAGCAATCGTCCTCGAAGATCGGCACGCCATATTGCGCAGCGAGCTTCAGGAGTTCGGCGCGGCGCGCCTCCGGCAGGATGCTGCCCGTCGGGTTCTGCACGGTCGGGATGGTGTAGATGTATTTCGGCGTGACGCCGCGGCGCTTGAGGTCGGCGAGCGCGGCCGCCAGCGCGTCCATCCGCATTCCCTCCTGGTCGAGCGGGACGCCGACCGCGTTGACGCCGAGCTGGGTCAGCCGGTTCAGTGCACCCTGATAGGTCTCCTGCTCGACAATAACGGTATCGCCGCGCGCCAGCAGTGTCGCGTTGACAAGGTCGAGCGCCTGCAGCGAACCGGAGACGATCAGGATGTCGTCGGCGGCGCAGCCGATGCCGGCGTCCCGCTTGAGCTTTGCCGTCAGAAATTCGCGAAGCGGACGGTAGCCTTGCGGACCGCTGGCAAGCCCATAGGTGGCGAGGGTCTTGCCTTCGCGCCTGAGAACCGCGTTTGCAGCGTCGATCAGGCCTTCGACCGGGACCTGCTCGGGATCGTTGTTGCCGCCGACAAAACTGTATTTCGCAAGCCCCGTCCACCTTGCCGCCGGCGCGGGCAGTCCCGCCGGGAGCAGTGGCGCGAAGTCGAATGCTGCTGATGTCATGAAGGTTTCCTCTGCTTGTTCTTCTCGTTGAGAGAGCCAGTATCGCGGCTCTCCGGCAGTTTCAGTTTTTGCCGACGACCTTGATCGGCCGGCCCTGGCTGATGAAAGCATAGTGTCCGCTGCCAAGCCCGCCGAGCATCAGCGCCTCGACCACGGGTTCGGCGATCTCGCCGGTGGCCGCCCAGTCGACCAGGAAGTTAGCGCCGGTTCCGCCCCGCACGTCCGTGGTCGGGACAAAGACTTCGACGGTCGACAAGGGTTTTAGGGCGATCGGCGCCTTGAGATAGCTCTCCACCATCTCGCCGCCGGTTTCGAAATAGGCAATTCGTTTCAAGACCAGCGGCCGCGTCTCGGAAGCGTTATGGATGCTCAGCGTCACCGAGAAATCAGCGCGTGTCTTGCCTTGGCTCATCGAGACGCTCGAATAGGCCGGAACGTAGAATGCGCCGGACACACCGAGATTTTCCGTTGGAATGGTGGTCAGCGAATTGGCGAAGGTCTGCTCGATGCCGGCGGCCGTTTGGGCCCTCGCCGCGGGCCCATGGATGGCCAGCAGGCCCAGCAAGGCGGTGCAAAACAAGCGCCCGGCAAGGCTGTGACACATTGCTTGTTTGACCTTCACTGTGATGTCCTTAGGTTGGCGAATCGGAGATCCCGCCGGCCGGCCTTGAGACATGCATGAACTTATTCGCGACATCACTCTATCTATCCTGTTCGCATGGGTGCTCGGGCTTTTAGCTCATTTCTTCCGGCAGCCGCTGATCCTCGCCTACCTTATCGCCGGGTTCCTGATTGGTCCATTCGGCACCGGCTTGGTCAAGTCTCAGGAATCCATCAGCATCATCTCGGAGCTTGGCCTGATCTTCATGTTGTTCATGATCGGGCTGGAAATCGATCTGAAGAAGATCGTGCGCGCCGGCCGGGTCATCCTGTTTGCCGCCGGCGGGCAGCTGGCGGGCGGCTGCGTGCTCGGCGTCCTGTTCTTCGTGGGCATTGGTCTGCCGATGGAGGCAGGCGCTTTCGATGCGCTGTATCTCTGCATCGCCTGCGCGCTGAGCAGCACCGTCATCATCGTCAAGGTGCTGTACGAAAAACGCGAGCTCGATACGCTGCCCGGCCGCGTCACCCTCGGTGTGCTGGTGCTGCAGGATATCTTCGCAATCCTGTTTCTGGCGGTGCAGCCCAGCCTCGGCAATCTCCAGGTCGGCGTGATCCTGATGTCGATCGGCCGCGTCGGCGTGCTGGTGGCAACCGCGATGATAGTGAGCCGGTACGTTTTGCCGCGGCTGTTTCATCAGATTGCGCGCCGCCCGGAACTGATCCTGCTCGGCGCGCTGGCGTGGTGCTTTCTGATCGGCGAGATCGCCGAGAGGCTGCATCTGTCACGTGAAATGGGATCGCTGGTGGCCGGCGTGTCGCTGTCGACATTTCCCTATGCACTTGACGTCACCGCCAAGGTCACGACGCTGCGCGATTTCTTCATCACGCTGTTCTTCGTCGCATTGGGCATGACGATCCCGATCCCGAACATGTCGGTGATCGAGCTCGCGCTGCTGATCGCGGCATTCGCGGTGGTCAGCCGCGTGGTGACGACGTTCGCGCCTCTTTATCTGATGAAGCAGGGCCTGCGCGCCAGCCTGCTGCCGGCGATCAATTTGGCGCAGATCAGCGAGTTTTCGCTGGTGGTGATCCAGACCGGCGTTGCGGCGGGTCATATCCAGACCCGGACCGCGAGTGCGGCTTCTTTCGCATTCGTGATTCTGGCGGTGCTGAGCACGTTCGTGATGATGCGCAGCGACCAGATCACGCGGCTTGCGATCGGTCCGCTGAAGCGGATCGGGATCCGCGACCTGGATCACGATCATGCGGCCGAAGCAGGCCACAACGGCGGCCACGGCGACGCACGCCGAATCGTTATCCTGGGATTTTTCCGGGCGGCGAGCGCGTTACTGAGCGAGATCGAACGGCAGAACCCGTTGTTGCTCGATCAGATCAGCGTCGTCGATTTCAACCCGCAAGTGTTCCGGACGTTGTCCGAGCGCGGCCTGCACGTGATTTACGGCGATATCAGCAATGTGGATACGCTGCTGCATGCCGGCGTCGGCAAGGCGGAGATCATTATCTTGAGTGTCCCCGATTCCTTGCTGAAAGGCGCCAACAACGAAAAGCTGGTCCGCCATGTGCGTACCCTCAATCCGACCGCAAAGATCGTCTCCACCGCCGACCTCTTGTCCGACGTCGGCGATCTTTATGCGGCCGGCGCCGACTATGTCACGGTGACCCGTCTCAGCGACGCCCATGAGCTATTCACGGTGATCGAGGCCGCCGACGCTGGGCTGCTGGATGACAAGCGCGCCGAGATCGACGGGCGATTGAGCGATCGCCGCGAAGTGCTGCCATAGGCTTTGAGTCTGGTTTCGGCGTCAGGACGCGGCAAGCCGATGTCTCGCCAGCGACGTTCTGCCCTGCGTATTGGCGCTGGCGCGGGCGCGTGAGTCCGGCTATTGCTCCCTGCACAGGAGTGAGACCCTAGAATGGCCGATCCGATCCAGGAAGTTCTGCAAGCCTTCGCTCACGGCGAGCTCGTCGTCGTCACCGATGACGACGATCGCGAAGGCGAGGGCGATCTGATCGTGGCGGCCTCGCTCTGCACCGCCGAAAAGATGGCGTTTATCATCCGCCACACCTCCGGCATTGTCTGCGCGCCGATTACCACCGAAGACGCGCGCCGGCTGCGGCTCGATCCGATGGTGGCGCACAATGAATCCAGCCACACCACCGCCTTTACGGTGTCGATCGACTACAAGCCCGACGGTGGCACCGGCATTTCCGCGGACGAACGCGCTTCCTGCTGCCGCGCCCTGGCCAACCCGAATGCCGGCGCCAACGATTTTGCCCGTCCCGGCCACGTCTTTCCGCTGATCGCGCGCGACGGCGGGGTGCTGCTCCGCTCGGGCCACACCGAGGCCGCGGTCGATCTCTGCAAGCTGAGCGGGCTGCCGCCGGTCGGGGTCATCAGCGAGTTGATGAACGACGACGGCACCGTCATGAAGGGCGAGCAGGTCGCGCGGTTCGCCGCCGCCCACAAGCTCAAGCACGT
>WNGO01001254.1_pt1 | contig 16254 bp, 14 predicted proteins | sample 5400511 | NCBI WGS metagenome assembly WNGO01 (sample SAMN13153380, study PRJNA577476) | soil metagenome | isolation source: 20 cm soil or saprolite under Garry oak tree replicate 2 | place: USA:California | collected 2016-06-15 | reverse complement strand
AGAGCCTGGGCTATCCGGTGGTGCTCAAGCCGGCCGTCGGCTCGTGGGGACGGCTGCTGGCCAAAATCTCCGATCGCGAAGCCGCCGAGGCGCTGCTCGAGCACAAGGACACGCTCGGCTCCTACCAGCACGCCATCTTTTATATCCAGGAATTCGTCAACAAGCCGGCGCGCGATATCCGCAGCTTCGTGGTGGGCGACGAGACCATCTGTGCGATCTACCGCGAGTCGACGCACTGGATCACAAATACGGCGCGTGGCGGCCGGGCGCGCAACTGCCCGGTGACGCCCGAGATCGACCGGCTCTCCCGTGCCGCAGCCCGAGCCGTCGGCGGCGGCGTGCTGGCGATCGACCTGCTCGAGCACCCGGACGGCCTGGTCGTCAGCGAGGTCAACTACACCATGGAGTTCCGCAATAGCATCCAGACCACCGGAATCGACATCCCGGGCCGGATCGTCGATCACGTCCTTCGCGTTGGCGAGCTGGAGGCAGTACCGGCGTGATCACCGCGCTGCGCTCCGAAACCGAGCCCGTTACCGAAACCGGCATCGAGCTGCTCGAGGAGATGCTCTCGATTCCGAGCCCATCGACGCAGGAGCGCCAATTGGGGCAGTGGTTGGTATCAAGGTTGCGATCGATGGGGTTTGCCGCTCGGCGCGATGAAGCCGGCAATGTCGTCGCCTTCTGGGGAAGTGGGCCACGCGAGGTGCTGCTCCTCGGGCATATCGATACGGTCCCTGGCTTCATTCCGGTGCGGCGAGAGGGAGACCGCCTCTTCGGCCGCGGCGCGGTCGACGCCAAGGGACCGCTGGCCGCCGCCATCACGGCAGTGGCCCGGCAACCAGCGGGCGCGGCGTATCGCTTTACGGTGATCGGCGCAGTCGAGGAAGAGGGCAGCTCACGCGGGGCCCGGCACCTCACGAGCCGGCGCCCACCGGACCAGCTGATCGTGCTCGAGCCGAGCGGATGGGACGCTGTGACGCTCGGCTACAAGGGCAGCCTCAAGTTGCGTTACCGGCTCTCGCAACCCATGGGCCACGGCGCCGGACCCAACGAGAGCGCGGCCGACACGGCGATCGCCTTCATTCGGCGGGTCCAGGATCACGCCGCCGGGCAAGGCAAGGGTGCCGGCAGCTTCGAACGGCTCGACGCCCGCATTCTGCGATTCCATGCCGACCATGATGGCTTCCGCGACACCGCAGCCATGACGGTCGGCTTTCGCCTGCCGCCGAACTTCGATGTGCCGGCGCTTCAGCAGCAGCTCGAAGCCTGGGCGGACGGAGCCGAACTCCGCTTCGAGTACGCCGATGCCGCCGTTCGTGCCGAGAAGAACACGCCATTGGTGCGTGCCTTCCTCAAGGGCATCCGTGACGGCAGTGGCAGGCCACGGTTCAAAATGAAAACCGGAACCTCGGATATGAACATCCTGGCACCGGTTTGGGGCTGCCCGACCCTCGCCTACGGCCCGGGCGATTCCAAGCTCGATCACACGCCTAACGAGGCGATCGATCTCGCCGAGTTCGAGCGCGGCGTCGATGTCCTGACCGCAGCCCTCAACCAGCTCGCCGGCTGACCGGCCGATGAAAAGGGCAGCGGTCGTCGGTGGTGCTGGCTACGCCGGCGGTGAGTTGCTCCGCCTGCTGCTGTCGCACCCCGAGGTCGAGGTGACCCAGGTGAGCTCCGAGCGTTTGGGTGGGAAGTTCGTGCACAGCGTGCACCCGCATCTGCGCCGCCGCACCGACCTGAAGTTCCAGACGCGCGCCTCCCTCCAGCCGGTTGACGTGCTCTTTCTTGCGCTCCCGCACGGCCAGACCAGCCGCGAGATCGACCAACTGCAGTCGCTCGCCCCGACCATCGTCGATCTCTCTGCCGACTTCCGGCTCCACGACCCGAGCCAGTACCCGACGTGGTACGGGTGGGAACACCCCAAGCCGACGTTGCTTGGCGACTTCACCTACGCCCTGCCGGAGCTGCACCGCGACGAACTCCGCAAGGCCGATCGCTTCGCGGCCGGCGGCTGTCTCGCCACCGCCGCCATCCTCGCTCTGTATCCGCTGACCCGTGCCGGTGTGGTCGATCGCTCGATGCCGATCGTGATCGAAGGCAAGACGGGGTCATCCGCCGGAGGCGCGGAGGCAGGGCCTGCATCGCATCACCCGCACCGCAGCGGCGAGATGCGCTCGTTCGCCCCCACCTCGCATCGTCATACCGCGGAGATCATCCAGGAGCTCGGCCTCAGTTCACCCAACGGCCACGGCCCCAGCATCGCCTTCTCCGCGACCGCGGTCGAGGCCGTCCGCGGAATCCTGACGACCGCCCACGTCTTTCTCAACGATGACCTCGACGAGAAGGCGCTGTGGAAGATCTATCGCGCCGCCTACGCGGATGAGCCCTTCATGCGAATCGTTAAGGAGTCGCAAGGGATCCACCGCTATCCCAACCCGAAGATCCTCTCGGGCACGAACTACTGCGACGTCGGCTTCGAACGAGACCCGCATTCGCGGCGGGTAGTGGTGATGAGCGCCCTCGACAACCTGATGAAGGGCGCCGCCGGGCAGGCCGTCCAGGCGGTGAATGTTCGCTTTGGTTGGGACGAGCGAACCGGGCTCGAGTTCTCCGGCCTCTATCCGATCTGAAGATGCTCGTCATCAAGATCGGCGGCAGCCTCACGGACCTTGACCCGTTGCTGCAGGATGTCGCGGCGTGCAAAGAACCGCTCGTAATGGTTCATGGCGCGAATAAGGAATTAAACGACCTGTCCGAGCGGCTTGGCCATCCCCCGCGGATGGTGACGTCGGAGCGCGGCGAGGTCAGCCGCTTCACCGACGCAACCACGATGGATCATTTCCTTATGGCGTACGCGGGAAAGCAGAACAAGCGCATTGTGGAGCGGTTGCGGGCCCTCGGCGCCAACGCCGTCGGCCTGACCGCGATGGATGGTGGGATCGCGATCGGCCGGCGCAAGCCGGACCTGCGGATCCAGGAGGCCGGCAAGGTCAAAATGCTGCACGGGGACCACAGCGGCAGCATCGAGAAGATCGAACCGAAGCTCCTACGCCTGCTGCTCGACAATGGCTTCCTGCCCGTCGTGACGCCGCCGGGCATCAGCCATGAGGGCGTCGCGATCAACGTTGACGGTGACCGGCTGGCGATGGAGATCGCCACGGCGATTCAGGCCGAGCGCCTGCTGATCTTCGCCGACACCCCAGGGTTCATGCGCGACGTCAGTGACGAGCGGAGTGTGATTCCACTGATTCATCTGGAGGAGATCGAGGGCATGGCCGAATACGGGAAGGGTCGCGCCCGAGTCAAGCTCCGGGCGGCAGGCCAGGCGATCCGTCGAGGCATCCAGGCGGTCGGCCTGCTCGACGGCCGCGGCGAGCACCCGCTGACGCGAGCCTTTGAAGGAGCCGGCACATGGGTCACGACCTGACGACCACGCACGTCCGGCTCAGTCCAATTCCGTTGCATGCCGGGCGAGGGCTCAGGCTCGTTCGCGGAGAAGGCTCGTACCTGTGGGATGACCGGGATCGCAGATATCTCGACCTGATGACCAACTACGGGGTCAACCTTCTCGGTCACAGCCATCCGGAGGTCACGGCCGCCATCACAAATCAGGCCGGCAGGCTGACCAACGCCCACCAGAGCTTCGACACGCCGGCGCGCGACGAGTTCCTGCAGGCGCTGGGTGCGCTCCTGCCGCCGCCGCTGACCCGGATCTCGTTCGGGAACTCGGGCGCGGAGGCGGTCGAGGCCGCGATGAAATACGCGCGCGTCGCGACCGGCCGAACCGGCATCGTTGCCACGCATCGCGCCTATCATGGGCGGACCTTTGGCGCCCTCGCCGCTACCGCCGACGCAAAGTACCGCGATCCGTTCGCCCCCATGTTGGAAGGTGTGCGCCATGTCCCGTTCGATGACCTCGATGCGCTGGACAAGGTGCTGGACGGCTCGGTCGGGGCCGTGATCATCGAGCCGATCCAGGGCGAAGGCGGCGTTCGGGTGCCGGCCGACGGCTATCTCAAAGGCATCCGCGAGCGATGCGACGCGCAGGGCATCCTTCTGATCTGCGACGAGATCCAGACCGGATTCCGCACGGGCGCGGTCTTCGCCTTCAGCCGCGAGGACATCATGCCCGACATCCTCTGCCTGTCGAAGTCGATCGCCAACGGCCTGCCGCTTGGCGTCACCGTGACGACCGAAGCCGTCAGCGACCGTGTCCCCAAGGGCAGCCACGGCAGCACCTTTGCCGGCAACCCGCTGGTCTGCGCCGCCGGAGCCGCGACCCTGCGCGTCCTTACTGACGTGGGACTCCACCGTCGGGCGCAGCAGGCCGGAGACCGCTTTCAGGAACGCGTCCGCGGATTGGGCCTTACCCAGGTCCGAGAGGTCCGTGGCCGCGGCCTGATGCTGGCCGTCGAACTCAAGAAGCCCGCGACACCCGTGATCAAGGCGATGCAGGAGCGCGGCGTGCTCGCGTTGCCCGGTGGCGGCACCGTGATTCGGTTTCTTCCCTCGATCCTGATCGACGACGCCCAGCTCGACCAGGGCGTTGAGGTCCTCGCCGACGCTGTCCGCCAGGCCGGCTGACGAGCGGGAATGAGACATACGCGGAAAGAGGTCACCGACCGGACGCGGCGCGAGTATCAGCGACTCGATCGGCTGATCAGAAAGCTGAAGCCGGCAGACTGGCTCCGCCGGGTGCCGCGGCCGGAGACGAAGGATCCCTGGACGGTCAAGGATTCGCTGGCTCATATCATCTATTGGAAGGAGCACAGCGCCCGCGTCTTCCGTGGCGACAAAGGGCCCGCGGAAATGCGAGGCCTCGACGTCAACCAGGGCAATGCGCTCATCTACCGACGCTGGCGCCGTCGCCGCCCGGCCGATGTGGTCGCCTGGCATCGACAGGTTCAGAACGATGTGATGCAGACGCTTCGCAAGCAGTCGGACGATTGGTTCGGTCGCCGGGAGCGAGGCCCCAACTGGCCCGGCGACTTCGACGGGCATTCGGCCTGGCACCGGGTCCGGGATATCGAGGCGGCTCTCCGACGGCAATCGTCGCCGAGGGTTTGAAAATCAAGAGCCGCCCAGCGGGGCGGCTCAACAAGAACAAATGAACTGGTCAGTCGACCACGGTCGTGGTTGAGCGCGGGCGGGTCATCAACCGGATCAGGGAAACGGTGCCCCAGCCGATCAGCGCGTAGATCGCGATCGCGACCAGCGACTCTGGCTCGAGGATCGAGCGGCCTTGCTGCGTCGTATTGAAGATGCCGTGGAAGGGCGCGACCAGCGGCCAGGTCACGTCATACATAAAGCGAACGAACGGTGCTCCCACATTTGCGCCGAACAGCTTCAACACAAAGCGGATTGCGATCAGGACATCGATAAAACCGACGATCCACCAAACGGCTTGAACGGCGCGCGTGTTATAGCTCCCCTCGCGATAGACCGATCTGCGTGAGGTCGTCGCCGGCGCGGCGGACGCCGGGCGCACCGGGTCGCCCGTGCTCGTCTCCTCGCGGACGATCTCCCGATCGTACGAATCACCCATGAATGGTTCTCCTCTGAGCGCGCAAATGAGTCTATGCGCGGCTCAAACGCTACACACATGATAGCAGGTTATATGGCAGCGTAGGCGCTCCATTCGCTGGCGCTCGAGGCGCTCCATCTGCAGGATTCGCGAAGCTATGACAAGCAAATGGAGGTGGCCGTCTACGGCGCAGGCGCGATCGGGAGTCTGGTTGGGGCGCGCCTCCACGAAGCCGGGGCCAGTGTGCGCCTGATCGGGCGTCAGGACCATATCGACGCGATCCGCGCCAATGGGCTTCTCCTAAAGGACCAGGACCAGACCCGGCGGGTTCGCCTGCCGGCAACCACGACACTCCCGGACGACCCCGACATCATTCTGCTCACGGTGAAATCGCAGGACGTTACCAGCGCATGCCGCGATATCGCCGGGCTTCCTTCGAGCGCCACGGTCGTGACGATGCAGAACGGCGTCCGTTCAGACGGCGAGGCAGCCGGCATCCTCGGACGCGACCGCATCGTCGGGTGTGTTCTGAATATCAGCGCGACCTATCTCGAACCGGGCGTGGTCGAGCAAAATACCAGCGCCTTGCTACAGGTGGGCGCGCCCTTTCCGGAGTCGACCGCACGCGTTGACGCAGTCCTCACGCTGCTCAGCTCGGCGGTGAAGACCGAGCGCGTCCCCGATATCACCCGCGCCCGCTGGACGAAGCTGATGGCGAACCTGAACAACGCCATCATGGCGATCACCGGGTTGCCGATTGGAAAAGCGCTCCGCCACCCAGGGCTGGTGCGGCTATCAATTGCGACGATTCGTGAAGGCGTCAAAACGACCCAACTTGGCGGGTTCGGCCTCGATCAAAGCCGCCGGGCGCGCACCTTTCGTTTGATGTCGACACTTCCCATGCCGCTCGCCCACCTGGTGTTCGGCGGCCGGCTGGCAGGCAACTTCCCGCCTGAGAGCACTTACGGCCCATCAACCCTGCAGAGCCTCCAGCGTGGGTCAAGCAGCGAGCTCGAATACCTGAACGGTGAGATCGTGACGCTCGGCGAGCGGATCGGCCGCCCGACCCCGTACAACACCGGCCTGCTCAACGGTGGCCGGCGAGTCTTTGAGACGCATCAGCATATGACGGCGGAGGAACTGCTTCGCTCGTTCAGGTTTTGACCGGCGCGACGAGGTCAATAAACTGAGACCCATGACCACCGTTCTGGACCTGTTTTCGCCTGCGGCGCGCGCCTGGTTTTCGGGCGCCTTCCCGACGCCCACCGAGGTCCAGGATGGCGGCTGGCGATCGGTGGCGGCCGGCCAGCACACCCTGATGTCGGCACCGACCGGCAGCGGCAAGACGCTGGCGGCCTTCTTCTGGTGCATCGATCGGTTGGCGACCGAACCGGTCCCGGCCGAGGCTGAACGCTGTCGCGTGTTGTATGTTTCGCCGCTCAAGGCGCTCACCGTCGACATCGAGCGCAACCTGCAGGCACCCTTGCGCGGCATCGGTTTGCAGGCCGAGCGTCTGGGGGCCTCCCTGTCGCCAATCACGGTGGCCATCCGGACCGGCGACACACCTCCGCGGGATCGCCGGCAGATCGAACGCCACCCGCCCGACATCCTGATCACCACGCCCGAGTCGCTTTTCCTGCTCCTGACCAGCGCGGCGCGGCAGATCCTGCCCAGCGTCCGGTGGGTGATCGTCGACGAGATCCACTCGATGGCGGAGACCAAGCGGGGCGCGCACCTCGCCCTCAGCCTGGAACGACTGGCTGCCATCACGCGGACGGAGCCGCAACGCATCGGGCTGTCGGCGACCCAGCGCCCATTGTCCGAAACCGCACGCTTTCTGGGCGGCACCAACCGCGAGGTCACCATCATCGACGCCGGCCGGGTCAAGCCAATGGAGATCACGGTCGAGGTCCCGGTCGAGGATATGGCGGATCTCGAGCGCGAGACCCCCACCCTGACCCTCACGCAGAGCGGTCCGGCGGCGCGGATCGGCCCCGAGCCCGACGGCCCCCGCCGAAGTATCTGGCCGGCGATCCATCCACGGATCCTGGAGCTGGTACGCCAGCACCGCTCGACCATCATCTTTGTCAACTCGCGGCGACTCGCGGAGCGGCTGGCCGCGGCAATCAATGAGTTGGCCGGCGAGGACCTGGTGCGGGCGCACCACGGCTCGATCGCGAAGGAGCAGCGCCTCTTAATAGAGGATGCGCTCAAGGCCGGCCGTCTCCCCGGGCTGGTCGCCACTTCCAGCCTGGAGCTCGGCATCGACATGGGCGCCGTCGACCTGGTCATCCAGGTGGAGTCGCCCACCAGCGTCGCCAGCGGCATCCAGCGGATCGGCCGCGCCGGCCACTCGGTCGGCGAGCCGTCGAAGGGCACCATCTTCCCCAAGTACCGGGGCGATCTGCTCGAGACTGCGGTCGTCGTCGACCGAATGCTGCGCGGCGAGATCGAAACGACCCGGGTCCCCCGCAATCCGCTCGATGTTCTCGCCCAGCAGATCGTGGCGATGTCCGCCATGGAGGAGTGGTCGGTCGCGGCCCTTTCGGAGTTGGTCCATCGCGCCTATCCCTTCAGCGATCTGGGGCCTCGCGCCCTGGAGTCGACGCTCGACATGCTGAGCGGCCGCTATCCGTCCGATGAATTCGCCGAGCTGCGCCCGCGCATCGTCTGGGACCGCCTCGAAGGAACAATCCGTGGCCGCGCCGGCGCCCAGCGCCTGGCGGTCGTGAGTGGCGGGACCATCCCGGACCGTGGCTTGTTCTCCGTCAACCTGCTCGACGACGGCAAGCGCGTCGGCGAGCTGGACGAAGAGATGGTCTACGAGATGCGGCCTGGTGAAACCTTTGTGCTTGGGGCCACCACCTGGCGGGTCGCCGACATCACGCCTTCCCAGGTGATGGTGACGCCCGCGCCCGGCGAGCCGGGGCGGATCGCGTTCTGGCACGGCGACGCGCTGGGTCGGCCAGTCGAGGTCGGGCGTGCTATGGGCGCGGCGATGCGCGAACTGACCGCGATGGAGCCCGACGCCGCCGTCGCTCGATTGCAGGAGCGCTCGCGCTTCGATGATCGGGCGGCCAGCAACCTGCTCGACTACCTCTCGGACCAGGTCCAGGCCACTGGAACGGTGCCGACCGACCGCGCCATCGTGATCGAGCGCTTCCGTGATCAGCTCGGCGATTGGCGGCTGTCGGTGTTGACGCCGTTCGGGGCTCGCATCCATGCGCCCTGGGCGATGGCCGCGCGGGCGCGAATGCAGGAGCGGCTCGATCTCGAAGTCCAGATGATCTATACGGACGACGGATTTGCGCTCCGCCTCCCCGAAGCCGACCGGGCGCCGGACATCGAGGACCTGCTACTCGACCCGGAGGAGGTCCGCGAGCTTGTCACCGCACAGCTGCACGGGTCGGCCCTCTTCGCCTCGCGCTTCCGCGAGAATGCGGCCCGGGCGCTGTTGCTGCCCCGGCGCCGGCCGGGTGAGCGCACCCCGCTGTGGCAGCAGCGGCAGCGCAGCCATGACCTGCTGCAAGTGGCCGGCAAGCACCCTGAGTTCCCGATCCTGATCGAAACCTACCGTGAGTGCCTGAGCGACGTGTTCGACATGGATGGCCTGCGTGACCTGATGAGCGCGATCCGGGCGCGGGAGGTCCGCACCGTCGTGGTCGACACGGAGCGCGCCTCGCCCTTTGCCTCCACCCTGGTGTTCGATTACATCGGCCAGTACATGTACGAGGGCGATGCCCCCCTGGCGGAGCGGCGGGCGCAGGCGCTGACACTGGATAAGGAGCTCCTGGCCGAGCTGCTCGGCACCGAAGAACTTCGGGAGCTGCTCGATCCACGGGCGATCGAGATCCTCGAACTGGAGTTGCAGGGTCTCCTTAGAGAGCGCTGGCCGCGGGACACCGATGAGGCTGCCGACCTGCTCCGGCGGCTCGGCGACCTGACGATGGCTGAAGCCGAGGCCCGCGGGATCCGCGCGGAATGGCTCGCTGAGCTGGAGCGGGAACGCCGCGCCACTCGGGTCCGCATCGCCGACGAGGATCGGTGGATCGCCGCCGAGGACGCGGCGCGTTATCGCGACGCGCTGGGCGTGGCACTGCCGGTTGGTCTACCCGACGCGTTTCTCGAAAAGACGGACGAGCCGCTGGCGTCCCTCCTGATCCGCTGGGCAAGGACACACGTCCCCTTCTTCAGCGCCGACCCGGCGACGCGCTGGGGACTGCCGGTGCGGGAGGTTGAACAGGCGCTGCGACGCCTCGCCGGCCGCGGCAACGTGATGGCCGGCGAGTTCCGGCCCGGCCATGCTGGGCGTGAGTACTGCCATCCAGACGTGCTCCGGTCGCTGCGCCGGAAGTCACTGGCCGCGCTGCGCCGCGAGGTCGAGCCGGTGCCGGTTGAGGTCCTCGGCCGCTTTCTACCGAGCTGGCATGGTGTCGGCATCCAGGCGAGCGGGCTCGATCGGCTCACCGAGATCGTCTTCCAGCTGCAAGGCTGTGCCATCCCGGCATCGGTGCTCGAACGGGATGTGCTCCCGGTCCGCGTACGCGAGTACCGGCCGCAACTTCTCGACCAGCTGATCTCGATGGGGGAGGTGGTCTGGACGGGCCGGGGATCGCTGGGCAGCTCGGACGGGCGAGTCGCGCTGTATCTGCGGTCTGACGCGCCACGGTTGATCCGGGAGCCGGACGATCGACCGGGCGGCGAGCTTCACGAGCGCTTACGCGATCACCTGCAAAGCCGCGGCGCATCCTTCTTCCGCGACCTCTATTACGCCACCGGCTCGAGTGACGAGGACGCGGTTCTGGACGCGCTCTGGGACATGGTCTGGGCCGGCGAGGTCACGAACGACACCTTTCTTCCGCTGCGGATGCTCGGTCCACGGATGCGTCGCAATCCGCGCCAGCCATTGATGCGGCTAGGGCCGCCGGCAGCCGCCGGCCGCTGGTCCCTGGTCCGCGATCTCCTGCACCCGCAGCTGTCGAGCACCGAGCATCTCCATGCGATGGCCGGCGTGCTCTTACAACGATACGGCGTCCTGACCCGCGAGGCGGCGCTCGGCGAAAGCATCAGCGGCGGCTTCGCTTCGCTGTACCCTGTGCTGCGGGCCATGGAAGAGGCCGGCAAGATCCGGCGCGGCTACTTCATCGACGGCCTGGGCGGCCTGCAGTTTGCGCTGCCGGGCGCCGTCGACCGGCTTCGCGGGGCGCGCGATGACGAATCAAAGGTCGTTGCGCTGGCGGCCACCGACCCGGCGAGCCCGTACGGAACGACCATCGCCTGGCCCGTACGCGAATCGCGGATGGCCCGCGCCGCCGGTGCCTACGTCGTGCTCGATGGTGGCGAGCTGCGGTTGTACCTGGAACGCGGGGGCCGTTCGTTGCTCACGGTCGGCGAGGTGCAACTAGCCCACCTTCGTGCGCTGGCGGGGATCGCCGCCCGCGTGGGGAAGCTCGAGATCCAGAGCATCGATGGCGACGTCATCAAAGGCTCCCGCCTGGAAGGCACCCTCCGCGAGGCCGGGTTCGGCACGACCCCGAAAGGGGTGGTCCTCTGGCCGGAGCGCCGGCCCGTCCTTGCCTGAAGGCGACACGATCTGGCGGACGGCCGCCGCGTTGCGGCGACGTCTCGCCGGGCAGCTGGTCCGGGAGGCTCGGCCGGCGGCGATCGCGCGGCTAAAGGGTCGGCGGCTCGAGGCCGTCGACGCAAACGGCAAGCACCTGCTGATGCGATTCGAGGGTGGGATGACGCTGCATTCGCACATGCGGATGACCGGTGCGTGGCACCTTTACCGGCCGGGCGAGCGCTGGCGACAGCCGGAGCGGTACGCCACGGTAGTGCTGACCTTCGAGGACACCGTCGCCGTGTGCTTTAAGGCTCCAGTCATGGAGCTGGTGGTCGACGAGCGCCTCCCGGTCGCTCACCTCGGGCCCGATATCCTGGTCGATCCATTCGATCTGGATGAAGTGGTCCGGCGCGTCGGCCAATCGGAGGCTCCCACCGTTGGAGAACTACTCCTCGAGCAACGCGTCTGCGCCGGCGTGGGCAACATTTACAAATGCGAGACGCTTTGGGTGTTGCGGCTCGATCCCTGGACGCCGCCGGCACAACTCGATGAGCCCGCGTTGCGCCGGATCTACACCACGGCCCGGCAGCTCATGCGACGGACTCTGCTAACGCCGATCGCCCATCAACGAACGGCGGTCCACGGACGCGCCGGCCGGCCGTGTCCCCGGTGCGAGATGCCCATTCGAATCCGACCCCAGGGCGCACAGGCGCGGCTCACCTATTTCTGTCCCGGCTGCCAGGGCGAACCGGCAAGAAAGACGCTCTCAACCCGATGAGCTAATATTGCCGCCCTCTCGGTAACGGGAGGCAGTGGGGGATTGTGAACGCATGATCGATCAGGATCAGGCGCGCAAGTTCTGGACGAATTGGGTTCGCCGTGAGATCGGCGGCAACGACCTGGTCCAGGAGGCGGCCGTCGGCGCCGCGGTTAACGAGATCGTGCAGGGCCGCGACAATCAGGCCGCCGCCGATGCCGCCCGGCGCACAGCCCAGTCGCTTGGCGGCGGCGTCCCACCAATGAATGCGTCATCGCCCTCATCCGCTCCAACCCGCGGTGTGCCATTCCCCGCACCCGTGGTTGCCAGAGCCACGCCGGCCGGCCAGGACGGGCAACCACTCGTGTGCAAACTTTGCGGGTCGACGCCGGCCGCGAACGCAACGATCCATGAGCACAACGGGCGCTTGATCTGGATGGTCCACAAGACCACCCGCGGGCCGTTCTGCCGCGATTGTGGCACCGCGCTGCTTCGCCACCACCAGAACAGCACCCTGTTCCAGGGGTGGTTTGGCATCTTCTCGTTCTTCATCACGCCGATCACGCTGCTGCTGAACCTGAACGCCTGGCGAAAGATCAAGGCCCTGGGCAGCCCGCAAAGAGACCCCGGCGTCGAGAGCAAGATCCCGGCCCCCCTCGCTCCGGGTAAGCCGTTGTTGTCGCGGCCCGGACCGTACGTGGGTGGGATCGTGGTCGCGGCAGTCATCGCGTTCGTGGTCGTGAAGTCGGTCGACAGCGGCGGCTGCCTCGACAATCGAACCGACCTGGGGAACCGGATGACACGGCTCCACAACGAGTTCGTCCAGACTTACAACACGGACTTCAAAACGATCAACGCCTGCCAGTCAGTCGAATGCGAAACCGTGCCGAAGCGACACATCGCCGCGGCGCTGAAAACCTACAACGACGGGCTGAGCGCAATTTGCTGGCCGGACAAGGACAGGGCCGACGCTACTGCGTTGATCAACGCCAACATTGCCATGGCGGACGCCTACACCACCTGGGCGACGTCAACCACGGATGCCGAGGACCAGTCGCTCCAAAACGCCGCCGAGGCGCAGGACACTCGGGAGAGCACCGCCGACGAAACCCTGGCCCGCGATCTCGGCGTCCCTTCCGCGACCGCGACGACGTAACCTGAATCGTACTACGCCGCGAATGGATCAGTACCGGCCGTAGACCGGGATCGCGGCGCCGCTGACGGCGCTGGTCGCGTCGCTGCAGAGATAGGCAATCACCGCCGCGATCTCGGCCGGTGCGACCGCCTTCTGCAACAGCTTTTCCGGAAGGGATTGGCGGTTGGCCGGCGTATCGATGATGGCGGGGACCACGGCGTTGACCCGGATGCCCGACGCTTTCAATTCGGCCGCCAGCACCTCGGTCAGCTTGATGACGCCCGCCTTCGCCACGGCATAGGCCGCCGCTCCCGGCTCCGCGGCCAGGGCAGACCTTGAGGAGATGTTGACGATGCCCCCACCAGCCTGCATGCGGCGAGCCGCGGCGCGGCACGACCACCAGGCCGATCCCAAGTTCAAATCCATCATGAAGGTGAAGTCGTCCGGCGTGCTGTCGGCGACTTTGCCGCCGCGGAAGCCACCGGTCGCACTGACAACCCAGCGCGGCACGCCCAAGCGGTCGATCCGCTCCCACAAGTCATCGACCGCCAACCGCGAGGTCAGGTCCGCGGTGTCGCCAGAAACGACGCCTGGATACCGGGACTGGAGCTGCGATACCCCGGATCGTGAACGTGCCACCGCGATCACCCGGTCGCCGCGCGCGGCGAAGGCATCGACGATCGCCGTACCCAATCCGCCGGTCGCACCAAGGATCACGGCGAGGTCCGCCACGGCTATGCCGCAGCCTCCCACCGGTAGCGCAGGAACAGATGCGATCCCTGCCGGCGAACGCTGACCAGCCGGCCCTGCTTGGGCTCCCGACCGAAGTCCACCCCATGGACCAGCCCGAATGATCGATCGCCCTTCTGGCCGGCGAGCACCGGGGAGACGGTCAGAAACAACTCATCGACCCGATCGTTTGCGACCATCTGGCCAAAGAGCCGGGGACCTCCCTCGGTAAGGATCCGGTGATGGCCGTCGGCTTCGAGGAGATCGAGGATCTGCTGGAGGTCGATTCGATCTGTATCGGAGACAGCCCTGATCTCGGTGACATTGGGCAATCGCCCTCGCAGACGGGCGGCGGCGTTGACCGTGGTCAGCACCAGAGCGCCATCCTGGAGCGCGCGGTACGAGGGGTCCAGCTCGCCGCGGGCGGAAACGATGACGAGCCGAGGCGCGCCGTCCCGCTTGAGCGTTTGGCGCAGGGCGCTAAAACTGGCCGCGGCAGCCGGGAAGATGTAGTCCGGCGTCCAGAGCGCGCGCCCGCCTTCGGCCCGGACGGTGCCGGCGCCGACGAGTACGGCATCGGCAAAGGCGCGTAGCAAGCCCATCACGAACCGATCCGCCTCATTGCGTCCGCTGATGATCCCACCCGACGGTGCCGTGCCGCCCTCGAGCGCCACGATCCCATCGATCGAGCTGACGAAGTTCGCGTAGACACAAGCATCAGCGATCCAGAGGTCGCCGTCGTAGAGCTCGGCCAGCGCCGGCGGCAACATGCCTTCGGGACGATCCGAAACCTCGAACAGGCGGCTGAGCGGATTCAGGAAAGGTGCCCGTTGGCGCGCGACCGGGCGATGTTCAGAAATTCCTCGCGCAGCTCCGGGTTCGACTCGTAGTTGCCCCTCCAGAAGGTGGTGCGCGTCGTGGATTCGGACTCGCGCACGCCGCGCATCTGGGTGCAGAGATGGATGGCTTCGAGGTAGACCGCCACCCCGTGCGCCTGCAGCACTCGGGACAGCGCCGCGGTGATCTCCCTGCCCATCCGTTCTTGCACGGTGAAGCGCCGGGCGAAGAGCCGAACTAAACGGGTCAGCTTGGAGATCCCGATGATGTGCTCGTGGGCGATGTAGCCCACGTACGCATGCCCGAAAAATGGAAAGGCGTGGTGCTCGCACAGCGCGTAAAAGGGAATCGGACCATCGATTACCTGACTGACCTCGCAGTCGGGGCCGCCTTCACACTCGGTCGGGAACGCCGTGACCAGCTTGGCATCGCCCTCGTATCCCTCCGTCGAATCGAACATCGCGCTCAGGTAGCGATATGGGGTTCTCTTGGTCCCAGGAGTATCGAGCGGCATGCCCAGGGCCTGCAGGATCTCGCGCATGTAGCCCTCAAAACGCTGCCAGTCGGCCTCGCTGATGCGACGCGGGCGGACGCGCTCCCAGTCGCGACCCTCGACATCGTCGTCGCGCAAATCGCCGACCGTTGGTTCCAGAGTTCTTTCCGCCATCAGTTTGGCTGCAATGTATCTTCGGACCGCCGCACCTCGATCTGGCCATTTTGTATTCGGGTCTCGTAGCGGACCTGGCTGATCGTGGCGGGTCCGCCCCTGACCTGCCCGGAGCATATGTCAAACCGGGATGCGTGCCAGGGGCACTGGACGAGGTTGCCGAGCAGCTCACCTTCTGAGAGGGGACCGCCGGCATGCGAGCAGGTCTCGCTGATCGCGCAAACCGTGTCGCCCTTCTTGAAGAGAAGGATGGGCGTATCGCCGGCCATCGCCTTGACCAGCACTCCCTCGGTCATCCGGCCCTCCAGCAGCACCTTTGTGAACTTTTCCGGCACGGGCTGCCAGGCGTGATGATTGACCCCGGTCCCGATCGAAAAGACCATCTCCCCACCGAGGTAGGCCGCACAGATCACCAGGGCATAGCCGATAAAAGCCAGGATGGTGGCGAGGCCACGACTGCCACCGGTCAGCCGGATGAGCCACGAAACCAGGTAGACGACAAGGACGACGGTGTTGATCAAGCCGTGAGCAACCCCGACGCGACGCTCACGGTCGACGGTCTCGTTCCAGTCCGTGTATCCCGTGACGGCGGCGCCGAGAGCGGCGAGAATACCAACGAGGATCGTCACGTCGGCCGCGGAACTCCATCCCTGGCTCCGATTGAAGAGATAGATGAGGTCGAAGAGGACCGCGAGCGTCCAGGCGCCGAGCGGAATGTCGGTGATGACAGGATGCAGCGGATGGCCCAACCAGGTGCCGTGCACGAACGTCTTCAGCGTGTGGCCGGGCGCGCCCATCAGCTTGTAGAAGCCACCGACGATTTTTTGCAGGAAATCGGCGACCGGTTCCAGCCAGCGCTGCCGATCGATGAAACGGTTGATGGCGTGACTCAGCACAGGCAGCCTCCTTTCCTCGGGTGTGCCACTGAAAATAGTATGGGCCTACGTGTCCAGTTGGAGCCACCCGTCCAGCCGCCGCCAGGCTCGATCCGCCTCGGCCGGGTCGACCTCCCGGAAGCGAACGGTGTCGCCCGGTC
>WNGO01001724.1_pt1 | contig 16259 bp, 21 predicted proteins | sample 5400511 | NCBI WGS metagenome assembly WNGO01 (sample SAMN13153380, study PRJNA577476) | soil metagenome | isolation source: 20 cm soil or saprolite under Garry oak tree replicate 2 | place: USA:California | collected 2016-06-15 | reverse complement strand
GATCGGGCCGAGCAGCCTTTCTACGTCGTGGACCATGTTTTCGACGGCGTTGCCGGCGGCGACGTCGGCACAGAAAGCTGCAGCGCGACCACCGTTTTCGCGTATGGCTTCGACGACAGCCGCTGCCTCCTCGCCGCGCTCCCGGTAGTTGACTGCGACCGCCGCTCCCGCCTCCGCCAGCGCCGAGGCGACCGCCTTTCCGATGCCGCGCGAGCCACCCGTAACCAGAGCCACGCGGTTTTTCAAGTCGCACACAGAGGACCTCTTCGACTTTATGATCACGACTGCATCATTCGAACCAATAATCCAGCCATCCGTCAGACCCTTTCCCAAAACCGCCTTCAAAGCCGCCTTCGCCACGCAAGCCGGAAAGAGCCCCCGTGCCTGATCTGGGAACGACAAACCAGGTTGCCTTGATCTTCCCGTTCTCGACGGTCTCCGTGCCTTGGAGCACGAACGTACCCTGCCGTGCGCCGAGCTTGCCACTGAATCGCTGCATGCTGACCTGGCTGGCAGACTTGTCGCCGCGCGGGGACTGCAACGCTCTCACCGTGGATTCGCCCTCGATATCTCCACTGAATGTTTCGCTTATGCGGATTCCGTGAGTGCAGGGCCGGCGGTCTGGTCGTAGGGCTTGGCTTCTGACTTCTGAACTGTGATCTTTGCTTTGGCGTGTGTGCGCGAATGCTGCCCCATCTGATGTTGAGGCCCGGTCGTCATGTCAGGGTGCTCCTTTGTCTGGGCGTTCGCGGCCGACAACAATATTCCGAGAGATACGATGAACAGAATCAGAATTCTCATGCTTGTCTACATTCCTTCCAGGAAATGGCGCAGACGACCGGGCACAGCATCACCTTTTGATGCGGTTTCGGGCCGTTTCGCGGACAATTATCAAGTCGGTTTTACCTCTTATCGGGTCTATCTTTCCTCGATTGTCCAGATTTCCGACCGGCAAAAATAAATTTCACCACCTGGGAACGGAAATAGGTCACGATGAGGATCATCCTTTCCGCGAGTAAATGTTGTGGGTACCAGCCGTCAAGTAGTTCAGAAATGGACGTTGCGAGCAGCCGAAGCTAACAGAATTCGCACGTCGAATCTCCGGTTCACTGCAAGTGTCAAAAACCACAGGGCTTGGCGCGTCGCACAAGTAAATGACAGTGCTTCTCAGTCCCTCCGGGTTGCCGCAGTTGCCAAGAAGCGTGCCCGCCGTTGCGCAAATCTGCAATTCCAGAGAACTCTGTTGGGGACGCCTCGCTGGCGATGTATAGCCAGCCAGACCTCGAAAATGTACGGTTTCCCGACCGTTCTTTTTCTCACTGTTGGATCGCGTCCGATTGCAATTCCGGCTTGCCGCAAACCAAGGCACTCGAGAAGATCACACCGCCTGCCGCGCCCCCGAGAAGCAATCGCTCGTGCTCTCATTCATCTTCGAAGTAAATACTTCCGTCTGGCCCGGATGTAGTTTCACGCTTCACAATTTCCGTTCCTTCAAAGGTGCATTTATGGCATGCGCAGGGAGAGTACTTGTCTGGTGGGATCGAGATTTCGACCATAGTGGACGTCCGATTCGCTCGGATGTGCGGTCAGCCGGTAGAGACCTATGGGAGCAAGCCTGTCAGCAGACAATCGCCACTTTGTCGGATCATGGTCCGGCGGCGGAGCTGATGGAAACTGCGGTGGCGCAAGCGTCCCGGTACCTGGATCGCATCGGAGCCCCATTGCCGTCGCGAAAACACGGCCTTGTGATGGTGGCCTTCCGTCGCGCGCTGCGACGTCACGCAGCCAAACTCTCCAGGTACGAGCTCGTCGGAGATCCCGAGGAACTCTCCTGGCGGGCCTCCAGTACGGATTGGGTCTCCCAAGCTGATGTCCGCCTGCAGCTGGAAGACGTGGTTCGCCAGCTGAGCGCGAGAAATGGTAACGTGCTGATGCTCCGGGCCGCCGGATATGAATGGAAGGAAATCGCTGTCGTGTTTGGCACTTCCGTAGCTTCAGTTCGCAATGGTTTCTGGCGCGAAATCGAAAAATTCAGAGGCGAATCATTCCCATTGAGTGCATGAGATAACGCTCAATCGTCCCGTCAAGGCAGCTTCCGAAGAACGAGGGCCTGGCCCCGGGATACTCCGCGAATAGTATTCTGGTCGAGGAGGGTGGTCGATTGGACAGTGCGAAGGACTTGCGTGGTCGGATGGTTCGGGCTGGCCGGAAAATGTCTGACGAGGATGCACGAGCATTCCTCAAAACGCAGAAGATCGCGAGCGCGGCAACCGTTGATGCGAATGGGTGGCCCTACGTCATCCCACTCACGTACATCTATCTCGGCGACGATCTTTTGTGGCTACACACCGGAGCGCATCAGGGACACTTCCTTGCGAATCTTCAAAATAATCCTCGCGTTTGCATATCTGTAGCGGAGATCGGCGGCATGGAAACTGCGGGCGAGTATCTGTGCAACGGATCGCAGCTCTACACGAGCGTTGTGGTTTTCGGCGAAATTTCGATTATCCGCGATGACGATCGCGTCAAGAACTGGTTCTTCGACCGGCTGCGTGAGAAATACGTGCCCCGGGATATTTCCGATCAGCTAAGTCCGGAGTATCCAGACACAGGCAAGATCATCGTTTACCGCGTCGCGATCGAGCGCATGACCGGTAAACGAAGCAGCGGAGTTGGGCACTGAACGGCAGCGAGTTAGGCTCTCAGGCTCCACAATGGTCGCCTAGCTGGCGGTTTCTTGCAATTCGGAGCGATAGAAGTGACGCCTTTCGAAAAGGCCGAGCGGGAGTTCGAACGTGCGAGTCTCATCCTGCGCAAACTCGAACTCCTTCGCGCAGTCCGGCGCTGGACACCTGGTCTTAACTTTTAACTGTGTGCGATCAGGTACCAGATGAGAATGAACTACAACCCAGATCCCGCATTTCGGACAGGTAACGCACGAGCACGCAATGCGATCGGCCACAAAATGATTATAGGTCTGTTTTGGACACGCGACTTCGGTCTGGACTCTACTGAGCGTTGTGTTCGAGCTTTTGTAAATCCGAGCGGTTATCTCACAACTGCTCTTGCGCAAGAACGACTTCGAGTCCTAAGCTGTTGCTTCGAACTCGTCTTCGTCCAGTCCCCACTCCGCTTCTTTTCTCATCTGCTCATCGTACGAAGCTTGTTCCTTTTTCGCGCTCCGGACAGGGAGCAATTCTGCATGGCTTGGAGGAAAGACGTAGGTCTGAACAAAATTGAGCCGGTCGACGTTCAGCCGGTTTCCCACAATTTCACGGCGGTGCTGCTTGCAAAACTCGCAGAAGTCATTCGCGTCAATCAACTGTCGCTTCAAGCCGTTGGTCCCGATAGTTCTCGCTTTTAGCCAGCCCCGATCGATCCATCTCTGCACTTCCTCGGCGCGCACATGAAGAGCCTCCGCAAGCGCATGCTTGGTAAACCAGTCCTGCCCCATGCGCGCGCTCGCCCCCAGACGGTGCAGCATGGAGCTCACCGAGGTCGAGGATCGCCGCATCAGCACCGTCGTCTCTTCGAGCGAATGCGCCGAGATCAGATCGAGAAGCTTCTGTTGCTCAGGTTTTGTCCAGGGCCTGTAGCTGCGCTTCGACCTGACACCGAGGTGGCGGATAAACCTCCAACACGCGCCCCTGGGATTGCCTGAAACAGCGGCCATCCGCGTGATCAGGACTTTTAATGCCCTATGCCCCGAAGGTCCGGAATCGCTCGATTCCGGGGAGTTTAGGTAAGCTCTTACTAATTCCCGCGCGGCGCCTGGCCAGCGGAATGTGCGGCGAGTTACGATCCGACTGACTTGTTCCATGTGACGAAAAGAAAGATGGTGGAGTCCGATACCCACATCCCCTCCTACCTATACATGGCGGCGAACCAGGAATGTGTCTCACTCGGGATGGACTTTTTTCAATGAAATGGATCCGAGTCTAATAGACTCCGGGAATCAGGCGGGATGTGCGCGCGCAATAGTTTTTGTACTCCGCACCAAATTCCGACAGGAGCAGTTTCTCTTCTGCCCGGATCCGTGCAACGAGTGGACGGATAAAAACGGCTGGGAGCAGGAGCCCAACTCCCGAGCGAAATGCCAAACCCCAGCCGAACATAGTCGCAAGCAGGCCGAGATAGCTCGGATGGTAAATGAAGCGGATTATCACGATCTTCCCGCACTCCACGACTTAGGTTCCCGCCGGCAAACAGGCCAACGACAGATACCGCCAACAGCACGACAAAGAGGGGCCAGTGGAGGTTTCGCGAAGTAAGCTCGAAAGCCTCCTCATCCGAGAATCGCAAGGCCGACATAAGTTGCGGTTCCGAGGAGAACCAAACCGAACCGAAGCACAATTCAAACGATACCCTACCGCTTGAAGACGAGGCGAATGCGATAAACATTTTCATCGACAGAGATGGTGGATCGTGGGATTCTGCTGAGGTCTCGAGAGTCGAGACTTAGTCTGGCGGGCCACTCGATGGACACAGAAAAGGACCTGATCGACGCATTTGGGAGCGTGTTGCACAGGGATTTTGCCAACCCCTTGCGGGACGGCTGTCCGGGTCATGATTGCCTCGTGAAATTGGTCTTTGAACCCGGTGCCCCGGAGTGTGCTGAGATCCTCGCACACGTCAGGCAATGTGCGCCCTGTTTTGATGAACTCAAACAACTCCGGGAGAAACGAAAATAGCCTCATTTCCGATCGACGGTTGATCTCACCACAGTATCCGCTGAACCGCTGATCGAATCACGTCCGGACCACATCCAGTCGCGCTGCACACAATGACCAATCTCAGGCGATTCAACGTCTGAACGCCGATGTACATGGTTTCAGCAGGTCTCCTTGCTTCGTCTTCTCGCATCTGAACTACAACCCGATGCCGCTGCGATCAATCATAACTACGCGGCCAGAAGCAGGCGAAGCTAGGACATTGCGAAGCCACACGATTGAATATCGACATGATTTTGAGAGGAAATAATCCTAAACCGAGCAAGCAATATCACAACAGTCGATTCCGGCGCATTTCAAGAGATCGATCGCATCTATCAGGCATGGGATGACGCTTTGGGCAAAAAGGATCTGGAACCTTCCATGGCGTTGTATGCACCGAATGCCACGCTCGAAAGTCCATTGATTCGTCATTTGCTAGGGGTTGAATCCGGAGTACTCGAAGGACGTGATGCCATCCGGCAATTCGTGGAAAAGGTGTATCAGAGAACGCCGGCAATCCGCCGACGCTTTCGAAAGGGCTCCCTCACTGACGGACGAACGGCGATGTGGGAGTACCCAAGGGCGGCGCCGAACGGAGAACAGATGGATTTTGTTGAGGTGATGGAAATTGAAGACGGACTCATCCAGCACCATCGCGTCTACTGGGGTTGGTTTGGCCATCGCGTTCTTGAGAAAGATCAATACCGTCGCTGAGGAAATTGCCGTTCAAGGGAGCGACGTATGTTCGAAGGATTTCACCGCGAGGTCAGGGCTCTCGGTTCCGCTGAGATCCATCGATAGTTATGCAGCCAGCTCCCCGGTTTCCTCCTTAAGCTAGCTTTCAAACAAGACCTCATCGGCTGCGGCGAGCTGCACCTTCGAGTTTCTAGCTGTTCCTTACAGGGCATTGCGTGGAAGGGCAGACATTTTCCGCTGCCGGTTTCGCCGGAGGTTGACCGGTGGGCTGGACAGCTAGGAACTGTCCCAAGGCCTCGATTTCCTTGGCCGACAAACCTTCTGCTTGAGTCTTCATGCTGCCGCCGGTGACGGTGCGCTGGAAGTTCTCCATGGACAAATGCGACATGGCCGCACGATTGGGAGCGCGCGGAATTCCGGTCTCGTGGCAACGGGCACAGCGCTCGCGGTAGAGCCTTTCGCTTTCCTGACTCACCGCTGAATGGTCTTGTGCCAGTAACGCAATCCCGAACAAACTCAACAGACGCAGCCACACAATCATTCGCTTCCAAAGCTTCTTGTCCATACCATTCTCCATGCCGAAAACTGAGGTCCTATCCAACCCGCGCCAGACGACGCACTGCCAGCGCGGTAAAAAGCAATGTGAGCACCACCAGTACAGCCACGGACAAAATAGGAGAACCGTGACTTGACGGGCCAGTCGGTCCGATTGCTAATTGGTCCAGGCTCGGCGTGCGGGCCACGGCGAGTCCGAGCTTTTGCAGATAGAAAGCAGGAGACGCGAATTCTACTGGCTGAACAGACCGTGGCAGTGGGAAGAACAGTCCGCCGAGATACATCATCGGCAGATAGGCGAGGTTCACGAATGCCGGCGCGCTCTTGCCGGACGCCACCGTGCCGATGAACAAACCAATGGCGGAGAAGGGCAAAGCGCCGGCGACATCGATCAAAGCAATGCCGAGAAATTGTGCCGCTGACAGTTGAAGGTGCGCGATGAAAATGCCCGCGATCAGTAACGACGTCATGACGAGTGCGGCAAAGATCACTGCCATGAACATTTTGGCAAGCAGGGAGGCTGCCGGCGGCATGGGCAGCGCACGTTTCAATTTAAGCAATCCCTGCTCACGTTCGTTCGCCACCATGACGCCGAAGCCGAACATGGCCGGGCCCATTACACCAAACACGGCAAAGTTGACGAACATGGTGGTTGCAGTTCGGCGATCACCGTGACTCATGCTGCCGACCAAAAATACTCCAATAAAAATGTAGAGCGCGATGGGCAGGAGAAGAAACGGCACCGCGAACGCTGGTGATCGCAGGGCACGGATAGTTTCGTACTTGCCTTCGGTTCGATACGCGCGCCACAAGCGGCTGCGCGGCATTGTGTCCTGTACTGTCGGGAGTCCGGCGACTGCCAGAGTCACTGCGTTCATGATGCTGCCTCCTGCGTAAGCTCGGTAAAGATTTCCCCCAGGCCGGCGCGACGGATCTCCAACTCTCCTAAGTCTCCGTCCCTGGCCAGTAATCGCCGTGTAACGGTTTCGGCGTTCGTCGCGGTAATCACCAGCCGATCGCGATCGCGGCTCACGCCACCTACGCCCGGCCAGCTTTTGATCTCCTCAGGAGTCAGCCTGGTCATGCAGATGATTTGTTTGCGTACTACCAACGCACGCATCTCGTTCACCGTGCCCGAGGCAATCACTCGTCCCTTGACGATCACCACGACGCGGTTGGCCAGAGCTTCCGCTTCTTCCAGATAGTGAGTGGTCAGCACAATCGACGAACCCTCGCTCACTAGTTTGCGTAACGTGTTCCACATGAGTTCACGTGCTTGTACGTCGAGGCCGACCGTTGGTTCATCAAGAAACAACAGCTTGGGTCGCCCGCAAACTGCCATGGCAAACTGCGCCTGCCGCTTTTGCCCGCCGGAAAGTTTTCCGTAGGGACGATTCGCCAGAGAGGTTGTACGGGTCATTTCCATGGCCGCGTCTACGGAATACGGATTGGGGTAATAGCTGGCGACAAGATCAATCTGCTCGCCAACACGCAGGTCAGGCGGAAGTGTGACTTCCTGCATCATCACGCCCATCTTGCGACGGGCCTCGATCAGTTCCGGCGAGTGCCCAAATAGTCGCGCCGTTCCTTTGTCGGGACGATCCAATCCCAGCAGAAGATTGATCGCGGTAGTCTTTCCTGCGCCATTCGGCCCGAGTACCGCCAGTAGCTCGCCGGGCATTACCTGTAAATCAAGCCCGTCGAGGGCAGTGATCTTGCCGAAACATTTGGTTGCGCCGGATAGTTCCGCCAAGCAATCGTTGTTCATTCAGTCCCCATCAACACGAAATAAGCGTTTTCTAAGATTGAATTCTGGGGGAGCCGGGTTCTGCCTGGGAAGGGAAACTTGACCAACTGGACTGGCGTTGTGGCGAACTGGCAGGCGAAACAGCTAGAAAGGGCTAGAAGAATTCGCTGAGGAACCCGCGCTTCCGCTCCGATCCTCGGAATTGTCGGAGACGATCGTGGCATTCCGCCCAGCGACGTTGGGGACTATTGATCAAGCACTTGCGGGCACGGGCGTTGAGCATGACTGATTACTTACACCGGCGCTCCCCACACTTCTTCGCCATCAAGTTCGCGGAGCATGCCGCATAGAGACTGAATCGCCGAATCTATTTCCGATTACCGTTTTTAGTTCGTGGTTGGCTTCCCGGCTGGATCGACCCAGTTGGTCTTGAATGGCCCGATGCCGTGGATCTGAATAATCGTCGTACCCTTAGCCCAGCCAAAGTGCCGCGTCTCTTTGGGCATGAATCCGTAACTTCCGGCGGGCATTTCTTTCGCTGTGAGCTCGTTGAATTTCTCTCCCATTCCCATATAGAACGTCCCCGCTATAACGGTGATTTGTTCGTCCACGGGATGCCAGTGCGGGGCGACATGTGTCTGATCGGCAAACCGTAGGCGAATCACGAATGACTCGCCTTCAGTAGCCGGAGAACCGGACAAGACTGCGAATTCTGTTCCATTTCCGGCCGCATTCCACGTTATTGATTGCGGGCTCATTACGATGTGCGGCGGTTGCGAGGGCGAGGCCGCATGCACAGTATTAGAGGAGGGTTGTTCCTGAGCAATCAGCCAACCGGCGATACTTGCAATGACGACTAAACCGAGGAAAGCACGCATATTCATTCTCACTTCTCCGCCCCCTGAACCTGTTCTATCTCGCAAATCTGCGCACACTGAGAGCAATCGGCAACCCAACAAAGAACATGTGAATAAGGATTCCCTGAACCAGCGCTGCAAACTGAAATGGCCCCTTGAAATGAATTGCCGACAGTGGCAGCACGATGAGGTTCATCACCAGAAATACTGCGATCCCGTAGAACAGGCCGCAGACAACTGGAAATTCAACGAGGAACTTAAGCCTGCGGCTGGCTGCGTAATAGACAGCAGCTGCCGAAATCGCAATGAAGTAATGCAACGCTAAGCCCAGTATCCAAGTGGCGGCGCCGCCGTGGAATGCGCTCCGTCCCAGCAAACCGCTGGCTATCCCTCGAGGCATGCCCCAACCGAACGAATGGAACGCTGACGCTGCGTCAAGCGTTCCCGCCATGAGACCACCCACCAAGACTGCAGGTACAGCCTTTGAGTTCTGTGGCATCTGGCCTCCTCTTATGCCGTTTTCGTCTCAGTGAAGCATCCGACCAGCTGGCGCGGTGAAACTAAAACCGACGAGCTTCTCGCATACCCAGTAAGTCAGTTTCACTTGCGGAATTCGCTTAAAACGAAGTCATGGTCTTTTCGGTTGGAGTGGCAGGCAGAGCAGGTTGCTTGTCGCTCGGCCGTTAACTTCCCCTCAGCCGGGTTGCCGCCTGGGAAACTCATAAATTTCCAGCCGCCGGTTGTGCGATAGAGCTCGCTCTGCTTCACCATGACATCAACCCGGCGCGTTGGCCCTTCAATGGTGTTGCCCGCAATCTCCTTGGTTTCAAGCAAGTCATAGACAATCACTGAGCCCTCGGGAAATTTGCCAGTGTCATAGCCTTCGAGGGCCTTTTCGTTCGCGTAAATGTGGTGGATTCCCCCTTCGGTAGCAAAGGCGGCGCTTTGGGGCCCCACCAGCACACTCTTGACGTGGGCCCATTTGCGGAATTCCTTAGGAAATACAGCTGTATCGTCGAGCTGCGCCCACAAAGAGACACCACAAGCGGAAACTGCGGTTGCAAGCAGGATCAGCATGGTTTTTTTCACTTCTCACCTCCGTCTGGGAGGTAGTGTGTGCCATACCCGATGCTGCGAAAAGTAGATTTTGACTAGCCGGTGAAATGCTGTGACGAACTGGATGGGCGTTGTGGCGAACTGGCAGGCGAAACGGCTAGAAAGGGTTAGCGGAGAGTGCCTTGAGTTTTTCGCTATAGGTGCGGCCAGATTGCAGGCGGACGCCATTTCCAAGCGTGACGACATATTCTCCGTGCAGAGCGGGTTGGAGTTCCCTTATCCGTCCGACATTGACGATGATGGAGCGGTGGATGCGCAGAAAGAGTTCAGAATCCAAAGATTTTTCCAATGTGTTGAGCGGAACGTGAAGCAGATGTGCCGTTTTGCCGGCGTGCAGTTGCACGTAGTTCTCAGCGGCTTCAATCCAGTCGATATCGCCCACATCAACAAAAAGAGTTTTGCCGGCGGACCGCACGGCCACACGTTTCAAATGGCGCGGCGGCGACACGATGCTTTCCAGCAGTCCGATGATCTGTCGATTCGCTTCCGCCGCGGGTTTTGCGTGAAGGCGGGTCTTAGCGCGTTGCAGGGCTTGGATAAACCGTTCCTCGGTAATGGGCTTCAGCAGGTAGTCGATGGCATTGATTTCGAAGGCCTGGATGGCGTGTTTGTCGTGAGCAGTGACAAACACGACTGGCGGCATGTGGTCTGCGCCGATTGTCTGAATAACAGTAAATCCGTCCATTTCGGGCATTTGTACGTCCAGAAAAACCAAGTCAGGACTCTCGTTGCGAATAGCCGCAAGCGCTTCCCGCCCGTTCTTGGCCTCGTGAATGGTCGAAACCTCAGGGTCGGCTGCCAGCAGCATGCGCAAGCCTTCGCGTGCCAGCGGTTCGTCATCGACGATCAGCGTTGTGAACGGCATGAATTTCCATCACTTCTTGTTCGGACAGTTCTGAAATCAAGTGGTACGGGAGAATCATGGTTACCACGGCCCCACCGGACACGCCGTTTTCGATCGCCAGCTTTGCCGACTCGCCATAGAGCTGAGTGAGGCGCGTCACGATGTTCGACAATCCAATGCCGCGGCCTTCGGAAAGAGTTGCTGGATCGAGCCCAGGGCCGTCGTCCTGCACTTTGATTTCGAGAGAGTCATTGATGCGGTTTGCGCTGATGCGAATCTTGCCTGCGGTCGAACTCCTCCCGATGCCGTGCCGGATGGCATTTTCGACAATTGGTTGTAGGCCCATCTGTGGGACGGCGGCATCCTGAATCGCGGGGTCGGATAAAATCTCGACGCGCAGGCGGTCTTGAAAACGTATCTGCTCAATCGCGAGGTAGAGTTGCAAATACTCCAGTTCGCGCCGCAAAGTTACTTCTTGGGCTTCCACATCTTCCAGCACACAACGCAGGAGATCGCTGAGAAGAGACAGCATCTCCTCCGCCTCCGGTCCCTTTTGCTGGCGCACCAGCACCATGATGGCATTGAGTGTGTTGAACAGGAAGTGTGGCTGCAGTTGCATTTTCAGCGCGCTGAGCTGCGCATTCATCAACTGCGTCTTCAGTTCGGCCGTGTTGAGTTCCAGTCGCAATGCTTGTTTCGCCCGCTCCTGATACCGGTTGTAGTAGTCCAGTCCGTACTGGATTGCAAGGATGGTCCAATACGTAACAATATTTTGGTGAAAACCGAGCATCGCGAGAAAAACCAGCGTCACCGAAAACGTACGCATGATCGTGGGAAAGACGCCCAGCCTGGGAAGAATGGCTGCTTCTACCGTAATCTGAGCCACGGAAAACACCAAAGAGAACAGCAGGTGCAGAAGTCCCCGGCGCAACCAGCTATCTTTGTGAAAGGGGAACCGTTTCCCGAGCCAGATCACGAGGGGCGTAAGCAGCGCAAAGATGTAGCATCCGACGAGCCACGACACCACGTAGTGTGAAATCGGAGTCTTCTCGCCAGTGATAAATTTCTGCGCGATAGTCTGAGTGGAGAAGAAGAGGGCAAATACCGTCCACACAGAGAAGTAGATTGTGTAGTTTCGCAGGAAGCGTTTAGGCAAGGTTGCCATCTGCGGAGTAGCTTATCAAACGAGACACACTAGACTGGAATTTGTCCTGGTTGCTGGGCTTGGTATACAAGGGTTGTGCGAGGCGAAAGGCGTGACCGACTACCTGGGGCGAGCGCACCGAGCAGGTTTCTCTAGCTCGGTACTTCTGAGCGTAGGGTCACAACAGCCGACGATTGCCGTCCCCGGTCCCTCCAGTCTGAATGCGATGGCACGTGGCGACCGCTATGCAGAGACATAATTTCCAACACGATGGACTGAACTTGTCGTACCTCGATACTGGTGGAGTTGATGAGACGCTCGTCGCGCTGCACTCACACTGGATGGAAGGCCAGACATTTGCTTCGCTCGCAGCGGCACTGGCGCCAGGGTGGCGGGTCATCGCCTTGGATCAGCGCGGTCACGGCTATTCGGATCATGCGTCGACGTATATGCGCGAGGACTATTTGGGAGATCTCGACGTTCTCTTCGCGCATCTCGGGATCTCCAGAGCCGTATTGCTGGGTAACTCTCTTGGCGGAGTGAATGCATACCAATTCGCTGCACGTCATCCCGAGTAAGTTCGTGCTCTGATTATCGAGGACATCGGCGCTGTGATGGGGGATGATACGAGCTTCGCGCTCGCCTGGTCCGGAGTTTTCAAGACCTACAAAGATCTCGAAGAGCGTGTCGGACCACGTTTTTTCCCCTATCTCAAGGATTCGGTGCGTTCAGTCGCTGGCGGATGGCGTCTCGCCTTTGAACCTAAGGACATGGTGCAGTCCCAGACATACCTGAACGGCAATCACTGGGCGGACTGGCTTGCCTCGACCTGCCCTGCGCTCCTGATACGAGGAGAGGATAGCCGGGTAACGACGCAAGAGCATGTCGAAGAAATGGCGGAGCGCCGAACTGACACGCGGCTTCGTGTTCTGTCGGGTGGTCACGTCGTTCATTTCGACAACCCGAAGGGCTTCAATGTAGCCGTGTTAGAGTTTTTAGAACAACTCTCTGCGTGAGCTTGGATGAGCGTCCTTCGACAGAGATCAGTTTCACTTTTAAGTTAAGGGCGGCAACCCGCGTCAGCAACCAGAGAGCGCTTTCAATTTCTGGTAGTAGCGTCGCGCCTTCGCGACCGAACCACATGCGTCCATACTGCACCAGCGGCGCGACCGGTTCTTGCTGAGATCAAGAAAGAACCAACCGCAGGTCGGGCATGATTTGACCCTCACCATCGCATCGGACACGAGCAGCGCGACCGCCGATTCCGCGATTCTGAGACGCAGGAGTGCGTCGCCGGCCCTTTCCACAGTGATCTCACGTCTTATCGGAACCTGAAGGGAGCGGCGAGATCGAGGCGCCGCTATGAGAAGGGTTGCGTGGGCGGTTTCAGCAAGGTTAGCGCTGAGTTCCCGGAGGTCCACGTTGCTAGGAGCTTGGCCGGAGAGTTGTATCTGAAAGGTCCGTTTCAACAAAGCGCGAAGCTCTCTCAGTCGCGTCAGTTCAATATGTGCCGTCCGGCGTCGGAGGCGCGAGTGGTCCGCTCGGGTCAGGAGACCCACCGCTTCACCAAAGCGGATTGCATCGGCGAATTCACTGAGGTAGTCGTGTGGCGCGGATACAGTCCAGTCGTGCACCGTGTTGATGAAGTCGAGAGCCGGATGCCCTCCTACGAGCATGAACCGATGTCGCCTGCTTTGAGCCACTCAAAAAGTGTATCACCATCAAAAGCCTTTTGACAGGTTGTATTGCTACTGCTACGATTGTCCTCTCACCATCTAAACGTAGTTGGATGGTGAGAACTGGAATTAATCCATGAACCGAACCATTACAATTGTGGGTGCACCGACTAGCATCGGCATTCGTACTTACGACAGCGGCGAACCCAGGCACCTAGATCGTGCACCGGGAGTTTTCCGCGAGCTTGGTCTCGTGCAACGCTTGGGGGCCAGCGACCTGGGCGATGTCATCCCGCCTGCGTATCGAGATTACGTACGTCCAGTCGGCCAGGCGCGGAACGAAACCGAAGTCGGCGCCTATTGCCGGAAGCTCGGTGAGCGGGTGGCGGAGGCAACCAGCGACGGCCGTTTTGCAGTCGTGCTAGGGGGCGATTGCAGCATCGTGTTGGGATCCCTCTTGGGTGCGCGGACGACCGCGCAAGGGTCCGTGGGCCTTATACGGGCGATGCGCCTCTCGTTCGCGCCAAGGATGTCGTTCTGATCGGTCGCCGCGACGCTGCCGAGCCATGGTACGGTCATGCGGCGCTTGCCGCGTCTCCGATTCTCGACATTCCCGGTGCTGCGCTCAGTGAACGCGGCGTGGCCGACGTTGCGGCAGCAACCCTCAAGCGGCTCACATTACCTGGATCGAGCGAGGAACCGCGTGGGTTTTGGATTCACTTGGATGCCGATGTCATCAACCCGGCCGTCATGCCAGCGGTGGATTCGCCCACACCGGGCGGGCCGACAATCGAGGAACTGGTGGATCTCTTGACTCCGCTCGCGCGCCATCCACAAGCGCTCGGCCTTGAACTCACTATCTACGATCCCGGACTTGACCCTGACCGATCATGCGCCACCCGGCTTGTGTCGTTGCTGGAGAATGTTCTCCTGGGAGTGCGCTCGCTCGACGAAAGGGCGGCATGATCGCTCGACTATGGCACGGGATGGTTCCCATTTCGAAGGCTGATGAATACCTGGATCTCATGCGCAGAATTGCTCTGCCCGAATATCTGGCTACGCGGGGAAATCGCGGGGCGTGGTGTCTGCACCGCACAGAAGCGGATGTGACGCATTTCGAGATGCTGACGTTCTGGGATGACACCGACGCGATCAAGCGTTTTGCGGGGGACGATTTCAGCATGGCAAAGTACTACGACTTCGACTCCGACTACCTAATCGAAAAGGAGGCCGGCGTCCGGCACTACGAGGTGTCTTCGCAGGCCTCACCCGCCTCATTACCCAGCGAGTAGCGCTATAGCAGAGGATGTGTAAATCTCGAAACGTAACTATGAACACAAAACTCAACGGCACGGAACCTATCCTCTGCGCACCCATCATCCGTCAGGTCGATCAGCACCTCATTGAGCTACTAACCTCTCTCGATTCCGATGAGTGGGATCAGCCTACTGTCGCACCGCAATGGAGTGTCCGCGACGTCGCGGCGCACCTGCTGGATACCGCTTTGCGCAAACTGTCCATGGGGCGCGACAAGTGCCGCGTCGAACGCACGGACGTGCGATCACACCAAGACCTCGTCACCTTAGTCAATCGGCTCAATCGCGAAGGCGTCACTGTCTACCGCCGTCTCAGCCCTCGCGTCCTCACGCAAATTATGCAGCTTGCGTGCGCGCAAACAGCAGACTTTTATGAATCGCTCGACCCCTTTGCGCGCGCGGCGATCGGGGTCTCATGGGCCGGAGAGACTACTTCGCTCGTCTGGTTCGACACAGCCCGCGAACTCACCGAGCGCTGGCACCATCAGGAGCAGATCCGCCTCGCTATAAATCGGTCGGGCATTGTGACTCCGCTGCTCTACCATCCGGTTCTGGACACATTTCTGCGCGGTCTTCCGCACGCCTACAGAAATGTTGTTGCCGCAAGTGATACGGCGCTACTTGTCGAGATTTCGGGTGATTGCGGTGGCCAATGGTGCCTTCTTAGGTCGCCCGATCGCTGGAGCTACACTAGGGAGCTTCCATCCGCCATCGCTTCTCACATCATCATCCCGCAATCCATTGCGTGGCGCCTTTTCACCAAGGGCATCGACCGAGAGTCTGCCCGCGCCGAAGTCACGATAACCGGCGATGTCGCACTTGCCGAACATGTCCTTGAGTTCGTCGCCATCGTCGGCTAACCGGACTTCCTCACTGTCGCCGTTTTGCGCCTCAGCCGATACGTTTCCCACGATGCGATTGAGCAATCATTCGACAGACCATACACCCGCAATTCTTCGGACTACCGCGACTCTCAAGCAGTTTCTCGAAGTCTAGCCACGTCGCATAGGAACCCTGCGAAAATGCTACGCTGACACGGCGTCGCCACCGCTCTCTTCTGGCCCTGGTCTCACATGTCAGACGTTTTCTACTGAGCCAGTAAACCACCTTTTTCCACCGCGCATTTCCTTGGGCACTGTTCCGGGCTAATTCCTGCGCCCGGCAACTTCGCGTCTTCTGCCTTCCCGGTTCCTCCCTTATCTCGCTGGCCCTCGATATACACTGGATTGCAGCCGAATCGCCACCGGCGACGGCTCAACCGATGGAAGGCATAGTCTCACAATTCGCTGGCATTTACCGCGAGCGGACACCGCACGCGTCGCTGCGCGGGCACGTCCGCTGCCTGTGGATCAACGACCTCTCGGGATCGCGCAACGAATGTCTGCAGGTTGTGCCCGACGGCTGCGTCGATATCGTCTGGACCGGCGAAACACTCTGCATCGCCGGCCCCGACACCCGGCCCATTCTCGCTCGGATGCCGTGCGGCGCCGTCGTTGTGGGAGTGCGCTTCCATCCCGGGGCGGCCTCTGCGTGGCTGGACCAGCCGCTGGGTGAGATCGTGAATGTTCGAGTACCTCTTGCCGAGTTCTGGGGCGA
>WNGO01002297.1_pt1 | contig 16260 bp, 9 predicted proteins | sample 5400511 | NCBI WGS metagenome assembly WNGO01 (sample SAMN13153380, study PRJNA577476) | soil metagenome | isolation source: 20 cm soil or saprolite under Garry oak tree replicate 2 | place: USA:California | collected 2016-06-15 | reverse complement strand
CGTGCGGTTGAGCTCACTGGGATTCTTGGTGGCCTCTGCCGTGACAGTGCATCTTGATGTGGAAATTCAAGCACTTACGTGGAGCTCTAAGGAACGCAAAGTATTGAGAAAACGCAGTAGGGTATTCGTATTGTCCCCGGATCGTTCCCGTGAATAACGCGTCGGTTCCGAAAACCAAATTGGTGGACGGATTGGCAACCGAGGCAGTTTGCACGACCGACGTCTGATTCCGGAGTGCCGTAGAAAATCGCCATCTTGTGGATTCGCTTTGCTCTTAGCTTTTGCTCGACAGCACGTTTTCAGCTGTGTTCGCACTTTTTCTGAACTTGTTCCGAATCCGATTGGCGTTCGAATGCTCGGATCGCCAGCCTTCAAGAGCCAAGAAGATGGCCCTGCATTACATGCCTGCACAGCATTTGATTGTCTCACTCTTGTCTTTTCGCAAACCGAGATGCGGCCGAACGGGTTTCGCTCAAGACCCTGCGTCAGGGCATCTTGAGATAAATGTTGCTGATGTTATGCTCGCGCAGCATGGCGTTGAACGCCGCCAGGTCTTTCCCTACCAACCGCTGAAAGTCCTGCGCCACTGTGTCGCCCCGCTGCTGCAACTCTCCCTGCACGGCGCTCTGCTGCGTGGTGGGCGGAAAATCCGCACTGGCATCGAGCTGGCTGAACAAGTAAAGCACCTTCTGCAGCAGCATCGGTGCCCAGCGGCAGTCGTCCTGCCCGCGGCCGGTGAGCTTGAGCTGCAGCAGAGTTCCCTCGATGCCCGCGAGCTTCTCGCCGAGGTCGTCCGCGGCTTTCTGCAGCGCTTTCGAAGCGTCGTCCGTGCCCAGCTCCTTCCGCAGCGCAACGAGCTGCGCGCGCAGCGACTCGATCTGGTTCGCCGTGGCAGACATGGCGTTCATCTCGTCGTACAGCGCAGTCTGCACCCGCGTCTGCGCCTGGATATCGCTCTCCGAGCCAGCGGTATGCGGATCCTTAAGCACGGTCAGCTTCTGCGTGAATTTTGCTTCACCCAAAATGAGCGTGACCGTGTAGGTTCCCGGCGCCGCCAGCACCGCCAGACGCGCCATGGCCGGAGGCTTGCGCCAGCCCTCCGGTCCAAACGGAACATCCGACGCGTAGAGCGGCGTGGTCCTCAGGTGAATTTGCGTGGTGCGCTCCGAGCGCAGGTCCCACCACACGCGGTTAATGCCCGCCTTGACTTCGCAAGGCGGCGGCTCGACATCACCATATTCCTCTTCCTCAGTGGGTTTCTTGGCCTCCGAGGCACCGGGTTTGGGCGCGCGGCATTCGATCTCCCGCACTTTCCTGCCGCTAGCGTCCGTGATGGTCAGCTTGGCTACGTCCTTCTCTCCCAGATTGGACTTGAGATAGAAATTAAGGGCCGCGCCGTACGGAGGATTTTTTCCCGTCGTGGGGTCGTACTCGATGGCCGCCGGCTGCGACACTTCCTTGAAGCGATACGCCTCGCGCGGCGCAAAGAGATGCGCCTTGGCCGCGCCGACCTCCGGCGTGAACTGTTCGAGCGCGGTAATGTCGTCCAAGATCCAGAATCCGCGCCCGTAAGTGGCCACTGCCAGATCGTGGAACCTCTCCTGAACGGTCAGCCAGTAGACCGGCGCGTGCGGCAGGCCGGACTGCAGCGGCTGCCAGTTCTTGCCGTCGTCAAAGGATACGTACAGCCCGCCCTCCGTGCCAAGATACAGGAGTCCCTTGCGCACGGGATCTTCGCGCACGCAGTGCGCATAGCTCAGCATGTTGTGCGGAATCCCGGCGGTAATCAACGTCCAGGTTTTTCCGTAGTCCGCGGTCTTGTAGACAAACGGGTCGCGAAAATTCACCTGATGGCCGTCAACGGTCAGGTAAGCCGTGCCCGCGTCGTGGCGCGAGGCTTCGATGTTGTCCACGGTGCCCCACTCGGGGAAGTTGGGAAGATTTTTCGTGACGTTGCTCCAGTTTTTTCCACCGTCGCGCGTCACCTGCACCTGCCCGTCGTTGGTGCCCGCCCAGAGCAGCCCCGCTTCCTTCGGCGACTCCGTCAGCGCGAAAATCACGCCGGCATATTCCACGCCGATATTGTCGGGAGTGAGGCCTCCGGAAATCTGCTGGCGGCTCTTGTCGTTGCGCGTCAGGTCGGGACTGATGATCTGCCAGCTATTGCCGCCATCGCTGGTGACGTGCACAAACTGGCTGCCCACGTACACCTTGTTGTGGTCGTGCGGAGAAATGGCGATGGGAAACTCCCAGTTGAAGCGGTACTTCACATCTGCCGCCGGTGCACCGGCCACATAGTCGGGCCACACCTCGACCTCGCGGTCCTGGTGCGTGCGCTCGTCGAAGCGGGTTACCGTCCCGCCGATGCTGCCCGATCCGGTGCCCGTGGACCAAATGATGTTGTTGTCCACCGGATCCGGCATGGCGAAGCCGCTCTCGCCTCCGGCCACCGGGTGCCACGCGCCGCGCGGGATGCTGTTGCCGGAGAAGCCGCCGAACTGCAGGCTGTTGCTGGGACCACGCCACGAGGGGCCGTCCTGCCGGTTGCCGTAAACGAAGTAGGGAATCTGGTCGTCCACAGTGACGTGATAGATCTGCGCGATGGGCAGGTTGACGTGGTTCCAGGTGTGCCCGCGATTGACGGAAATATTCACACCGCCATCGTTAACCACGGCCATACGATCCCCGTCGGTGGCATCGATCCACATCTCGTGATTGTCGCCGCCGGGATTGGAGGGCATCCTGGTGAGAGTGTGGCCGCCATCGAGCGTCCGCGAAAATGACGCGGAAAAGAAAAAAACTTCGTTCTCGTTGTCCGGGGCAATCTCCGTGCGCGTGTAGTAGTGCGTGCGCCCGCGTAGCTGGCGGTCGGAGTTGACCATCTCCCAATTCTCGCCACCGTCGTCGGAACGCCACAGCTCGCCGAGCTGCCCGGGGCTGTTCGGCTGCGGGACGCCGTCGCCGGTTTCAATCTCCGCGTACACGCGGTTGGAATCCTTCTTGGCCACGCGCACGGCAATTCTGCCCACGGGAGAATGCGGCAGGCCATGCCCCTCCAGGCGCTTCCAGGTGACGCCGCCGTCGGTCGACCTGAACAAGCCGCTGCCGGGCCCGCCGCTGGTGCGGCCCCAGGTGTGAATCTCGATCTGCCACATGCCGGCAAAAAGGATTCGCGGATTGTTGGGATCCATTCCCATGTCCGAGCAGCCCGTGTTTTCGTCGACGAAAAGCACTTTGTCCCACGTTTTTCCGCCGTCGCTGGTGCGGAAGACGCCGCGCTCCGGCTGCGGCCCGTAAGCGTGGCCCAGCGCGCACGCGAGCACGACGTCCGGATTGCGCGGGTCGATCTCCACGCGGCCGATGCGGCCGGCCTTCTCCAATCCCATCAACGACCAGGTCTTGCCCGCGTCCATGGATTTGTAAATGCCTTGTCCCACGGAGATGTGGCTGCGGATGAACGATTCGCCGGTTCCCGCCCACACGATGTTCGGATCGCTCACCGCTACCGCCAGCGAACCGATGGACGCCACCGGTTCCGAGTCGAAGATAGGATCCCAGTGGATCCCGCCATCGGTGCTCTTGAATATGCCTCCGGAGGCCGCGCCCACATACCAGATGTTTGGTCTTCCCGGCACTCCGGCGACAGATGTGGCGCGGTTGCCTTCGGGGCCGATGTACCGATACTTGAGCTGGCCGTACACGTCAGGACTGATGGGTGGCTGCTGCGCCTGCAACAAACAAGGAGCAACCAGCAGCACAGCCACTGCGATCGCTACGACATATATCGCGACAACGTATCTCGCACGCTTCAACATGGTGAGCCTCTCCGATGGAAATGAAATTGGGATGCGCGGATGATACAAGTGGGGCAACAGCAGGTCAATGGCGGCGCGCGCTCATGGGAAATCCTCGCCGAGCCGATGACGATCCATTACGCTGCGGTCAATAAGGATGGTACGTGGCACGAGGTGGGTGACCGCATCTTACCCGGCAAGGAGCCTGTCTGCATTTTCCAGAAGAACCTCAAGCGCGTGCGGGACAGGGACTGGCCTGCGGCCGGCGCCATCAGCCCCAAGTGCAACACGCGATGCAATACTTCGGCAGATGCCCAGGAATCCGACTTAACAGGAGCAATATGACTTCGCAGCCATATAGGTCACGGATCCGATTGATCCAGTTCGCTTGACGTGGAAATAGGGGATGGTGCGGGGGCTGAAAGAATTGCTTGCCAATTCAAAATGGCATTCCAAACGAGACGATGATCGCCGCGATTCATGTCGCGGTGAAAAGGATTGAAGTTGAACGAGACGACGTGACCGCGGCCGACTGGCATGTCAAGAATTGCTGGGCGGCGCAGAAGATTTTCTTCGCCCCAGGCCTGGCCGCTGATGACAAATGGAGCGCCAGCGGAGTCGCCCCATTCGAGGACGATCCCAGAGCGGTCTTCGGGACCATCGAGGCAGGTAGTGCAATAGGCCATGCGCAGCCAGGCGCGGGGTGCGCTGTAGAGCGGATAGTTCTGGCGGAAAACATGGGTGTGCGCCGGGTAACCATAGGCAATGGGGTGATCCGGCCGAGCGAAAGTGACACGCAGGTGCGCGCCGGGAGTGCGTGTGACGGAATTCTGGGCGGCTGCGGCTGAAGCCGAACCACCGCCCGCGATGCTACGCGGGACGCCGCCAGCGACAGAGCGCACGCCACGCACGATGCCGCCGTTGAGAGCGAGCATCGAACCGCTACCCAGGGTTACCAGCAAACCGCCGTTGTCCACGAAGCGTTGTATTTCCGCGAGGCCCGCGTAACCGATACCGCCGGTGATGTCGTCGGACTCGGCGGGCGTGCCGAAGCTCGGGGTCTGCGGCGTTTTCTTGAAGGGCATAGGGCTCCAACGTTTCGGCAGGCCCTCAATTTGCTCAGCGAGTTCGAGATCGACGTGGCCATAGAGAAGCACATCAAGGTGGTCCCGAAGATTACCGGCGCGAATGTCTTCGTCGCGAACATAGGTATAGGGAATGCGGCGCTGATCGAGGATGTAGCGGATCCAGCCGATGGAGTCGGTGTCAGCCCAGGGCACCCAAACGCCGATGCGCGGAACGCTCGCAGCGTGATGCGAAACGCCGGGAGAAGCAGAAGTGCTGACGAAGTCCAGGCCAAGCTCGGTGGCGACAGAACGAATCGCGCCGGCCAGGCCGTCCCTGGCGGGCAAAAACCAGGAGCCGGCAGGAAAGTCGACGCCGCCCACTTTGAATGGGTGCTCGGCGATTTCCACATCGAAGGTAGCGAGCCGATAGCGGGCCGCGAAAAGACTCTCCTGGCCGGTATCTTTCAGCAGAAACGCGGGACCTTCCCCAGAAACGGCGCCCGCCGGCCGTGGCGTCTCTTTCAGAGGTGTGAGTGCCGCGGATCGAATGGAGGCGTCCGCGGTGGGGATGGCGGCAAGATGGAAATTCGCGGGAAACTCCCAGGAGACATCATCGTAGGGTTCGCCTTTGTCCTTGGGAAATACCTGAGGCGACAGGAGATCGACGGCGTAATTGCGGTAGGGCTGATCGAGACGGACGACATAGGTGCCGGCCGCGAAGTTGCCCTCTTTGAGAGTGATGGCGTTTTGGGCGCGAGCCACTTCGATGCGTTGCGCGAGAAGACGGCCGACCATATCGGCAACCCGCTTGCGATCGCCCTGATCTTCCGGAATGAGATAGGCGTAGGGAGGTTCGTCGAGTCCCTTGCGCCAGGAGTCCCAGCTTTTCTTGTAGAAATTGCGAAGCATTTCTTTGGAGTTCCGAGCGGAAAAGTCAAGGGCGGCAAGCGCGCCGGTTTCGGTGTAGTTGAGGTTGTCGCGTTCCGACCAGTCAAACTCGGCGGGAGGAGGAGCCGGGCGGTACCACTCCATAGAGGTTTGTGAGGGACGGAGAGAGTAATGCAAGGTCTCTGCGGTGCCGTTACCGAGAGTTTCATAGCCGCGACCGATGCTATTGTGATTCATGGCCACGGAATCAAGATAGAGATGGCTGAAGGCTTCGCCGAAATTCCAAGTGGAAACGCCGGGCATGCCGAAGGCGGTCATAGTTTGGACTTCGTGAAAGCTGAGCTCGAGAAATTCCGTGTAGGTGATGGGATCGATGTTGGGGTTGTAAGGACCGGTACCGTTCCAGGTCATCATGAGCGGCGAGCCTTCATGAAGATCGTGGACTACCGTGGGATGCCATTCCTGAAACATGCGGTGAACGGCCCTAGTGGTTTCGTGAGTTTGCTGATGGGTGTCGCGATTTATATCGACGAAGGCGTATTTGGACCAGTACGGCGGAGACTGGCGGGGGGAGGTAGCCCGATTGGTCTTACCCTTGAGGTAGCGATAGAACCACTCAACCATTTTGTCGCGGCCATCGGGATTCGAAACGGGATTGATGAGGACGACGAGTTGTTCGCGGATGCGTCGGATGTTTGACTGGTCCGAGACCGCGAGGCGATAGGCGAGTTCGAGGACGGCTTCCGCAGAGCCGGTTTCATCGGCGTGCAAGCCAGCATTGAAGTAGTAGATCGGGCGGGAGGTAGCGATGAGCGCTTCAGCAGCGGCCGGCGTGACGGTGCGAGGGTCAGCGAGGGATGCGGTTGCGGCTTTGAGGCGGTCGAGGTCGCGGATGCCGGCTTCATCGGCGACGGCGACCATTAATATCTCACGGCCCTCTTCGCTGCGGCCCATGGAAAAAATGCGAACGCGAGGTGACGCGGTGGCAAGTGCGCGGCAGTAGGCGTGAGCTTTCGCAGTGTCAACGAATTCGCCTGGGGCACCGGGGATGCGGCCAAAAAAGGCAAGTGGCGAAGGAACACCGTGCGCTTGGGGAAGATAAGAAACCCAAGGAGAAAGGAAACGCGGATCGCCGGTGGCTTTCGCGATCGCTTCGACGGAACCGGGTTCGGGAGTGTCGGGGGCGGCCGAGTCGGTGGAGAGCGCCGCAGCCGCCAAAGTGCTGAGTAAGGCCGCGATTCCCACTAGCCATCGAATCATCGCACGCCTCCGTTTGGGAGAATTTGCTTCTCTTTGAGCGAGCGGAGTGTATCACGGGGTCGCGCAAGGCGAGGAAGAGGTGAGGCTTCAAAAGGAGGCGCGAAAAAAAGGTAGAGTTATGAGGATACTATCGGGTGCGGCGAACGACGATTAAATCACAGCGTTGGAGAAGCATAGAAGCTGTCGAAAACGCGGGCTGTGATACGCTCGATGCTATGCGGATCTTTTTTGTTCTCCTCTGCTGCCATTTAGCTGTTGGTACTAGCGTCGCCCGCGAGCCCGTACCGGACAAGGCATCCCGTCCTGGCGTTTTTCTCATTACCATCGATACTCTGCGTGCCGACCACGTTCACTGCTATGGGTACGACCGAATCCGAACTCCCGCGCTAGATCTGTTAGCAAAGCAAGGAGTCCGCTTCACTCAAGCATTCACACCCAGCCCCATCACCAATAGCTCGCACACGAGTATTATGACTGGGCTTTTGCCGAGCTCGCACGGAGTCAGCGACTTCGGCGTCCCTTTGGCAGCTATATATCCCACGCTGGCAGAATTACTCACGAAGGGGGGCTACCGCACTGCGGCATTCATAGGCTCCGTGATCCTCGACAGCAAGAATCTAGCGCCAGGTCTGGATCGTGGCTTCGAGTTCTACGATAACTTCCCAGAGCGTACGACAACCAAGTCCCGGTGGGGACGCCTCGAGCGCCGAGGTATGGAAGTAGAGCGACGCGCAGAATCGTGGCTCAACGCGCACCCGACTGCTGCACACTTCGTTTGGGTGCACTTCTACGATCCCCACGATCCGTACGAGCCGCCTCCGCCGTATTCCGAAGTTTACCAGGACCGGCTCTATGACGGAGAAATTGCCTACGCGGATTCGGCGTTGAGTCACTTCCTTGCTTACCTCAAGAAAAAAGGATGGTATGAGGGAGCAATAATTGTTGTGGTGGGAGATCACGGAGAAGGACTGGGCGAACATCACGAAGATACTCATGGCCTCTTTCTCTACGATTCGACGACCCACGTTCCATTGATTGTGAAGTTGCCGAATGAAAGCGAGGCGGGCAGGACGGTTGACGTGCAGGTTCGCACGACAGATATCATGCCCACGATTCTGAACTTGCTTGGCGTTGCCGCTCCGGCAAATCTGGACGGCGATTCTCTGGAGCTATTCCTTAACGGGATCGAGGCGACTCCCCGGATCGTTTTCGGTGAATCCGATTATCCGCTGCGGTTTGGATGGGCCCCGCTGCGATCGGTTCGAATGCAAGGCTTCAAGTTTGTCGAGGCGCCGAAACCGGAATTCTACGATCTCCATGCCGACCCTGGCGAATCGCTCAACCATTACGAGCCCTGGGATGGTACGGTTCAGAAACTGCGCAGAGTGCTCGCGGAGTTGAGCGCCAAATCACCAGCGCCAGGAAAAACTTCGCCCGCCGCTGTCTCTGCGAGCACCATCGATGAACTGCATGCGCTCGGGTATTTGGGCTCAGCCGACGCTCGGAGCGCTACGGATGTTCCCGAACCCTCGTTGTTGCCCGATCCCAAGGACAAGATTGAGGAGCAGAATCTGCTGCACACGGCGATGATGGCGTCAGAAGACGGAAAGCCAGGTAAGGCTCGAGTAGCCTTGGAGAAGGTGCTGCAATTGGACGAATCTTCTGCGATCGCTCTGACACAACTGGGCCGGCTTGAGATGGCTTCAGGGAATTACGCCAAAGCTGCTGGCTATTTGCGACGGGCTCAAGACGCGCGCCCGAATGATGCGACGGATGCATTTGAGTACGGGCGAGCACTGGAATTAGGCGGCGATCTGCCCGGCGCGAGGGACGCCCTGCAGGCAAGCTTGAAGTTGAACCCTCACCAATTTGCAGCGCGGCTCTCACTCGGGCGAGTTTATCTGGGTTTGAACGATTCGAAAGCGGCAGAGGACCAGTTTGTAGACGCTGTACTCTTGCAGCCCGGAAGTTTCGAAGCACAGATCGACCTCGCGAAGGCACTGATCCGCCAGAAAAAGTTTGCCGATGCGGTGGAGCTGCTTGAGCCGGTTGCTGGTTCTTCGAGCAGCGATGCAACAATGTTCGAGGTGCTCGCAGAGGCCTACGCTGGGCTTGAGCGGCGGCAAGACGCGCAACGGGCTGAATCGAGGGCCAGGGCGCTACAAGAATCGAAACGGCCGCAATGAGCGGCCGGTCGATGGGATCAAAGCAAGTTCCTCTATCTGGCGGGAAGATTCGAACGAGTTACTTCTTCACGGCCACCTTATTGTCGGGGCTCTCGAAGATTTCAGTCAGAATGCGTCCCCGCATCTGCTTCGGCTGCTCGAGGCCATAGATGTGCAATAGGGTCGGCGCCAGGTCATACACGCTGGCTCCCAAACCCATCAGCCGAAGGTCATGCTTGATGCCGGGGCCCATGGCGAAGAACGAGCCGGGGACATCATCGCCATCGGCAAAATCGTGCTTGGCGATAACCGGCGTGGTCTTCTCGTGGTCCATGTGCGCGTGGGGATCTTTCTCTTCGAACTCGCGCAGGGGCTTGATGCCGTGGTCGGAGAAGATAATCAAGTAAGTGTTTTCGTCAACATGCTTCAGGATCGAGCCAAGCACCTTGTCGAAAGCGACGTACTGGTCCGGGAAGGCATCAATCCGGACGCTGTTGATGCTCGGATTGTAGCCGACATTGAAAGGCGTGATGGGGTAGAGCCAGTGCCCGGCGCGGTCTTCGCACGATTGCGCCAAGAATGTGAACTCCGTGGGGTGCGTAGTCAGCAGATAATCGAAAAGCTTGCTCTGCTGCTCGCGAATGAGCTGCACCTTGCCAAGCCATTTGTCGATGAGCTCCGTTTCGTGACCCTTCAGATCCGCCGCCGCCGGCATCCGCTCGCAGTCAATATAGAAGTCGCCGACATTTTTCAGCAGTTCGGCCTGCATGCTCTTGGGATAGACGGCGTCGCCGCCCATCACTTCGCTCAGCTTGGGTGCGCAAAGCACGCCGTCTTCGCAGTTCTTGCCGCGCGTTAGCATACCGCTGATCATGTAACCGTTTACGGGCATGACCGGGAAAGTAGCCGGGACGTTGGCCATGCCCACGGTGATACCGCTTTTCGACAGCATTGACCAGACGGGTTCTTCCTTAAGCATGTTGGTGTTGGCAGTGATCCCGCCGACAATAAACCCCGTGACGCCGTGCTCCTCCGGATTCGTGCTCGTGAACAGCGTGCTGTACACTCGCGGGCAATTGGGCGCGGAGACCGTGCGGAGTTTTCCGTAGGCGCCTCTCCCGATCACACTCGACAAATTCGGCATCTGGCCTTTCAGCAGGAGCGGGCGGATGATGTCCAACTCCATGCCATTGACGCCAACGACGATGACACGAGGTTTTGGCTTGGAACTGCTTTGCTGCTGGCCAAAGACAGGAAGGGCCAGCAAAAGAATAGATAGCAGCAAAGGAAATTTTTTGAGAACCATAGGACACCCCGGAGTTTGAAAAGTTGAGTATATAGTTGCGAATTACGGCTGTCCAGCAAAGGCCCGCTGGAACGGCGAGCAGGTCAGCGCGGCAGGGCCCCTTCCCCACGGTTTCGTAACGATATCAACGACTTTTTTGTTTATCCTTCCGTTATCGAGTGGAGGTCTTCAGCCGGGAGGCTTCGGCGCGCTCGCGCGCGGCATCCGGGGCGCGGCCTAGCTTCTCGTATTCATCCGCCAGGAAGGAATGCGCTTCGCCGGAATCCGTTTGTACCGCTGCGGCCTTTTCCAGGTAGGGCAGGGCCTCGGCGAAAGTGCCGTTCAGAAACAGCATGCGCCCCAGAAGCAGGTTTGCGCGGTAATGGTCCGGCTCTCCCTGGAGGACTACGAGCAGGTTTTTGGCTGCTTCCTGAGGCCGTCCAGTACGGGCATAAACGGAGGCCAAAGAATAGCGGGCGTCGCTCCAATCGGGCCGGTTTTCCACCAAGATTTCGAAATACGTGGCAGCAGGATTCAGATCGCCGGTTTCGTAGAGGCAGATGGCCAGCTCGTACTGCGCCATCATCGCATCCGGCCGCAGCTCGACGGCTTTGCGCAGGGGAGGAATGGCTTTGGCAAAGTTGCCCTTCCGCGAGTAGGCGATGCCCAGGTAATACTGCGCCGCCTGGATTTGCGGGTCTTTGGCCACCACGCGCAGCAGCAGCGGGATGACGGTGGCTTCCTTTCCCTCTTCGATGGCCAGGCTGGCATCGTGCATATCGTTGGCCACATCGATGCGGTCCTTGGGGTCAATGCTTGTGGGCGGGCTGGTCTTTCCAGAGGCCACGTAGCCCAGCGCGGAGAGCTTTTCCCTGCTCTTTTCGTCAAGTCCGTCCTGCAAAGCCTGAGGTGCCCCTGTGCTGCTGTGCTTCACGAAATTATCCACCTGGATTGCGAGGCGCACCGCGGCGGCGCGGTTGCCCGGATAGAGGTTTATCTTCGCGCCAGGGTCTGAGGCCAGATCGTAAAGCTCGGGCAATGGCGCGCGCACGTAAAGCTGGTTGCCAATGCGCAGGGAAACAAGCGCGCTCCACCCGAAGGAGCGTTCGGAGTGGTCGCCGGTGGCAAAAGAAAGACGGTTTCCAGGGTGCCGGTTTCCAATCAGAGGGAGGAGCGAACGGCCCTGCATGGCCGGAGGCGGCGTCTGCCGCAGCGCTTCAAGAAGGGTTGGCGCCAGATCCACCAAGCTCGCCGCGGCATTGACACGCTGGCCGGCAAAACGATTGCCGGGAAGTTTGAGGAGCAGGGGCACGTGGATGGTAGCGTCGTAAAGGAAAATACTGTGGGTCAGTTCGCCGTGGTCGCCCAGGGATTCGCCGTGATCGGCGGCGACGGCGATTAGCGCATTGTCATATAGCCCCTGGTTCCGCAAGTAGTCAAGCAGCTTCCCTACAGTGGCATCCACGTAGGCGATACCCGCGTTGTAAGGGGCGTTCGTGTCCCAGGGTCACCTCGCCGCGGCGCTGCATGGAAGCTTCGCGGCGCTCCCCGGTTTTCTGCCGATGGAAGCCTGCGTTATAGACATCGAAGCCGCGCTCGAATCCGGAGGCAAACCCGTTTTTCGGGTCGAGGATAATGCTGCCGACGAAGGCCCCCGTGTGGTAGCCCTGGGCGTGAAGAATATCGGGTAGCAAGGGGACGGCCGGAGGCAGGCGATCGCCGAAGTTGCGGATGCCGTGATACTGCGGAAAAGTCCCGGTGAGTATGGTCGCGTGAGAGACCGGCGTGATGGGCGCCTGGGAGTATGCATGCTCGAAGACGACGCCCTGGAGGGCCAGCGCGTCCAGTTGCGGCGTCAAACCTTGCTTTGAGCCGAGAAAGCCCATGCGGTCAGCTCGGACTGTATCCAAGGTGATCAGGATAACGTTGGGCTGGTCTTTGGCTGCCGCGGCGAGCGCGGGCAACAGAAGGAAGAGGCAAAGAATGCAAGCGCGCCGCATAAAAGAAAAAGGAGTCTGCATTGTAGCAGACTCCCTTTTCGGAACGAAATCCTGGAGCCGAAGATCAGAAAATGATCTTCGCCCCGATCTGCCCAGCCCGCGGGCCGCCCTGCGAGAGGAAGGGGTTGCCCGAGGAGACGTCTGGCGTTTGCGAGAACGTGGAGAAGCTGGTGTTCGGGAAGTTGTCTATCTTTTTTTGAGAAATCGTGGTCCCAGCCGGGAACGGGTTGAAATTGGGATGGTTTAAAAGATTGAAGATCTCAAAGCGAACCTGGAGGCTGATCCTTTCCGTGATCTTGGTGGTCTTGTTCAGGTTGAAATCCCACTGGACGATATGCGGACCGCGGAATGCGTTGCGGCCGCAGGTACCAATGGTGCCGTCGGCCGGAATGGCAAATACCGCGGGCACATTGGTGATGGTGGGGCTGTTGGGATCGCTAAACTGGTAGGTGGGCTTTCCGATGCAGTCTGGCCTCTGGTAGGTGAGGTCCTGCCCGGAGTTGTCCGCGCCGCTCGAGAGCAGCGCTGTCCACGGCCGCCCGCTGCCGTAGGTGGCGACGCTCCCCATCTGCCAGCCGTCCCCCAAGCGGCCTGCTTTACTCCATTTGGGAAAGTCGTACCCGATACCCGTGTTGAAGTTCCGCCGAATATCAGTATCGCACGGGCCCTGGTTACTTGAGGGGTCGAACGGGTTTTCACGGATCGGCAAGGTCGAGCTGCCACCCCGATTGACGGAATTGGTGTCGATGCAGTTCGACCAGGTGAAGTTGACGATGGAGTTCAGCCCGTGCCAATTGCGCTGCCGGTAGCTGACTTGCATAGAGTTGTAGCGTGAAAAGCCGCCGTTAGTGAGTTGGTTAACGTACTTGAGTGTGGGCACACCGCCAGTCTGGAAGACCGAGTCAAGCGGCCGGCTGCAATTGAGAGTAGTTGTGTTGAATATGGTACCGGCCGGCCCTTTCTGCTGGCCGGGATTGTCGGGATTGTTGTCGTCCCAGCAACCGATCGGACGTAAATTCAGTTGGCGGTTCAGGAGCATGTTCGTGCCATGAGCGCCGACGTAGCTGACCGTGAGGACATTATTCGGGAACAGTTCATGCTGGATGGTGGCGTTGTAGTATTGGATTCTTGGCGTCCGCAAGGGAGAAACGGTCCCGAATGCGCTGAAGGGCGGGGTGCCCGTAGGATTGGCGCCATAGGTTTGGAAAGGCGTGGTCGGGTTCGAGCTTCCCGGTTGCGGGCCGATGCAAACCCAGTCGGGAGACCCGGTGTTGGCCACAGGGTTGTAACACGTATTGGGCCCAAACGCTTCGAAAAGAGTCGATAGGTTCGTGCCCACATCCTCGTTCCCATCGGCGGTGACCGAAAAGACCCCTAAGTCGGAATTGGTAAAGGCGCCAGCGCGCGCACCCTGATAGAGGTAAGGCGCGAGGATGGCTGCAAAATTCGCCACGTCGTAAGCCATGGAGTAACCAACTCGGAAAGAGGTCTTGCCGTTGCCGAAGATGTCCCAGGCCAGTCCGGCGCGCGGGCCAAAATCATGCATGTCCAAGTCATAAAGACGGGAAATTCCTTTGCCTAACTGGACCAGACCCTGGTTGGGGAAAAAATTGGAGCCACGATTGCCAGCTTCACCAAGCGCTCCGTTCAGATCCCAGCGCAGGCCGTAGCTGACCGTCACGCGAGGCGTCACCTTCCACTCATCCTGGAAAAAGAGTCCCAGAGAGGGTTGGTAGATTTGACGTGAAGTGTCGCCGAAAGAGCGCGCAGCCCGGTCCATCCGGCCAAGGAGCAATTGCGTGAGGACAACGTCGTAGCCGGGGATTACAATTGGCGGGGGCGGGGGCGTCGGCGGCGTCGTAGGGGGAGGCGGCGTGAGGGTATACTGGTTGTCACCCTGGAAGCTGACCAGGCCCGTCCGGGCGCGATTCCGCAGGCTGCCCGTTGAAGCGCCCGATGTTTCCATACGTCACACTGCTGGCATAAACAGGCGGCACGCCGAAGTCTTTGGGGCTCAGCGGACCGGTGTCGACGCCCAGGCTCAGAGGATCAATCTTGTTATTCGGCGCCAGTATCTGGGAGAAGCGCGACCAACTGAAGCGCACATCGAGGATCTTATTGGTGGCAATGTTGTAGATCAAATTGCCACCGGCAAACTGCACCCGCGTGGGCACAATGCTGTTAAATCCGTCTGCGCCCAGGCCGCTTCCTTTTGCTGGGGGAATCGTGTAGCCGAACGCGGGGCCAGACTGCACGCTGTCCGCATAAAGATAGCGGCCCGAGAGACTCATTTTGTTGTTCAGCTTGTGGTCAATCTTAACAATGAAGCTGCCGGGAAGAGTGTTAATGTCGGGAAGCAACACGGTTTGCGTAAACCCACCGGGTTGCACAGTGCTGCTTGCGGCCGCGAGATCACACTGGACAGTACCGCCCGCGCCATCTGAGCAAGGGTAATACTTCAACAAGGCCAAGCCTGCAGAGTTCATGGGGAGATTATTCTGATTGGTGACGATGGGAGTCCCCGGCACAGGGTCAATCTTGCAAGAGGTTGTATTCCCAGGAGTGCAGTTGAAGAGGTCTTTCACCGCCTGGAGGTCGCCCAGCGTTGGCAGAATCACATTGTAGGGAGCCAGTGACTTGTTTCGTTGCGCTTCGAAGTTGATGAAGAAAAAGGTTCGGTCCTTGATGATGGGACCGCCCAGTGTGCCCCCGTAATTATGATTGTGGTAGGACGTCCTCGTGGTCGAGAAAAAATTGTTTGCATTGAGCCAGTCGTAGTCGCCAAAGTAAAAGGCCGTTCCGTGGAACTGGTTGGTGCCGCTCTTGAGCGTCACGTTGATGGCCGCACCGCCCTTGACCCCGTTCTCGGCGGTAGGCAACTGCTGGATCGTATATTCCGCAATCGAGTCGTTGCCGAGAAGTGCGGAAGGAACCCCCAGGAGTCCGGGCTGGCCAACCAGCTCGTTGCCGTAAAAGCGGTCGTTATTGGGCACGCCGTCGATCATATAGTTGTTGGTGCTCGTCCGCTGTCCGTTAATGCTGACGTCCAAAAAGCCCCCGCCCGGGGAGCGCTGCACGCCCGGTGTGAGGCCGAGAATGGATTTGAAGTCGCGGCCTTCAGTGGGCAGATCCAGGATGGCCTTGGTGTCGACCTCGGTGTTGACGCCGGGGGAGTAGTCCACCAGCGGCGTGGCTGCTTCCACCATGATGGTTTCCGAGCGCTCGCCCAACTGGAGCTGGAAATCCGCCTTGGTAACTTGGGCGACGGTAACCGTCACGTTGCGCACCGTCGTCTTGAACCCTTGAGAGGAAACCGAGACCTTGTAGACGCAAATGGCCATGTCGGACAGCCGGTATTCGCCAGCGCTGCCAGACGTCACCTCGCGCGTCTGGTTCGTGTCGGGACAGACGGCCGAGATAGTCGCGCCCGCCACTGCGGCGCCGCTCTGATCCATCACCGTTCCGGTAATTTCACCGGTGGTGATTTGCGCAGGCAGACTAAGCGTACAGCCAAGAATCAGGATGAGTGCACAGGAAAACCGCAATGAATAAGACTTAAGCATTGGACTCCACCCCTCTGGCAAAATGTAGAACCCCGTGCAATGACCGTACAATTAGCTGAGATTCTATTCCGGGCGGGGTTTTTGTCAACTAAAATCCCAGTAATTCCACAAATGGGACGGCGCAGTTTTGTGAATTCTCGATTGGCCGGATTCTGACCGATCTCGAGGCGCGGCCCAAGCGCAGGAGCTTCGCTTCGGTGATGGCGCGGATGGGATCGAGGATCGAGGCCGATACTCC
>WNGO01008040.1_pt1 | contig 16267 bp, 21 predicted proteins | sample 5400511 | NCBI WGS metagenome assembly WNGO01 (sample SAMN13153380, study PRJNA577476) | soil metagenome | isolation source: 20 cm soil or saprolite under Garry oak tree replicate 2 | place: USA:California | collected 2016-06-15 | reverse complement strand
CAAAAGCCCTACGTGCCGTCGGGCACGCTGCGCCGCGCGGTCGCCTACCCCGGTGCCGCCGAGGACTGGACCATCGAAGAGATCGGCGAAACGCTCGACAAGAGTGGCCTTGGCCATCTGAAGGATAAGATCGAGGAAGATGCGCCGTGGGACCAGACGCTGTCGGGCGGCGAAAAGCAGCGGCTCGCCTTCGCGCGGCTGTTCCTGCACAACCCCGACATCATCGTGCTCGATGAGGCCACCTCGGCGCTGGACGCGAAGAGCCAGGACAAGATGATGGAGCTGATGATCAAGCAACTGCCCAAAGCCACCGTGGTCAGTGTCGCTCACCGCGCCGAGCTCGAGGCCTTCCACAGCCGCAAGATCGTGCTGGAGCGGCGCAAGGGCGGCGCCAAGCTCGTCAGCGACCTCGATCTCATTCCGCGCAAGGGCAAGCACCGGCTGTTCGGCCGCTTCCTACGCCAACGCAAGGCGGCGTCGGCGAAAGCGAAGGCGGTGTGAAGCGCCCATTGGTCCAGATGAGACGAAGCGCCCCAGGATTACCGGTGATCGTCCGACACGTTTCAAGCTCGCACTGAATCTGAAACCGGCAAATTCACTCGGCCTTACCGTGCCACCGACCGTGCCGGCTCGCGCTGAGGAGGTGATCGAATGATTCTGAACACTTTCGGTATTGTGAAGATGCTATGGGGAGAGCGGCGTGGGCATGGCACCTTCGGCGCAGTTTCAACGGGCACCGACGGATGCCCCATGTCGCAGGACTTTCGTTTTGACCCGAGCAGATCCCTCACCACTTAGCACGATCATCGCGGTGATCGAGATGAGCCAAACCAAGTGGCTAGTTGCCGCGGTTGTTCCCGGCGTCGAACGCCAGCCTCTTAAGAAGCTCGAAGCCGACAAGGAAGCCCTGCTGAAGCTGTTGCAACGTTGGCGGAATGAAGCGAACCGGGCTGGACGCGAGATAAAGCGCATCGTCGTCGCCTATGAGGCTGGCCGCGACGGCTTCTGGCTCGCGCGCTGGCTACTGGGGCGCGATGTCGAGACTTACGTCATTCCATCCCACGAGCATTGCGGTGTCACGCGAACACCGGCGCGCGAAGACCGATCGCCTCGATACGGAACTCCTGATGCGGGCTTTCTCGGATGGTTGCGCGGCGAGAGACGGCATTGCAGCATGGCGGCGGTCCCGACAATCGAGGAGGAGGACGAGAGGCGGCCGAACCGTGAGCGGAAGAATCTGGTCACCGAGCAGACCCGAATCGTGAACCAGTGAAGGCCATTTTTGCACGCTTCGGCATTCGCACTTTGCGGCCGACTGAGCGCAAGGTCGAGGAAAGGCTCGAAGCTGTGCGCACGGCGGAGGGAACACCATTGCCAGAGAACACGCGCGCGGAGCTGCGCCGCCATCTTGCCCGGCTGCGCGTTGTGCGCAACTCCTTTGAGGCTCAACGCGTTTCTCATGTCGGCGGGATAGAGAAGGTCAGGATGCGACGACATGACCGTTGAAAAATGCACCAGTACGGCCCCGCGCGAGCGCAGGAAGTCGCGCGGTGAAAACGGCGCTGTCATTTGGCCTCCTCAGGCTGCGAAGCGACAAAGGCGACCAGCGGGGCGATATCGCCCCGGTCGGCAGCTTTGAGGGCCCCGATGTAGGCGGCCGCCGGTCGGCAACCTGAACAGGGAACTAAGCGGCGGAAGCTACGTTCACGCTGCGATGAATGTCATTTTTCTAGACATCGATGGCGTACTAAACTGCGAGGACACCCCAAATCCGCGCAAATTCCCCTACATGATCGACCCCCGTCTACTATCGCTCCTCAACAAGGGTTTGCTAGCGCGCACCGGGGCAAACGTAGTTCTGTCCTCTTCATGGAGAACTGATCCCGTTGGCCTCCTGGCAGCAAAATACCATGACGTCCCGTTTATCGATGTGTGCCCGGACCTCCCCGAGGTCTCCCGCTGTGAGGAGATGCTCAGATGGCTGTCTGAGCACCAAGCCGTTCATCGGTACGTCGTGATCGATGACGAGAGCGACTGTCTTGATGACGTGCCGCTCTTTAAACCAAGCAGCAAGACGGGCCTAACCATTGAAATCGTGGAGGGCGTTGAAAAGTATCTCAGTGGCAAGACGGACGATACGATGCGCCAGCACGCCATCGTTCGGCTGGGGCAGAATATCCACTCGTTCTTCAAGCGGGACAAAAGTTAGCACACGTTTTTATCCAGTAGTCGCTCGCTTATTCCGACCCCTTGGGGGAATCAGTCGCGCCTTGCCGCGCGTCCTAGGCCCATAACAGCTGCATAGGGTTTCCCTCCGCACACATATATGTCTCCGAGCGGCCAAGGTTCCGCCAAAGGCGGCATCTAAAGCTCCAAAGCGCTCTCATCGAATTGGAACACATTGGTGGCCTGCGCTTTGACTGAGCGGAGGAATCATGACCCGGATTTGGAACACACCTGTTTTTATCCTTGCCACGGTGTATTTCGTCGTGGACGGAGTGTTCTCTTACCTCACGCGGCCGATAACTGAATGGATTGCCAAAAAGAAGCTTTTCGAGCGAGCGCGACTTTGGGTGACTTCTTTGGGGCCTTATCCTTCGCTAGCACTTTTCGCCGTGCCGGTGATTATCCTAGAGCCGGCAAAACCTTTGGCGGGATATTTGTTGGGAACCGGTCATTTCTTCGCCGGCGCCGTCACCTTCATCACAGCGGAAGTTTTAAAGCTCACGTTTGTCGAGCGGCTGTTTCAACTTAATCGAGAGAAGCTTCTGTCGATCCCAGCCTTCGCTTGGGGATATCAATATTGGCGTCACATGATGGACGTCGTCGAATCCTTGGAAGTTTGGAAGGCCTCACGAAGACTGGCGGCCGATGCCCGACAAATGTTTAGGACCCGCTGGCTCCAATTTAAACACGCTCGAAGATTCCATCCACTCCGCTCGCTGCGGTACTCTAAGCCACGTGGCTATGACAGTCCGGTAGTTCGCCACCACAACTAGTGTTGCTAAACCGCATCCGCTGCTTCGATAATCTATGCGAAGCACTGTTCACAATCCATTCAGGCGGGAACATTAGCCCAGTCTCTTCAATCAGAGGCTACACATGAGACTTCTCTTGAGCGCGATCGTCACGGCCGGCTCGCTCATTTTAGCGATAGCTGCATTTGCGCAATACCTCCCGCTGCTACTGTTCCGGTCAATCCGGCTTCTGCCGCTCCCTTGGCGAGCGGCAAGCGGTTTGCGTGTCAAACTGCTTCACAGGGAATGCGAGGCCAAGAGCAAAGAGATCAGATGCAGCTTTGCAGGGCGCAGGCTCACCTTGACTGCCTCAAACAAGCAATCGATCAAAAGATCGTCGGCCCACAAAGGAAGGATTTTGTGAAAAGCTGCGCACCGGTAGATGCGGGCTAGCTTATTGAGCCCGTTGTGGTGCCAGCAGAATTAAAAGACCGGTCCACCTCAGTGATCATTCCGTGTGCTCGTGGCACTGTTTCCCCAAGTGTCAGTGGCAACGTAATCCATCGTGTCCGATATTTTCGGACCTGAAGAAGGCTCAGTAGGAGAGATCGTGGCCCCTGGTCGTCGTGTGCGATCGCACCGAGGTCGATGTAGGTCTGTGCCAGCCTTCAGCTGCGTGTGGCGATGCGGAAGCCAACTAGGCTCAACGCGCCCGCCACGATGACCGCAACCCAACTCGTCCACAACGGGATCACGACGCCATTCAAGGTGACGGACCACTCCATGAAGATCCGCAGCAGTTGCAGAAGCGCGATCAGCGCAAAGATGGCTGCGGCAAGCATGCAAAAGGATCTTGTGGTCAAGGCGCGCCTCTCAACGCTGGAATAGGTCCAGATAATTCTTGGAGCGTTGTGGGTGATAGCAATCGGCGTGGTTGCTGGAAAGCCGCCGTCAAAGCGGGCTAATTGGAAGCCGCACAAGATTAGTGCTGGTGTCTGCAGAAGCTACTAGGGCTTTGCGGCCGGCCAACCGATAATCCAAGTCAGAACTGGAAAGGGCGTAAAGGACTGCAGAAGAAAAGCTGCAATAAGGATCATAGTCCCGTAGAACAATACCCCGCGCAATATCCGATGTGCCAGCGGAGGGTAGGGCGGCTTATTATCGGCGGGCCACGCGTATGCCTCTTCCCATTCTCGCTGAGAGATGTGGGCCGGCCTAATTCGCTCAAACGGAATCCAGGCGCGATACGCTCCAATGCCACGCTCCCGCGCGATAGTATTCCTCAAATACAACAAGTTACTGCGTCCCACAAAATCAACTACAGCGATGATCATGAGACGCATAAGGAACAGAAGCAATGTACCGGCAAGGTAGACATACGCAATCATGAAGCCAGATGTCAGCCATGATTTTGTGAAGGATTTTATGGTAAAAGCTGCCGAGCACAATTGCACCGTAGCGTCGACGAGTTTGTCGAGGCCGTTATAGATTTGGCCGAAGATCGATCTATCATCGGCATTTTGCAGCCACAGAATTACGCCAATCACTATGGCGAACTGCACCAGGGGAAATCTGACTATGCTTCGTATTGGAGCCAAAATCAGTTTGATCATCCGATGGGTGCTCCTGATAGATCTGCCTGGCAACTTATTGCAACTTCAGACTGCAGCCCTCAATCAAGGTACAAAAAACCCCGCGTCAACGCTATGTGCGTCAACGCGGGATTGAATATTAATCCTTAAGCGAAGAACTAACTGGCCGCTCGAAGACGAAGTGTTTGTCGGAGCCCTGAAGGACTCCGGATGCCCGTAGCCGGCGGGGGGGTGCCGGGGTGGGGTATAGGGCCGATTTTGAGAATCGGTGAAAACGATAAGGCCCCTACCATGTAGCGCCCAGCAAATCGATGAAACGTGACGTTACATTCATACGCGCGCAGTTCTGTAAGCCGCGATCATTAATCGTCGAGCCAACTGATGGCGATCCAGCAGGACATCGAATAGTATCGCCGCGGCCTGAGGCGCGATCAGCGCACGGCGAATTCCGCTTGGCTAAACACCCTGCGGGCATTTGGAGCGCCGAAGGCGGCAGCCGGAACGAGACCCCGGATCGGAACCGTTTGAACGTCCGATGGTTATGTCCTTATCCCCATCGTGGGGCGAGCATCCTGTTCAGCACAACACGATCCTTTCAGTAGCAGTATCTGGAAACCAGAAGAGGCGTGTGATCCGACAGCCATTCAAAGCGCGCACCTCCGAAGAGCTTGTCGCACTCCTGGGCGCGGTGGCGATGGCGGTCCTCGCCGTCATCATTATTGCGACGCTTTATTTCGGCCGCGAGATCTTGATCCCGATCGCGATGGCGATCCTTCTCAGTTTTGTGCTGGCTCCGCTGGTCGGATTATTGCAGCGCATTCGCGTGCCGCGTGCCATCGCCGTCGTCAGCGTGGTCATCCTCGCCTTCGGGCTGATCTTCGCCATGGGAAGCCTTCTAGCCTCCCAATTGACGCAACTCGCAGGCGACCTGCCGCGATATCAATCCACCATAAGCGAGAAAATCCAGTCATTTCGCGACACCACGGCCGGGCGGGGAACACTTGAGCGCGCTTCCGGCATGCTGAAGGACCTGAGCAAGGAACTGGACAAGCCAGACGCCGAATCGTCGCGGGCTCCAAGTCTAGTCCCCAGTCTCAAACCTCCGGCGCCGCTCTCGCCGGTTCCTGTGGAGGTGCGCCAGCCCGATCCGGGCGCACTGGAGAGCTTGAGAGCGTTGATCTCGCCGCTGCTTCATCCGCTCGCCACCACCGGCATTATCATCATTTTCGTCATCTTTATTTTGCTGCAACGTGAGGATCTGCGTAATCGGCTCATCCGACTGGCGGGGTCGCAGGACCTGCAGCGCACCACCGCCGCACTCGACGACGCCGCGGCACGCCTCAGCCGGCTTTTCCTGATCCAGCTTCTTCTGAATGGCACCTTCGGCGTGGTCATCGGGATAGGCCTGTGGCTGATCGGTATTCCAAGTGCGATTCTGTGGGGCATCCTGGCGGCCGTGCTGCGCTTCGTACCTTACATCGGCGCGGCGATCGCGGCCGCGTTCCCGCTCGCTCTCGCGGTTGCCGTCGATCCCAGCTGGTCGATGCTGCTCTGGACCCTCGCCCTGTTTCTTGTCGTGGAGCCGGTGGTCGGGCATGTCATCGAGCCGATGGTTTATGGCCACAGCACGGGGCTTTCGCCGGTTGCCGTTGTCGCATCGGCGACGTTTTGGACCGCGCTTTGGGGTCCGATCGGCCTCGTCCTCGCCACGCCACTGACCGTGTGCCTGGTCGTGCTCGGACGCCATGTCGAACGCCTGGAATTCCTTGACGTCATGTTCGGGGACCGGCCAGCGCTTTCTCCGCCCGAGATCTTTTACCAGCGGATGCTCGCCGGCGATCCCACCGAAGCGGCCGAAAAAGCCGAGGAGTTTCTGAAAAAGCGGTCGCTGTCTTCCTACTACGATGAGGTTGCCCTGAAGGGATTGCAGCTCGCGCAAGCTGATTCTGAGCGCGGCGCGCTCGACCAGGAGCGCCTGACCAAAATCAGAGACGCGGTCGTCGAGTTTGCCACTGACCTTTCCGAGCAGGACGATCGACCGCCGCCAACGGTCAGCGCGACCACCGACGCGGAAGCGACCTCGGCGGTAGAGAGCGTCGCCGAAGATGCCACTTATGAAAATTTGCCGGTCCTTGGCAAAAGCGAGCTACAGCCTGAATGGCAGAGCGAGCACCCGGTGCTCTGCGTGGCCGGACGAAGTCTGATCGATGAAGCGGCGGCGATCATGCTCGGTCAGCTGTCGACGGCGCACGGCTTGAAGGCGCGCGTCGAGGCGGCCGAGGCGCTTTCTACCGCCAACATCTTCCGGCTCGAGACCACGGGCGTCATGATCGTCTGCCTGGTCTATCTGGACGCAAACGCCCCGGCTCACATGCGTTACGCGGTTCGACGCCTTCGCCGTAAATTACCGCAGGCGACCATCATCCTGGGCTGCTGGATGAAGGACATCGACGTCGGCGGCCTGGAAGGGCTGCGGGATGGCGCGAGAGCCGATCTCGTTGCCGCGAGCTTGGGCGAGGCGGTCAAACTCTGTATCGAGTTGGCGAGACCAGATCAGCAGAGCGATATCGCACCGAAGCCAGAGCAGCCTTCTGCAGCGACCGCTGCGTGAGATCGCGGCAGGGCGGCGTTTTCGCGGCATCTGTCAAAAAAGTACCGCGGCTTCCGTCAGGGGGAGCGACGCAGGATGTACCGGGATGGACCCCCACCGCACATAATCGATGGAGATACGGTTCTTCCGGGGATCGGGAGAGTTTGGTGGGTAGCTAGAGGGCTATACCCGCACGGTCCATACGCGAGTGGGCGCGGAATCCTTGAGCACTGGAATCCACGGAGCTGGACATGCATGGTCGGAATGCAGCCCGGCGGGCTCCTACACTGATCCGCGGGGACCGGACGCAACAAAGGAATTGCTGGTTTCTTCCTCGAGCATTCGCTCCCACAGCAGCCAGGTTAGAGTTAGTTAGTTCGTTCTTGGAAACGGCGCAGTCCGGCATTAGCCGCCGCACACTCCGGAGGAATCTAGGGATTTTACCGAGCCATCTGCCGGTTTGGCAAGGTACAGCGCGTCACTTCCTGCTAGGTCTAATTGAGCCGACCGGTGCTTTGGACGAGCCTCGACGCCGGTGCCTGGGCATTTTGCAGTGACCGATCCTGTGCCTGGGCATTATGCTCGGGCCGAACCTGTCCTCGGGCATTTTTGACACCCTTTGCTCGGGCATTTTTCACGACCTTTGCTCTTTGCACGGGCCTAACCTGTCGCTGCTTTTGCACCGCCGGCATCTGTTTTGGGGCAGTTTGCACGACCTGTGCCTGTAGGGGCTGTACGGGCGCGACATGTGCCCGTGCATCCTCCTCGGCCGCCCAACCATGGAATTGCTTCAACAAGGCTTCGGGTGATGGCTGAGGGGGGTCGGCCTGACTCTGATCGGCAGTTTTAAGAGTGGCGTCAATTTCGTCGTCAGTCGGCCCCACGCTTGCAGTCGGCGGCAAAGGCTGAGTGTCGGCGGTTGATTGAATTATTGGCATCGACTGACCGGTGCCATCCTGAGGCGCCGATGTGGCGAACAAAGAAGCCGCAGCGTTCTCAAAGAGCGCGAGTGGATTTCTTACCGATAGAACCGCGAATACGATCGCGGCCACCGTTACAAACCAAATACCAGTCGTAAGTATTCGCGAGGCAATAACCGCTCTTTCCCATGCTTGCAAGCTACCCGTCTGCTCGGGTACTTCAATAGGATCGGAGAGAAAGAGAGGAATAGGATCGTTCGTCGCCATGGGTGATGCTCCGCGCTAAAATACAAAAATCGGGCATCCTGGCATCAGCTTCTTATTGTACTTGTTGACCGGCACCCTTGCTATCGAGGCCTAAAAAGCAAGAATCACCGGCGCGAGTTAGGAGAAACCTTGATTTCATTGGGCCGCGCGATTTTTCGCGGGTTTTGCGGACTGGTAACCCGCGACCTTCATGATGACGGATCAGTCCGGGCACAAGTCGATCGACACCCTGCGGTTTCATCCGCGATGCAGAACTATTCAAGGATCACGCGAGAGCCGGGTTGCTGTGCATGGCGACTTAGGCGCGAGCACCAGGCGCGCATCGAGCCGACGGCGGGCAGGGGTGGCAGACGTGGGTACAGGGCCAATTTTGAGAATCGGTGATAACGATGAGGCCCCTACCGTATTTGCGCCCGCCGGATCGAAGCTGAGGACGCTGTTTTGCGAACTCGCTCGCACTTGCTGCGCGAGCGGTAGCCGGCTTTTTCAAAACTTCAGCACTGTCCTCATTCCAAATACGGCGGCGTCTTTCAGCGGTTTTCCGCGGTTGGGGCCGGTCGGATTAGTCGCACCGCCGCCGGGATGGACGAAATACTGAAAGTTGGGTTGCAGCGTCCAGCCCGGGCGGACCTCGTATTGATAGACCGCCGTCGCCAGTGACTCGAAACTTCGCAGCGGCCAGCTTGGTCCCATCAACTGCGCAAAATCGACATCGAGAGCGTGCGCCTTGGACGAGACATGGGCGTAGCCGGCGGCGATGCCGAGCTTGTCTTTGGGCCGGCGGTCGCTCAACCCAATGAGTTGGACGCCGCCATCGGCATAGAAATCGATCGGGTTTCGGTCCGACGGACTCGATGAGAGACGCGCGAATAGTCCAATGCCCCGATCGTCGTCATTATCGACGCGGTAGATCTTCTGCTCGAACACCGAATAGATCCCGAAATTTCCCGACAGGTTGGCCGGCGTTCCTGAGCTGATCGGATTGGCCAGCGAGATGCCTTGAGCCGTGAAACGCTGATCTGAAAACTCACCAAATTTGCCCGCAGGCGGGCGCCGAGCGCCGCCAGCGGCGGTGACGGTCCGCCACTGGGCAAATTGACCGATGCGATGGCCGGCCAGCCCATCGAGGCGTTGGTAAACACGTCGGTATATTTGGCGTTAATGAACTCCGTATCGGCGGCGAGTTGTCCAGCCCGCAACGACAGCGTGGTTCCCCACTTCTGCTCGAACCAGATCTCGTACAATCGCGTCGACGGCAACGCCTCGATGCCGCTCACCACCAAAAAATTCTGCAGATTTCTGCGGGAAAGACCGTCGCCGTGAATCTGGAACATGTTGGCATGGAACGTAAGCTCTCGCAGTCCGACCAGCTTTTGCAAGTCGACGTCAACCGCGAGATTGAGCCGGCCATCATAGACCGCACCTTGCTTCAATCCGCCGGAAACATTGCCAAGGGTTTCGCCGATATAGGTCGCCGCAAATTTGATGCCGTATTTCTGCAACGGATTCGGCAGCAGGCCTAGCGTGGATTCCTCAACGGTACTTTCGCCCGTGTCCGGGTCCGCGGGTTTCTCGTCGTCGGTCTTCTTGTCTTCCTGCGCAAACACCCCGGAACTTGAGGCAGCGACAAGCACAACTGCGATGGTTAGGCGGAGTTCCAATGTGAGGTCTCGACGCTGAAGCCGCTAACCGCTTTTTGCAGCAATCGCTCAAGCAGACAAGCAAGAACCAGCGGTTCCATAAGGATCGCGGGGAATATAGTTTTGCTGATTGATCGACGAAACTTTTTGAGAATGCCGGTTATAACAGTCAGCCTGAGACACGATTGCTTGCGCAGAACACCTCAACCTAACCCATGTTCCTAGTCTTCTTTGCGCCGGAGGTCGCGGGCGATGCTCTCGACTGGGGTATCTTTCGCCAATTCACGGGTCTCGGCGTCATGCGAAAGATCGATATCGAATCGTCTGGCTATCTCTCCCAGGGCCTTAAGGATGCTGGTTGCTTCCTTTTCCGCCAGCAGGTTGATCTGTAGGTCGAGATGATTTCGTCGTTCCGCTTGTAAATCCATCGAGTTTTGACGGATGAGAACAAAAGACGTTAGAAGCACGGCTTCGAGCGCGAGAACCGCGGATAGGAGAGGGAAGGGAAGCGGGTCGAACGGTTTTACCGAGTACTCATTCCACATGACCCAAACAAGCACGAAGGCGGCTTGTAAAATCACGAAGTAGATCGTGCCAACGAACCATCCCACTTTGTGGGAAATGCGATGGAGCGCGGGCAGCCGCCGTTCGTCCTCCTCTTCGAGCTTAAGAACCGCTTCGATGTTCTTCGTGACGGTCCGGCGATCAAGCTTCGGTGCCGCGCGCATGGTTGGTTGCCGCGGCCTAGCCGGTAACACGGTCGGCTGCTTGTCTGGCCTTTTTTCCCGTCCGCTGGATGGATGCCTCCCCGATCTTCTCGGCTTCGGCGCGCCGTTCACACTTGGAGCGGATATCCTCGAGTTCGTCGTCGGTGAGATGCTCGATGCCGACGAACGAGTTGTGCGCCGTGCTGACCCGGATTAGTTCATCGAGTTTGACTTGGATGGCCGCGCTGTCTCTATTCTGCGAATTCTGGATCAGGAAGACCATCAGGAAAGTGACGATGGTCGTGCCTGTGTTGATGACGAGCTGCCACGTGTCTGAAAATTGAAAGATCGGTCCGGTTACGGCCCAAACGACGACCACGCTCGCGGCGATCATGAATGTTAGAGCACGGCCTGCCGCCTGCGACGTTCGGCTGGCGATTTCGCCGAACAGTTTGCTGGCACCGCTATCCTTTTGGTCGGTGTCGCGGTTGTCCTTGGTGCCTTTCGGCCCCGACATATCCACCTCCATTGTGTGCGCCCGAAACGGTCCGGATATCAACGTCGATGGAACCGCGAAGTTCCAAAGCTGAAACCACCAAGGCACAAGACCTTATCAAGCCTCCTTGCGCGTGGGCTAGTCTGATGAGAGCAGGCTGGAATCCAAAAGCAGATAGTTCAAATCTAGCGAAATCGTCTCAACTGGGTAGCGACCAGGCAATTTGTGTTCAGGCGTTGAAACTTAAACCATCTAAGTTGGCCTCATAGGCTGAACCGTGTATGGGCGCCGTTCGTACAAAGAGGTCGCGAGGCTCGCTCGTCGTACGACGGCGGCCTTGCGCTACTTGCTGAAAAAAGTATCAAGAATACTCGGCATGGGTGGCGGCGAATTTTGATATAGCCGGTTTAATTGGGACGAGCGGGAGCGGCCGGCTCGACCGTCTTTGGTACCAATGAGGGAAGCTTGATAGGTGATTCAGGTTGGCTGGGGGTCATCTCAGCACCGGCGTGGAAGGCCTCGGGAGCACGAGGGATATCAGTCCGAACGGTAGGCACTGTGATTTGTTCTACCGGGCGTAAGTTCGATCGGGCACTCTCGTCGCCGTTGGCGCGCTGTTTTTTCGCGCCACAGATCCGGAGCTAAAGGCGAAGGTCGCCGCCCTTCTTCGGGAGACCAACCAGCAATGGAAGCGGCTGGATCAATGCCCAGTCGGTCGCGGCGATTGATAGTGCTTTCCTTCCACAAGCCATGAAGAGCTCCGCTCTTTTGGAAGTCCCGGATTTCGACAGAAGGGAGGACCTTTATCGGCAGGTGGTGCGTTGGAAAGGTAACTTTCCTTTCCGATCCGTTCAGTCATGTTCAGAACAGCTAGATTATCAGCAAGTCGCCTTAGCCGCGGGCCGAGCTTTCCGGTCACCGTCCAGCCCACCAGGGCGGATGTCGCGGTCGCGCGATCTATCGCCCGCAACACTGCGCCGGCTCCGGAGGAGGTGGCCCGCGCGCTGACGTGGGGCGCCGACGAAAAGGTCCTTCTGGTTCTGGCAGCTGTCGGCTGGCTGGCTTCGCGCGGCCGCGGCGAACCGCTGCGGCGCGCTGGCAACCATGCTCTGCTCGTCACGGTCGCAGCATCGCTGCTGCCCCATGGTTTGAAGCTTCTGTTCGACCAGACCCGGCCGGACCGTCGAACGGTCATTGGGCACGTCCATGGCGTCCCGTTTTCCGGCAAACGCAAGGATGCCTTTCCCTCGGGCCATGCGCTGCACATGGGAGCCTTGGCATCGGCGGCTGGGGCGTTGCCCGCCGGCCACCGTCGGGCAATCCGAGCGCTTGCGGTTGGACTGTCTCTCACGCGCATCGTGGTTCTGGCGCACTGGGCGAGCGATGTCGTCGCGGGCTTCGCACTTGGGGCGGTTCTCGAACGGGCCTTCCGGCTTTGGACCGGCTACCCGGGCGACACTTCAACGGAGGACGATCATGCCGACCCTTGAAGACCTGAAGGGGTACGCGGAGCGCGCCACCGGTCTGCGGCGCCCCGGCAAGCGGAAGGCCATGGACCTCGCGAGAGTGCGAAAGCCTCACAGGGTCCGCTTTAAGGACGACGGTCTCGTCCCAAATCATTCGCGATGGCCGCTGATCATCTATCGAAACGCTGTCGCTTTCGATGACTGCCAAGACCCCGCGGCCGTGATCGAAGACCTGTTCGAAGCGAACGGATGGGGAGACACCTGGCGTGACGGCATCTACGACTACGTGCACTATCACTCCAGGATCCATGAGGTGCTTGGCATCGCGCGCGGCAAGGGCCGCGTTCGGTTCGGCGGCAAAAGGGGGAGGATCTTCACGCTGAAGGCTGGCGACGTGGCCATCGTGCCTGCCGGCACAGGCCATCAGTGCCTTTCAGCGGACGATGAGTTCCTCGTCATCGGGGCCTACCCGCCGACCGGCACATACGACGAGTGCACGACCGTCGAGGAACGTCCGCGGGCGCTGAAAACCATTCCGAAGGTGCCGGTGCCGCGCAAGGATCCGGTCTATGGCGCTGGCGGGCCGCTCTTGAAACTCTGGAAGGGAGCGAAATGACTGAGTACGTCATCCGTTTCCTCATCGGGGGCGCCGCCGTATCGGCCTTCGCGATGCTGGGAGATCTTCTGCGTCCAAAGAGCTTCGCCGGCCTGTCCGGAGCAGCGCCCTCGGTCGCGCTCGCCACGCTCGGAATCGCGGTGTATCAGCACGGGGCTGACTACGCCGCCCTGCAAACTCAGGCGATGATTGTGGGAGCGATTGCGCTCGCCGTCTACAGTGTCGTCGTCTGCCACCTCCTTGTCCGCGCGAAGCTGCGGGCGGTGAGGGCTACGCTGCTGTCGCTGGTCGTCTGGCTAATCGTCGCCTTCGGGCTGTTGATCTTCGCCGGAGGTCAGACATGACCCCGATCCGCTTTTCGTCGTCATCTCTCAAGGAAGGACGCTGGTACGAATACCTGATCCGCTTCGCGCTCGGCGGCGCCGCGACCGTATTCACCGGCCTTGTCAGCAGCCGCTATGGAGCATTCATCGGAGGCCTCTTTCTCGCCCTTCCGGCCATCTTCTGCGCTACCGCCACGCTGATCGAGAAGCACGAAATCCGCCGAAAGCGGGAAGCGGGCCTCGCCGGCGAGCGCCGCGGGCAAATGGCGGCCGCGGTCGATTCCGCCGGCGCCGCGCTCGGCGCGATAGGCATGCTGGCCTTTGCGATCGTCTTTTCGTTGACGGCAGAGATCAGCATCGCGGCTGCCTTCACGGGCGCATCGTTTGCCTGGCTGGTTATCTCGATGGCGGCCTGGTACGTACGGCGCAAGGCGCGCTCAGTCCGGAGAGTGCGGACCGAACAAGGCAGCGGCTCGTCGATTCGACTAAGCCGCTGAGGTTATGTACAGGCGTATCACGCCGCGGTCGAAGCCTTCGAGTTGACGCCTTTGCGCAACGCCACCGTGTTGAGCTTGGTGTTCGCCGCCTTCTCCTCATTCAGATTGGTGGTGAGGAAACGCACAATCTCGTCGTGGCCGAGCTCCTCGGCCCAGGCGATCAACGTCCCGTAGCGGCAGATCTCATAATGCTCGACGGCCTGAGCGGCGGCGACGATGGCTGCATCGAGTACGGCCTTGTCCTCGATCTCGCCGGCGATCTCGTCGGTCTCCTTGATGATTCCGTCGATGGCCGGACACTGCGCCCTACTGGCTTCCTTGCCGAGCTTTTCGAACACCTTCTGAAGCCGCTCGACCTGCTTGTTGGTCTCTTCGAGATGGGCTTTCAGGCCGGCGACGAGGTCACGGTTGGTCGCCTTGTCGATCATCTTGGGCAGCGATTTGATGATCTGCTGCTCGGCGTAGTAGATGTCCTGCAGACCATGGATCAGCAGGTCTTCCATCGATTTTATGTCCTTGGTAAAGATTCCCATATTCGACGCTCCTTTCGCAACGATACCAATGGAACGTCGCTGACCGGGTGGAGTTCCCGTTCAGGAGAAGCGCATTCGGAGGCTCGACATGGCCAACAGGCAAGAATTCTTCGCGAACCTGCTGGGACGGGCCGCGATGGACGTGTGGGGCGACATGCCAAGGGACATTCAGGAAGCGCTGTTCGAAACGGCGATGAAGGGGCAGGACGTTAAGCGAGAAGAACTCGCACGCCTGTTGCACGGCCGTCACCCTCGGACCCTGCACCCGGCAAAGCCAAGCTGAGCCCGCGGAGGAACCGGCTTCCTCGACGCGAGTTTACGCAAGCCGCTCGCTCGTGCGCGGCTTGAAGGTTCAGGATGGCCGACGAAACGATCACGACTACTGGCATCGCTGCTCACGGTGCCTCCCGACTCCCGTGGGTTGAGATCGACAGCTTCAACCTCGAGCTGAAGGATGATGAAGGATTCCTCGGGGACCGCGCCAGCAAGGGCGCCTTCTGGGAAACTCTCGAGAAGTGGCGCAAGCCGCTGCGCAAATCTGGCGAAGACCCATTCGGGAAGGAGCTTTCCGAAAACATCAGCAAGAAGGACCTCGACGCGATCCTGGCCGGCGACGACGCCGAGGCGTCAGCGGTCGTGCACAGCGCCATTGAGGACTTCGCACAGGAGCTCGCCCACGTAACGCGCCGCTTCCTCAAGACCAAGGCCTGGGACAAGACCGAGCGCATCGTGGTTGGCGGCGGCTTTCGCGACAGCCGGCTCGGCGAACTCGCCATCGCGCGTGCCGAAATTGTCCTCAAGGCCGAGAACTTCAAAGTCGAGATATTGCCTATCCACCGTCACCCTGACGACGCCGGTCTTATCGGCGCGCTACATCTCGCTCCTTCTTGGATTTTCGAAGCTCATGACTCCATCCTTGCCGTTGAAATTGGAGGCACGAACATCCGCTGCGGCGTGGTGGAAACGCGTCGCAAGAAGGCGCCGGACCTCTAAGGCGTGCGTATGGAAGTTCGAGCTATGGCGTCATGCCGATGACGAGCCGACCCGTGAGAACGCCGTCAAGCGCCTCGTCAAGATGCTCAAAGATCTGACCGCGAAGGCGGAAGAGGAGGAATTCAAGCTCGCGCCGTTCATCGGCGTCGCGTGCCCAGGCGTCATCGAGAGCGACGGGTCGATCGAGAAGGGCGCGCAGAATCTGCCGGGCAATTGGGAGAGCAGCAAGTTCAATCTGCCGGCAAGTCTCGTCGAAGCGATCCCCCAGATCGGCGAGCACGACACGGTCGTCGTTATGCACAACGACGGCGTCGTGCAGGGACTCTCCGAGGTCCCCTTCATGCAGGACGTGAAGCGTTGGGACGTACTGACGATCGGCACCGGATTGGGCAACGCCCGCTTCACCAACCGCAACGGCAAGGGCGAACGCTGACGTCATTCTAATGGTTGTACGATCTCCTGTGGATGATCTTAAGTCGCGCAAAAAATGAAGCCGCTCGAAAGCGGCCTCTTCATTTGTCCTTTTAGTGGTGGATGTGGAGCAGCCAATATGTACCGCCACCCAATACAAGTAGCGCCCACAGTAAGACTACAGGCATGACACTCCTTTTTGGCAAGTGGTTTTAGTCGCGTTCGTGGATGATCACCTTGTCGCGCGGCTCGCGACGCT
>WNGO01002746.1_pt1 | contig 16267 bp, 17 predicted proteins | sample 5400511 | NCBI WGS metagenome assembly WNGO01 (sample SAMN13153380, study PRJNA577476) | soil metagenome | isolation source: 20 cm soil or saprolite under Garry oak tree replicate 2 | place: USA:California | collected 2016-06-15 | reverse complement strand
GAACGCAAGAGCCAGGAGCGGCGCCAGCGCCTCGCCCCCGAGCCGGGGGTGGTGGAGGGCAACGAGCTCGCCCACTACAACCTCGGGCTCGCGTTCCGGCAGAAGGGCTATTACAACGAGGCGTTAAAGGAATACCGCCTGGCACTGGAGCGCGGGGAGGACCGGCGTCTCACGCTCCAGGCGATGGCCGAGCTGCACCTCCTGAAGCGCGACTTCCCGGCGGCGCTCGAGCTGTACGACACGCTGCTGCGCGAAGTCCCTGATTCCCCCAAGCTCTGGAACGAGCGCGGCGTGGTGCTGCATCAGGCCGGCCGGACCGAGGATGCGCTCTCCTCCTATCGGCAGGCGGTGGAGGTGGACTCCAAGTACGCGCTGGCGTGGAACAACCTCGGCGTCGTGCAGGCGCACGGCGCCGCCGCCGATCCGGCGATCGAGTCGTTCCGCACCGCGCTGCAGCTGCAGGGGAGCTTCAGCGCCGCGCGGCTCAACATCGCCTTGCTGCTGTTTCAGCTGCGACGCTTCCAGCTGTCGCTCGAGGCGTACCGTCAGGTCCTTTCCAGCGAGCCCAACTCCGCCGCCGCGTGGAACGGCGTGGGACTGGTGCTGGTGGAGCTCAAGCGCTTTCCCGATGCGCGCAACGCATTCGTGCGCGCGGTCGAAGTGGATCCCGACCATGCCGGGGCGCACTACAACCTGAGCTTCACGCTATCCAACTTGGGGGACTTCGACGGCGCGCTGCGCGCCACCAAGCGGGCGCTGGAGCTCGATCCCTACTACGTCTCGCAGAAGTTCGCCCTCACGATCGACCTCCAGTACGAAAAGAGCACGATCGGGATCGCCCCCGAGATCTCGGCCGACGTGGCGGCTGAGACGATCGGTGAGGACTTCAACTTCGACCAGCGCCTGCTGGACAACATCTTCCAGGAGCTCGCCCCCTCGGCCGCCACCGAGCCGCCGGCCGGCAAGGCCGCGGACGACCCGCTCGCCCTGGCGCGCGACTACGTGAGCAAGGGCCTCATGGACGTCGCGGCCGCCGAGGCCGTGCGCGCCGTGCAGCGGGGCGCGAGCCGCGCGCAAGCCGGCGTGCTGCTCGGGGACATCTTCGCGAAGCGCGGCCTGCACGGCGAGGCGCTCGAGCGCTACCGCGAGGCCCGCAGCCTCGAGCCCGGGCGCGCCGACGCGCGGCTCGGCGAGGTCAAGGCGTTGTTCGCCCTGGGGGGGCCACGCGCGGAGGAGGCGCGCGCGCTGGCCGAGGAGCTGCTCGAGCTCACGCCGGACGACGTGGACGCGCTCGTCGCCGCGGCAAAGGGGCGCGCCGCCGGCGGTGACGCGGCCGGCGCGCTCACCGCGCTGCAGCAGGCGCAGGCACGCGCTCCCGGCCGCGCCGACCTCCACAAGCTGCAGGGAGACGTCGCGCTCAGAGTCGGCGACAAGGCCGGCGCATTCGCCGCGTACCGGTCGGCGCTCGAGCTCGATCGTGGCTACGTCCAGGTGTGGCTCGACCTCGGACGGCTGCACGAGGAGAAGGAGGAGTGGAGCGAAGCCCGAAAGGCGTATGAGCGGGCGCTCGACGCGCTGCCCACGTTCCACGAGGCGGCACTGGCGCTCGCGGATCTGCTGCGACGCACGGGGCACCTGCGGCCAGCGATCGTGCGCCTGGCCGAGATGCTCGAGCAGGACCCCTACGACCTGCTGGCGCTGCTGCTCCTCGGGCGTGCGTTGCTCGACGACAAGCGCGACGCCCAGGCGCTGGAGGCGTTTCAGCGGGCGCTCAAGTTCGACCCCGACCAGGCGGAGGCGCTATTCCAGCTCGGCGTTGCCCTGGCGCGGCTGCATCGCTACGGCGAGGCGGTACAGGCGTGGGAGAAGGTGACGCGGATCGACCCCGGCGGGCCGTTCGCGCAGGCCGCACGCGCGCACGCCCGCACCGCGCTCGACCTGAAGCACATCTTCGCGTCGGACGCGGCCTGATCCATGCCGATCGAAGGCCCGCTCCGCGAGCTCGGCATCCACGACGTCTTCCAGCTCCTCGACCTGAGCCGGAAGACGGGGATGCTGCGCGTCACCTCCGAGCTGCGGCACAACGCCGGCACCATCTCGTTCGAGGGCGGCGCCATCATCTTCGCCGAAATCCGGTCGAACCCCCATCCCCTCGGCGCGCTGCTGCTCCGGACCGGCAAGATCAGCGAGGCCGACTTCGAGCGCGCGCGCGACATGCAGGAGCGCCAGGGCGACCGGCGCAGGCTCGGCGAGATCCTCGTCTCGCTCGGCGCCCTTTCTCCGCGCGAGCTCGAGCGCCAGGTCCGTTTCCAGATCGAAGAGGTCGTCTTCGAGGTGATGAGCTGGCGCGAAGGCTACTTCTCGTTCAGCGAGGGCCCGCCGAGCGAGCTGCCCACGGACGCCACGGTACGCATCCCCACCGAGGCGCTGCTGATGGAAGGCGCGCGGCGCATCGACGAGTGGTCCCGCATCGAGGGGCGCATCCCCCATCTCGGCGTCGTGCCGATGCTCGCGCCGCCCCAGGAGGCGAGCGAGGGCGAGCTCGACCTCCTGCCGCCGGAGTGGGAAATGCTGGCGATGATCAACGGCGCGCGCGACGTGCGCGCCATCGCATCCGAGCTGGGGCGCTCGGACTTCGAGGTCGCGAAGACGTTGTTCGGCCTGGAAAGCGCCGGCGTCATCGTGCTGGCGGACCCGGGCACGACCAAACGCGAGCGGACCACGCTCGCCGGCGATCTGGCCGAGCTCGTGGCGCGCGCGGAGGATGCCGTCGCGCGCCGCGACCTCGAGCAGGCTCGCGACCTCGCCCAGCAGGCAGCGGGCGTGCATCCCCACGACCCGACGGTCCACCTGCTGCTGGGCCGCATCGCGCTCGCCTCCGGACGCGGCGCCGACGCGGTCGAGGAGCTGCGCCGCGCGCTCCGGCTCGATCCGCTGGCCGCGGCCGCGCACCGCGTGCTCGGCTACGCACTCGCCGCCACCGGCCGCTTCGGCGATGCGGTCGAACAGTGGGACCAGTGGGAACGGCTCGCCGGGCACTCGGAGACGGAGCTGGCGCTGCTCGACGAGGTGCATCGCGCCAAAGCGGCGGCCCAGACCCTCGCGGGGACGGGGACCCATGCCTGACGAGATCAAGACGCTGTCCTCCCAGCTCGCGCAGGACCCGGACAGTCTCGTCTTCCTCCGGCTCGGCGAGCTGTTGCGCCAGAAGGGGCACCTCGACACCGCCCACCGCGTCGCCGTGACGGGGCTCGAGCGCCATCCGCACCTCCCGGACGCGCACGACCTGTACGCGCGCATCCTCGCGGACAAGCACGACTACGAGCGCGCGTTCGACGAGTGGGACATGGCGCTCCGCATCGCCCCCGACCACGTCGGAGCGCTGAAGGGCCTCGCGTTCCTCTATTTCAAGGTCGGCGACGTCCAGCAGGCGGCGGCCCACCTCGAGGCGGCGCAGCGCGCCGCCCCGAACGATCCCGGGGTCGTCCAGGCCCTGGCCATGGCCCGCGGCGGGGGGACTGAAGAGAGTGGTGCCGCCGCGCCGGGGGGCAGGGGGACCGAGGCGCTCACAGAACCGGAGCCGATCGCCCCGGCGGCCCAGCCCCTGGAGGAGGCGCGCGTATTCGCGGGACTCGAAGGGGCGCAGGAAGGACTCCTGCTGCTCGACGCGTCGGGGCGAGTGCTCGGCGGCGCCCTCAAGGACCCCTCGGGCGGGGACGTCACCGACGCGGTGGCGGCCTATCTCGCGGGCGTATCCCAGGAGGCGGCGCGTACGGTCAAGCTCCTCGGGCTGGGCAAGTGGACCGGCCTCGCCGCGGAAGGACACCTCGGCCATGTGCATCTCGCGCCGCCCACGGGCGACGCGCTGCTGCTCGTGGTGCGCGACCGCGCGGTTCCGATGGGGCGGCTCGCCATCATCGCGCAGCGCGCCGCCCTCGCGGCGCGCCGCTGGCTGGAGGCGCACGCGTGACGGCTGCGTCGGCGGGATACGGCAAGGCGCTCGACCTCATCACACGGGTTCGCGGCGTGCGGGGCGCGATGCTCGTGTCCGCGGAGGACGGGATCGTCGTGGCGGAGCAGCTGATGGAAGGGATCAAAGGTCCCGCCGTCTCGGCGCTGGCGGCGAGCCTCGCCACGCGGCTGCGGCGCGCCATGGAGGCGGCGGGCGTGGGCGCGAGCCTGTTCTGGCATCTCCAGGCCGAGCAAGGGGCGTTGCTGGTCGTGCCGACGCCCGGGGGGGGGGGCACGCTCGTGGTGGCGGTGGCGGAGCCGGACGTCAACGTGGGACTCGTGCGGCTCGAGCTCCTGCGGGCGGCGGAGGTGGTGGCGTGACGACGCGCGCGGTCGAAACCTGGACGCTCGAGCCGCTGGTCAAGTTCGTGAAGGAAGCGGGGTCGCGCCTGGTGCTCGTCATGACATCGGCAGGCCAGGTGCTCGCCCAGCACGGTTTTTCGCGCGCGGTGGATGTGATGTCGGCTGCGGCGCTCGGCGCCGCGATCATGGCGTCGACTGATGAGATGGCGCGCCAGCTGCACCAGCCGCCGTTCGCGGCGCTGAACCATCAGGGTGAGCGCCACGGGATCTTCCTCGCGGGGCTGGCGACAGCACGCGGCCGGCTGGTGGCGCTCGTCGTCTACGACCTCGATGTTTCGTCGCTCGGTCTGGTGCAGTTATTCTTTGAGCAGCTCGCGGCCGATCTGCAGGCGGCGAGCCCCAAAGACAGCGTGCCGAAGCAGGTGCTGGCGGCGGACTTCGAGCGTCAGCTCAGCGACAGTCTGAACACGCTCTTCGGGAGATAGCTCCGTGTCTCTGGTCAACTTCACGACGCGCGAGATCACCTGCAAGATCGTCTACTACGGGCCGGGGCGCTCGGGGAAGACGACCAACCTGCATTACATCTACGGTCGCGTGCCGGACTCCCGCCGCGGGCGCATGGTCTCCCTCGCCACCCAGACCGACCGCACGCTGTTCTTCGACTTCCTGCCGATCGACCTGGGCCAGATCTCAGGGTTTTCCACCCGATTCCAGTTGTACACGGTCCCCGGCCAGGTCTACTACAATGCGACGCGCCGGCTCGTGCTCCAGGGGGCGGACGGCGTGGTGTTCGTGGGCGACAGTCAGGCGCGCCAGCTCGACGAGAACCTCGAGAGCCTGCAGAACCTGCAGAGCAACCTGCTGGAGCACGGCGTGGACATCCGCACCATCCCCCTGGTGCTGCAATACAACAAGCAGGACCTGCCGCGCGAGCTGATCCTCTCACCGGCGGATCTGGACGACGCCCTCAACTTCCGCGGGGTGCCGAGCTTCGGCGCGGACGCGCTGCACGGCAGAGGCGTGTTCGAGACCCTCAAGGGAATCTCCGAGCTGGTGCTCAAGAAGCTCGCGACGGGGACGGCGGCATGACCAGCGCGCTGAACCCCAAGTATTCCTTCGACAGCTTCGTCGTGGGCGCGGCGAACCGCCTCGCCGTCACGGCGGGACGCACGGTAGCCGAGAGCCCGGGGGCGGCGTACAACCCGCTCTTCATTTACAGCGGCTCCGGTCTCGGCAAGACGCATCTCCTGATGGCGGTGGGCCATGCGGCGAAAAAAGCCGCGCCGAAGCTGAACATCGAATATCTGACGCTCGACGAGTACGTCGAGGCGTTCCACGCGAGCGTCGCCGCGGGGCAGGGCGACGCGTTCCGCCGCCGGTTCCAGAACGTGGACGTCCTGCTCGTGGACGATGTGCAGTTTCTCACGAACCGCAAGGAGATGCAGTCGGAGCTGTTGCGGCTCACCGAGGCGCTGCAGGCGGCGGGGCGCCAGATCGTGCTGACGAGCGACCGCCCGCCGCCCGACATCGCCGATCTGGACGAGCGATTGATTTCGCGGCTCTCGGGCGGGCTGGTGGTGGACATGGGCACGCCGGACTACGAGACGCGAGTCGCGATCTTGCGGCGCAAGGCCGAGGAGCGCGGCGCGCGGTTCGAGCCGGGCGTGCTCGAGACCGTGGCGCAGGCGGAGGTCGGGAACGTGCGCGAGCTGATGGGTGCGCTCAACCGGCTCGTGGCGTTCCAGGCGGTGAACGATACTTCGATCAACGCGGAGACCGTGAAGCAGATCCTCGGGCTCGTCGGCGAGGAGGGGGGCGCCGCCCCGCCGGGAGACGGGCGTACGCCTGCCGCCGCCAAGGGCGGGAAGGCTGGGGGGACGGGGGGAGGCGACGAGTTCGGAGAATTCCTCGCCGACGTGACCGTCACGGTCGGGAAGGCGGTCGAGGCATGGCGCGCGCGCGTGGGTGAGGCGGTACTGCGGTGGGAGGGCGAGGGGTATCGCACCCACCGGCTCGAGGCGCTGCTCCAGCGCGACGCCCCTGCGGCGGTGGACGCCGCGATCGCCGCCTTCGCCGAGGACGTGGAGCGGCTCAAGGCGCTGGAGGAGGAGGTGGCGGAGCTGGATCCGCAGGCCGCGGGCCAGAGCGTGTTTCGCGACCCCGAGCGGCTGAGCGAGGCGGAGGACGCCGCAGCCAAAGTGCGGGACGGCGCCGCTCCGCCGCCGGGGCCGTCCGCGGCGTTCCCGCTCGCGGCCTTCGCCGTCGGCCCGTCGAACCAGGTGGCGGTGAGCGCGGCGCGCGCGGCCCTCGAGCGGCCGGGGAAGAAGTACAATCCGCTCGTGCTGGTGGGCAAGAGCGGGCTGGGGAAGACGCATTTGCTGAACGCGATCGGGCTCGAGCTGACCCGCGGGAAGCGCGCCGTGGTGGCGTGCCTCTCCACGCAGGCGTTCATCGACGAGCTGATTGCGGCGATCGACGGCGACCGCGTGGATTGGTGGCGGGCGCGCTATCGTCGCGCCACCGCGCTGCTGCTCGACGACATCCACCTGCTCGCCGGCAAGGAGCGCACCCAGGAGGAGCTGTTCAACCTCTTCAACCTGCTCCAGGACAAGGATCGCCAGCTCGTGTTCACCGCCCCGGCGCACCCCAACACGCTGTCCGGCCTCGAGGAGCGCATCGTGTCGCGTCTCGAAGGCGGACTGGTGGCGGAGCTCAAGGAGCCGGACCGGGACGTGAAGCGGGCCGTGCTCGAGCGCCTGCTGGCGCAGCAGAGTACCAATCCGGAGCCGGCCCTGATCGATTATCTCGCCGATCGCCCGACCGATTCGGTGCGCAGCCTCGTGGGTCTGTTGCAGCGCGTGGTCGGCGCGGCGGCCGCCCAAGACGGGCCGCTCTCGGCCGGGCTGGCGCGGGAGGTGCTCGAAGGCCAGGCGCCGCGCGACACCCGGCGCGGCAGCGGCTTCCGCGCCAGCGGGCTCGTCGTCTCGAGCCTCGGCGGCATCAAGAGTCGCGAGAAGGTGGTGTGGGACTGGGTCGACGCGGCGGACCGCGTGATCGAGGATTTCCGCTGATGGCCATCAAAGGCTCGCTCAAGGAGGCGTCGCTCCCCGACGTGCTTCAGCTGCTCGCTCTGGGACAGAAGACGGGATGCCTCTCCATCGCCGATCGCTCGAACTTCGGCTACATCTACTTCGAGAAGGGACGCATCTGCTATGCCTCCATTGTGAATCGGCGCGACCGGTTGGGCGACATCCTGGTGAAGCACAGCAAGATTACCCAAGGCCAGCTCGAAGCGGCGGTCCACCGGCAGACCAAGGAGCACGGCAAGAAGCTGGGGGAGATCCTGGTCGGGATGGCGGTGATCACCCAGGCGGACCTCGAGCGCTACATGCGCGTACAGATCGAAGAGTCGGTCTACTACCTGTTCACCTGGACGCAGGGCACCTTCAATTTCGAGTCCGACGTTCGGCCCGAGCGCCAGGATTTCCTGGTCTCGATCACTCCCGAGTCGCTGCTCCTCGAAGGGGCGCGGCGCGTGGACGAGTGGAGCCTGATCGAAAAGAAGATTCCCTCGTTCGATTTGATCTTCGTGGTGGACAAGGACCGGCTCGCCATCAGCGAGGCGAAGCTGACGGACACGCAGCAGCGCATTCTGCCGCTGCTCGACGCGTCGCGCGACGTGAACCAGGTGATCGAAGACGCGGGTCTGGGCGAGTTCGAGATCGGGAAAGCGTTATACGGCCTGATCACGGCGGGCTTCGTGCACCGCGCCGGGCGCACGGCGTCTCCGGCGGACGCCCAGATCACCGACGCGCGGGTGGAAGAGCACCGCAATCTGGGCATCGCGTTCTACAAGACGGGGATGCTGGACGAGGCGGCGCGCGAGTTCCGCCGCGTGGCCGAGCTGCGCTCGGGGGAGGCGAACGCCCACTTCTATATCGGGCTCGTGGCGCTCAAGCAGGCGCGCTGGCGCGAGGCGATGGAGGCGTTGCGCCTGGCCGCGGAGAAGGGCGGCGGCCGACCGGCGGTGTTCCACAACCTCGGCTTCGCCTACGAGCAGCTGGGGCGGCTCGACGAGGCGGAGGCTGCGTACGGCGAGGCGGCGGCGCGCGCGCGGACCGACGCGAAGGTGTATCTGGGCTGGGGCGTCGTGGCGCTGAAGCGCGGCGACTACGGCGGCGCCGCCGGGCGGCTCGACCGCGCGCGGGAGCTGTTCGGGAAGGCGCCGCCGCCCGCCTGGTTCTGGGCCCGTTCGCTCGCCGCCGCGGGCGCGGGGGAATTCGAGCTGGCGCAAGATCTGGCGGAAGAGGGGGCGGAGGCCTACCCCTCCCACGCGGCGCTGCAGAACAATCTCGCGGTGCTGAAGGAGCTTTCGGGCGATCTGACGGGCGCCGAGGAGCTGGTGCGCGCCGCGCGCAAGAGCGAGCCGTCGCTCCCCCAGCTCTCGAAGAACCTCGGCGACCTGGCGTACCGAGGCTCGCGCTACGACGAGGCGTGGGAGGCGTACAGTCGCGCGATCGAGCTCGCCCCCGACCTGGGGGACGACGTCTACTTCAAGCTCGGGAACATCGCGTACAAGCGGAACAGCCGCGAGCTCGCGGCCCAATTGTGGCGCAAGGCGCTCGAGATCAACCCGAAGCACGAGCTCGTCAAAGCCAATCTGGACACGTTGAGCGCGCTGTCGTGACGTCGGAGCAGGACGAGCGGGCGTTCCGGGCGCTCACGCAGAAGGTCACGCGGGCGCGCGGCCTCGCCTGCGACTCCTACAAGGACCGCTGCTTGCGCCGCCGCATTGCCGTGCGGATGCGCGCGCGCGGCGTCCACACCTTCGACGACTACGCCCGCCTCCTCGATCAAGACGCCCACGAGTACGACCTGCTCCTCGACGCGCTCACCATCAACGTCACCAAGTTCTTCCGCAACCTCGAGACGTGGCACGCGCTCGAGCCGTGGCTCGACGGGCTCTGGCAGGCGCGCCGGGGCGACGTGCGTGTCTGGTCGGCCGGATGCGCGTCGGGTGAGGAGCCCTACACGGTCGCCGTCGCGCTGGCGGAGGCAGCGCGCCGGCTCGGCCAGGCGTCGCTCTTCCCCCGGGCCCGCGTGGACGCGACCGATATCGACCGGACGAGCCTGGAGCGTACCGAGGCCGCCGAATATGCCGAGCCGGCGTTCACGGAGATGCCGCCCGAGCTGGTGCGCCGCTACTTCACCGCTCAGTCGCCGCGGCACCCGCTGCCGGAGCTGCGGCGCATCGTGCGCGTGCTCAAGCACGACCTGACGACCGAGCCCGCGCCCGCGCCGCCCTACGACCTGATCGTGTGCCGCAACGTCGTGATTTACTTCGACCGACCGATGCAGGAGCGCCTGTTCTCGCTGTTCGCGGAGGCCCTCGCGCCGGGGGGGATGCTGCTCCTCGGCAAGGTCGAGACGCTGTTCGGCCCGGCGCGTGAGCGCCTCGTGCTGGAGGAGCCACGCGAGCGGATCTATCGCAGGGCCGGCGCGTGAAGCCCCGGCAGGAGGAACCGCCGGCCCCGAAGGAGCGGATCGTCAAGGTGGCCGACTGGGCGGCCGAGCGGGGTGACGCCGTCATCGTCACGCTCGGCCTGGGGTCGTGCGTGGCGATCATGCTGCACGACCCGAATGTCGGTGCGGGCGCCATGGCCCATATCCTCCTGCCGTCGAAGAGCCTGGCCCGCGACGTCACCAACCTCGCCAAGTTTCCCGAGACCGCAGTACCGCTCCTAGTGGAACGACTCACCGCGCTGGGCGCCGAGCCGCGCCACCTCGTCGCCAAGCTGGCGGGCGGGGCGAGCATGTTCGCCCAGCTCATGACCCCGGGCTCCGTGCAGATGGGCGAGCGCAACATCGCCGCCGCGCGCGCCGTGCTGCGCCTCGCCGGGATCCCCGTGATGCGCGAAGCCGTGGGCGGCGGCGCGGGACGCTCGGTGCGGTTCTTCGTGGCTGACGGCCGGGTGGAGGTCCGATCGGTGGGCTCCGATGCCATCGTTCTCTGACCGCCGGCCCAGCGTCCTCGTCGTGGACGACAGCGCCTTGATGCGGCGCGTCCTCAGCGACGTGCTGGGCGGAGGGGAGGGCATCGCGGGGGCCGGTGAATTCCGCGTCGTGGGGACGGCGCGCGACGGGTTCGACGCGGTCCGCAAGGTCCATCAGTTCGACCCCGATGTCGTCACGATGGATCTGGAGATGCCGGAGCTGGATGGTCTGGGCGCGATCGGCTACATCATGTCGGAGGCGCCGCGCCCGATCGTGGTCGTGAGCGCGCACGCCGGCCCGGGCACGGGCGCGGCGATCCGCGCGCTCGAGCTGGGCGCCATGGAAATCGTCGCCAAGCCCGATGAAGCGAACCGCGCGGCGCTCGTGCGCATGGGGCCGGAGCTGCGCGCCGCCGTGCGCCGTGCGCTCGCGGCCGACGTGTCCCACGTGTCCGTGATGGTCCGACCGGCCGCACCCCCGCGGCGCCCCCCCGAAGCGGGACTGCGGGCGCGCGCGCGGTTCGCCGTGGCCATCGCGGCGTCCACCGGCGGACCCCGCGCCCTTGCGGAAGTGATCCCGCGCCTCGCCACCGGCCGCGGCGCCGCCGTGCTCGTCGTCCAGCACATGCCGCCCAAATTCACGCGCTCTCTCGCCGAGCGGCTCGATTCGCTGTCCGGGCTTCGGGTGGTCGAGGCCGACGACGGCGCGCCCGTAGTCGCCGACACGGCGTACGTGGCGCCGGGCGATGCCCTGTGATTGCGCTCGACCAGGAGCCGCCCGTGTGGGGCGTCCGTCCCGCAGCCGACCCGCTGTTCCGCTCCGTGGCCCAGGTGTTCGGCGCGCAGAGCGTCGGCGTCGTCCTCACCGGGATGGGACGCGACGGCGCAGAGGGCGTGCGCGCGATCCGTGCCGCGGGGGGGGGCGGGATGGCCCAGGATCGGGGGTCGGCGGTGATCGCGGGCATGCCGACGGCCGCGGTGCAGCTCGGCGGCGTGGACGCGGTGTTTCCCCTTGGTGAGATCGCCGAGCGGATCGATCGCGAGCTCGTGGCGCGCGCGGCGGGCATCGGGGGGCGCTCGTGACGTGTTCCCAGGCTGAAGCCTGGGCCCGGCACAGCATGGTCCTAAAGGACATGGATATGCTTCAGCACTGCGCCTCACCGGGCCCACCTTTCAGGGTGGGAATCACGTGAGTAGGGGGTACTTGCTCGTCCGCGTCGACGGCAAGGCCTACGGCCTGCCGCTCGCCCGCGTGCTCGAGGTGGGCGACCTGGTCGAGGTGCTGGACGTACCGCGCGCCTTGCCCGCAATGCGCGGGCTCACACCGCTGCGCGGGCGGCTCGTGCCGGTCGTGCATCTCGGCGCGCTGCTGGGCGAGCGGACGCCGCCGCCGGAGCGCGGGCGCGCCGCGGTGCTCGTGACCCTCGGGGCAGGGGAAGGCACCCGGCACGTGGCCTTCGAAGTGGATGACGCGGACGACGTGGTGCGCGAAGCCCCATTGCCGGTGCCGCGGGGCGAGTCGCTGCCGTGGGCATCGGGGGTGGCGCGCCGCCGCGGGGCCCTCGTGCCGATCCTCGACCTGGACGCGCTGGGAGATCACATCGGATGACCACAGGCGACGACGTCCAACTCGTCACCTTCAAGGTGGCCGGCCAGGACCTGGCCTTCAACATCTTCCAGGTGGAGCGGATCCTCCGGTACGAGGCCCCCGCGCCGCTGCCCAAGGCGCCCGACTTCCTCGAGGGCGTGCTGCGCTACCAGGGGGTCGCCGTGCCGCTCGTGGATCTCCGCAAACGTCTCAGCGCGCCCGCGCCGCTGCGCGAGGAAACGCGCACGGTGATCCTCGAGTGGGAGGGCGGCAAGCTCGGCGTCATCGTGGACGCGGTCACCGAGGTGCTGCAAGTGGCCGCTCCCGAGATCACGTCGCCCCCGGCCATCGTGAAGGGCCTCGCCGCGGAGTACATCACCGGCTTGGTCGTGAAAGACGGGCGGACGATCATCGTGCTCAACACGGCGCGCCTGCTGTCATCGAAGGAGAAGCTCGCGCTCGAGGCGGCGGTCCGGGAACCGGTGAAGGCGTGATGGTCGACAGCCCGCTCCCGGCCCTGCGATCCGCGTACGAGGAGATCGCGCGTCGCCTCGAGACGGTCACGGGCGGCGCCGAGCGGGAGGCCGTGAAGCGCGAGATCATCGCCTACTTCAAACAGGTCGATTCGCTCATCGGCGAGCTGTCAGCGCTCAAGGAGGAGGTCCGCAAGCTGGTGGACCGCTTCAAGCAGGTCGCCGCGTCGACGGCGGAGGCGTCCGCGCCGGAATTCACAGGCACGCGCCCCGCGGTCCACGCCGACCACATCGGCGCGTCGACCTTCAACGAAAAGGGGTGGAGCCTCATCTCCCTCGGGGACTACGCGGGCGCGATCCAGGCGCTGCAGAAAGCGCTGCAGCTATCCCCGGGTGAGACGCAGGCGGAATCGCTCCTCGGGTGGGCGCAGATGCTGCACGAGGACTACGACGACGCGCTCGGCACCTTTCAGAAAGTCCTGATGAAGGAGCCGGCGAACTCGCTCGCCCGTATCAACGTCGGGTACATCTGTCTCAAGAAGCGCATCTTCGGCGAGGCCATCGAACACCTCTCGAAGGCGATCCGGCTCGACAACGACAAGAAGGCGACCCTCTACGCCCACTTCTATCTGGGGCTGGTCTACCTGCAGCGCGAGATGTACGAGGATGCCCAGACCTTCTTCCAGAAAACCCTCAAGCTCGGGCCGAACCTGATCGAGGCCTACTACGAGCTGGGGCGCGCCTACTGGTTCGCCGGCGACCACGACCAGGCGAAGCGAGCCTGGGAGGAGGGCCTCAAGGCGAATAAGTTCAATCCCTGGGGCAAGAAGTGTCAGGACACGCTGGCCCTCGCACTCCAGGGGCAGGAGCCGCCGCGCACCTAGGCCTCGTCTCGCTGCTGCTGCAGATCGGACCGCCCGTGGGCGTCACCGTGGGCCGCGTGACGGCGGTGGCCTGGCCGTCGCAACAAGCCCTGGCCGTCGGGCTCGCGCAGGCCGCAGAGGGAGCGGCGCCATTCCCGGGCGTCGGGCCGTTGCCCGAGCGTCCCATCCGCCTCATTCTCGCTCCCACGCGCGCTACGTTCGATTCGCTGACGGGCGGTCGGCTGCCGGGCTGGAGCGAAGGTGCCGCGTTCCCGGACCGCAGCACGGTCGTGCTGCTGTCCGAGCGTCCGAGCGTCCGACTCTCCGCCGCTCTCAGACACGAGCTCGCCCACCTGGCGCTGCGCGCGCGCGTACGCCGCCCGCTGCCGCTCTGGTTTGAGGAAGGGTACGCAGCCGTGGCGGCCGGGGAGTGGGACCGCCTCGACGCCCTGAGGCTGAATTGGCAGGTGGCGCGCGGCGTCGAGCTCGATCTCGACGAGTTGGACCGGACGCTCCGCAGCGATCAGCCGGATGCGACTACCGCCTACGCGCTGGCGACCACCGCCGTCCTGCTGCTCGAGCGGTGGGGGGGCGGGCGCGGGCTGGAGCCTCTCATCGAGCACTTGGCGCACGACCCAACGCTCGACGCCGCCCTGCGCGACACCTACCACCTCACCGAGGGTGACTTCGAGGTCCGATGGCAGCGCGACGTCGCCGCGCGCTACGGCTGGCTCGGCTGGGCCAGCGCCGTCGGGGTGTTCTGGGCCGCGCTGGGCCTCATGCTCATCTGGCTCGTCCGGCTGCGCCGCCGGCGCGACCGCGGGCGGAAGGCGCTGCTCGACGAGGGGTGGGTGCTGCCCCCGGACGACGAGCCAACTGCTTGACGACATTGAAATTGCGGCGTAAACTCCTGCCCTTATGTCCGACCAGGGTCTGGCACGCTCGCGACTGCACTTCGGACCGAGAAACTGGCTGTTCCTGGCCGCAGCCGTCGCGGCGCTCGCCATCGGGTACTGGCTGTTGCGCCAGGGCTCGACGACGGCGGCGCCGATTCTGCTCGTGCTGGGGTACTGCGTTTTCTTTCCGGTAGGCCTCGCCCTCTAGGACCCGCCGTACCACGGGCGAATAGCTCAGCGGTTCAGAGCGCCTGCCTTACACGCAGGAAGTCGAGGGTTCGAATCCCTCTTCGCCCATTGGGGTATCTGATCGAAACGGGAGGATTGCGCGCGTGAGACTGCTGCGATGGGTGGTTGGGTTGGGCTCGATTGCCACCGCCGCTCCGGCACAGGTTTCCTACCAGCCACAGCAACCCACCGAAAAGCTGCTCGTCCTGCCGCTCATGGTGAAATCGCCGACCGACTCCGCGTTCAGCGTCGCGGTGATGGATGTGGCGCGCGAGAAGCTCGGCCAGATGGCGCGCTACAAGGTCCAGGTCATCGCCAAGCCCAAGCTGTGCGAGGCCCTCAAGGCATCGGACTACACCTGCGACGTGCTGCTCGACGAAACGCAGGCGAACCAGCTCGGCCGATTCCTCTCGGTGAACGCGTACACCACCGGAACGCTCGAGCGCAGCGGCGGCACCGTCACGGCGACGGTGCGGGTGCGGGACATCGGCGGTTCGGGCCTCGCGTCGCTCTTCTCGGTGGCGGTGAGCAATCCCGGCACGGCGATGTCGGTCGGGGAAGCGATCGCGCAGCGTCTCAACAACCTCGTCCGCGCGGCCGAGCAGGCGCGCGAATGCGACGATCAACGCAAGAAGAGTCAGTTCCCCAGGGCGCTCGACGCCGCCCGCAAGGCGCTGGCGATCGAGCCGAACCTCCCCGCGGCGCACATCTGCATCGCCACCGTCTATGAGGCGCAGCACATGCCGCTGGACAGCTTGCTCGCGGCGTATCAGCGCGCCGCGAAGGGCGATTCCCTCAATGCGACCGCGTGGGACAACATCGCGCACCTCTACCAGCAGAAGGGCGACACGCTCAAGGCGATCGACGCCCTGATCCACGAGCTGGCGGGCGAGCTGCAGAACACGCAGCTGCGGCTCGGTATTGTCGAGCTGCTGCGGCAGCAGAAGCGCTACGGGCAGGCGAAGGCGCTCCTCGACGAGGGGCTCGTCAGGAATCCAAACGAGCAGCGCTTCATCGAGAGCCGGCAGCGGATCTGCATCGAAGGCGAGCTATGGCGCTGCGTGCTGGACGGGTTCGTGGAACAGATCAAGAACGACTCCAGCAAAGCCGCGGACAGCACCGTGCTCAAGGCGGCCCTCGGGGCGGCGCAGCAGGTGTCGGATACGCAGCGACTCCTCTTCTTCAGCCGCACCGCCGTGGCGCACTTCCCGAAGTCCGCCGCGTTCTGGAAGGCGCTCGGATCGGCGTACGACTTGAAGGGCCAGAAGGACTCGTCGGTCTGGGCGTATAAGCAGTCCTTGAAGCTCGACCCCACCGATGTGAAGGCGTCGCTCCTGGTCGCGCGGGGCATCGTCGAAGGGACGACCTACGACACGGCTCAGGCCAACAAGCTCAAGAGCGACACGGCCGCGCTGCGGGCGTTGCGCAACGCGTTCGCCGATCGCGTCGACAGCGCGAAGGCGTATATCGCCCCCGCGTTGAGCTCCCCCGACTCGACCGACCGGCTGAGTGCCGCCGTCTTCATGCTGACCGCCGGATCGAAGCTCGCGCAGGCGGGTGCGTACGATCGTGCCTACCCGTGGCTCGATCAGCTGCTGCAGGTCGTCGCGCCCCGCACGCCGGCGGACACCGTCGGGCCACGCCAGCAGATCCGCCTGCAGGCGAGCTTCTGGTACGGTGTCTCGTCGGTCGCATCCTTGTCAGGACCGTATAGCGCGATGATCAAGTCGAAGAACTGCGGCGAGGCGAAAGCGATCAACGATCGAATTGCCCGAACGAAAGACGCGCTGATCTTCGGCGCCCGGGTGCATCCGCCGACGGCCAACGCCATGCTCCAGAATGTCGGGAAGTTCGAAGCGGTGATGCCGCAGGTGAAGAAGCAATTCAAGTGCAAGAATTTCTGAGGCATTGA
>WNGO01003488.1_pt1 | contig 16276 bp, 15 predicted proteins | sample 5400511 | NCBI WGS metagenome assembly WNGO01 (sample SAMN13153380, study PRJNA577476) | soil metagenome | isolation source: 20 cm soil or saprolite under Garry oak tree replicate 2 | place: USA:California | collected 2016-06-15 | reverse complement strand
CGGGCCACGTCGCTAGGTACCCTCAGGTCCTGATGGACCAGCGGGCCTTCGTTCAGAACGGGCTCGGCACCGTGCAGAGTGGCTACGTCGGTGCGCTCGAAAAATTTCCCGATGGGAATCTCATCGTCCCAGAGCAGCGATTTTCCCATGGCGGCCTTCCAGTCAGACGGGTCGTAAGCGGGGTCGTCCTCGAGCTTCTTCACGCGCGGCTTGAACCACTGGTAGGTATTGTCATGATTGTACGTGACGCAAGGGCTGAAGACGTCCAGAAACGAGAAGCCCTTATGCTCGATGCCTTGCTTGATCAGCTGGGTGAGTTGCTTCTGCTCGGCGCTGTAACCGCGGGCGATGAAGGTGGCCCCGGCGGCCAGGGCCAGCGAAATGGGATTGACGGGCGCCTCGATGTTACCGAAGGGCATGCTTTTCGTCTTCATGCCGATGCGGCTGGTCGGTGAGGTCTGGCCAGTGGTGAGGCCGTAGATCTGGTTGTCCATGACGATGTACAGCAGATCCACATTGCGGCGCATCGTGTGGACGAAGTGGTTGCCGCCGATCCCGAAGCCGTCACCGTCGCCGCCCGTCACCAGTACAGTCAGTTCGTGATTGGCGAGCTTCATACCGGTGGCGACCGCCAGGGCCCGGCCATGCAGGGTGTGCATGCCGTAGGTCTCTATGAAGCCGGGGAAGTTAGACGAACATCCGATGCCGCTGATGGTCACCACATTGTGGTTCGGAATCTGCAGTTCGACCAAGGCTTTCTGAACGGCCGAGAGCACGCCGAAATCGCCGCAGCCGGGGCACCAGTCAGGATCCACTTTGCCTTTAAAATCAGTCATCTTCAGTTGCTCGGGAGGTGCTACGCCGGTCGCCATTTTCGTCTTCTCCTCAAACCATGATTTCATGCATGGGAACGGACAGTTTCGTCTTCCCAGCGAGCTGTTCCTTCACCGCCTCGACGATGTGGTGCGGCATGAACGGTTCGCCATCGTACTTGCGAATGTGGCCATTCGGCACATAGCTGGTTTCGCTGCGCAGATAGCGTGCAAACTGGCCACTGTAGTTGTTCTCGACGATGATTGTGTGCCGCGAGCCTTTCAGAATGTCGAGAATCGCTTCGCCATGCAGCGGGACGAGCCAGCGGATTTGTAACTGATTGGCCGAGATTCCCTGCTCTCTGAGGATCTCACAGGATTCCTCGATGACCCCTTTGGTGGACCCCCAGCCGATCAAGGTAACCTCAGCATTGCGGGGCCCCAGCAGCGTGGGAGGTGGAACGGCGGCCTCAATGCCGACCATCTTGCGCATGCGCTTTTCCATCATGGCGCGGCGCTTGATCGGATTGGTGAACTCGTCGCTGATCAATACGCCGTCTTCGTCGTGTTCGTCAGTACCAGCCGTGTGGGTGTGGCCGGGCACACCGGGAATGGCGCGCGGGGAAATACCACTCTTCGTGATCAGGTAGCGCTTGTAGCCTCCGTTCGAGGCAAACCCGGAGGATTCCCCGTTGCCCGAGGTGATTAGCTCGCCGCGATCAATGGGTGGGGCGAAATCCAGATCTTTCGCATCCACGCTGAGCCTACCTTCCGACAGCAACAGATCACAGAGAACGATGCCCGGACACTGGAAGCGGTCGACGATGTTAAACATCTCGGGGATGACCTTGAAGCAATCCCCGATGTCAAGCGGCGCGGCAATCACTCGGGGGTAATCGCCAAAAGCGGCGCCCAACATTTGCCAAAGGTCACCCTGTTCGGTCTTGGTGGGCACCCCCGTGGATGGGCCGGCTCGCTGGCAGTCGATCACGACTACCGGGGTTTCAATCATGGCGGACATGCCAAGGCCCTCGCTCATCAAAGCGAAACCTCCGCCCGAGGTAGCGCACATCGAGCGGACGCCGGCATGCGCGGCGCCGATCGCCATATTAATCACTCCGATCTCGTCCTCCACCTGGCGGACCATAATGCCGGCTTTGCGCGCGTGCGCGGCCATCCAGTGCAGAACGCCGGTCGCAGGGCTCATTGGATAGGCGCAATAGAACTTCACGCCTCCTGCCGCGCCTCCCATGGCCATCGCAGTGTTGCCGCTGAGAATCGCATAACGATTCTCGGTCTTGGGAAGAGGATAAGAAAAAGGCTTGAAGTTGGAGGCGGCGTAATCATATCCGGCGCGCGCAACGCCAACGTTTTCGGCCACCACAGCGTCGCCTTTTTTCCTGAATTGCTCTTTGAGGACGTCCTCGAGCGCCTGGAAGCTGATACCCATCATGCTGAGGCCTGCTCCGATCGCGAGCGTGTTTTGGGCTACCTTATTTCGGGTAATGTCTGCCAGCTTTGAAACTGGAAGCGGGCAGATCTGCACGCCGCTCCCGGGGGCTCCCGGCTTAATCGTGTCAGAGTTATAAATACATGCAGCGCCGGCAGTGAGCAAGCCCAGATGGCGATTCATGGTGTCCTGGTTCAAGGGAATCATCAAGTCGATCCGGTCGCCCATATTGGTAACCTTCTCAGGTCCCGTACGAATGGTTAGAAAAGTGTGGCCGCCGCGAATAATTGATTGATAGGCGTTGTAGGCATTCAAGTGAAGGCCCCGACGACTGAAGATCTTTGCGAAAATGTCGCCGGGGGTGGCAACACCCTGACCGGCCGCACCACCGATCGCGACAGCGAAGGTTTGCTTCATGATATCCTCACTAAGTGCACGCCAGCCGAGTTATTACGCCCCAAGGCTCTTGACTGACTCAAATGAAGTTTCGAATTCTGCGCAAGAGAGTATTTATCAAAATTTGCAATTTGCTCTCCCGAGTAGCCACAGCAATACGCCCAAACCACATCCACACATTTTCTCATACCAGGAGTTGAGCACCCCACTATGTGAGGCAAACGGTCCGGCCCCGGGACAAACCTACACCCACGCACGTTTCCCTGTTTCATTCCTCGGTCGATCCGTGCGGATCCTGAGCCTTCGCGATCCGCTATAATCCCGCTATACTCCTCTGGGCGGTAGTGGAAGTCAAGTGGGTTTTTCCCGTGTTGAAAATCCCGCGTTAGTCAAGAAACACAAACGGTTTGAAATGACGTGGCTTGCAGTTTTACCCCGTGGCACACAAAAACTTCGCCAGAATTATGCTGCCACTTTCTCAAGTCTGTATGCGTGTGGCACGACATTGCTCATTGAAAGTGATGATCGGGGCGAGTGGAGTAGTTGCACTTCAGAAGAGCGTTCCCCGTGTGAAGATATTTGTGCGAGCGGGAGGCAACTCCAGAGGGAACGGTTTCCATCTATACTAGCGGGTGTTAAAGGGTTGGGGTCTGTCCGGCGAGTGTCAAACATTTTGAAACCTGCTGCGCTTTCGGGAGCGCTGAAGTCGAGGCGAACTTGAAAACAAGAAACACGGTAATGGCCACCCTTTGTGGAATTCTCGTCGCTGTTTCGATCAGTCCAAACCACTTGAAGGCGCAGGCGTCAGCGGGGCCGCTTGCACCGCCAGCGCAGTCGCAAACCCCGCCCAACCAGTCAACGGCCAAACCCAAACAGCAAGAAATTCAGCCAAGGACGAGCCTTGAGGGAGCTTGGAAACTGAATCGCGATGAGAGCGATGATCCTCGGGCGAAAGCCCAGGATTCAAGAGGCACAAGCGGTGGTAACGGCGGCGGCTACCCTGGAGGAGGGTACCCAGGTGGTGGCTACCCCGGAGGAGGTGGTCGCTACCCTGGAGGCGGCTACCCGGGTGGTGGCTACCCTGGCGGAGGGTACCCCGGCGGTGGAAGACCCCGAGGGGGACAAGATGATGGCGGGCGGAATACCGAGAATGACGAAAGGATCCAAGAGTTGATTCGCCCGGCGGGTTCGCTGAGTTTCGCGCTAAAGAATGCGGAAGTAGACGTCACCGACGACCAATACCGCATGCTTGTTTTCTATACCGATGGCCGGCAGTTGCAGAAGTCCGCAAACGAAAACCATCAAGAAATCGCTGCTCACTGGAATGGAGGCCAGCTTGTGTCGGACGAAAAGAGTCCGCAGGGCGGGAAAATGAGCCGAACTTTTGAATTGTCGCGAGACGGGCGGCAGGTTTACGAAACGCTGAGCGTCGACAGGGGCAAATCCAGAGGGCCGCTGGTCGTACGATACGTGTTCGACATCGCTATTCCGAAAAATGCGCAGACTGGACGCGATTCCGATCCGGATCAGCCTGTGCTGAAAAGGCATCCTGACGAGAGCAACAGCTCATCCCAATGAAATCACCAAAGAATTGGCTCACAGCACGGCGAAGCCGCAACCAAAATCAATTTCTGTAGCTAAAGCCGGTTGAAGAAAACTCGTTTCGGCCAGACTGAAGAGTCTGTGTGACAACCCCGTTTTCCATAGCTTGTATTTTTTACAGAATCGCGCAAGTTGAGCCGCTTCAACAAAAACGAAAATGCAATTAGGGATGTGGAAATCGATTTTTACGGGTTACCACGCAGATTCTGAAGCCCCGACCTCCTGAAATGCTAACATCAAACTGCTTTCAGAAAATTCCCGCAGAATTATTACGCTATCGAGTACTTCGCTGGAGAGGTTTTAGTTTTGGGCTTTCTATTCTTGCCACGCTCACCGGAAAAGCTCCACACATAAGCAGCCTGTTTGGAAGATTGCACACTGGGGGGCGTAGGTGTACGTTATCGGTCAGTTAGAAAGTTGAAATGGAGATTCCGGTAACGTGAAAAGGAAATGCGACATGATTACCGCCAATGAAGATGGCAGAGAGGGCTCCAGCCGCAACAAGTGGATTATGGTTCTTCTCGCTGCTGTGCATTTCCTGTCGCCGGGAACTGCGGCGGGCCAGACTCCGCGAGACCGTCCTTCCGATGCCCTGCATCAGCTGAACAACTCCATCGAGGCGCTGGTTCAACGCGTCTCGCCTACTGTCGTTCAAATCCTGGTCACGGGATACGGTTCGGCCGAGAACCGGAATCAGAAGCAGACCAACGATGTAATCGGGAGACGGCAGGCCATCGGCTCGGGAGTAATCGTGGATCCCGATGGCTACATCGTGACCAACGCGCACGTCGTGAACGGGGCGGAGAAAATCGAGGTGATCGTGCCGCCTCGAAACGCGTCCACTTCGCTGCTCGAGGCGGCTCAGGATAACCAGGGAAAGAGCTACCAAGCGCGCGTCGTTGGAGTGACACGAGAGATTGACCTCGCCGTAATTAAGATTGAAGCGCACGCCTTGCCGGCCTTATCGGTCCGCAGCTCCAGCCCAACGCCCAGACAAGGCGAAATGGTCTTGGCCTTCGGAAGTCCCGAAGGCTTGCGCAACACCGTGACGATGGGCGTGGTCAGCGCGGTTGCACGGCAGCCCGATCCTGATAGCCCGCTCGTGTACGTTCAAACAGACACGCCAATCAATCCAGGCAACAGCGGCGGTCCACTGGTGGACGCGGATGGCGAACTCGTCGGAATTAATACGTTCATTCTGTCCACATCGGGCGGCAATCAGGGTTTGGGCTTCGCCATTCCCGCCGGGGTTGTGGCGTACGCCTATCCACAACTGGTGAAGTATGGCCACATCCATCAACCCGCCATCGGAGCTTTGGTGCAAACCGTCACCCCGGATTTGGCGGCTGGACTTCACTTACCAAGAGATTTTGGAGTCATCATATCGGACATTTCGCCGGGCAGTTCGGCGGACAAAGCAGGTTTGAGAATTCAGGACATCATCCTTAGCGTGGACGGCACACCCACGGGAAGCCTTCCTCTATTTGCTCATAGCCTGTATCTCCACAAGAGTGGCGAGCGTGTCAAGGTCGAGGTCCTGCGTGGATCGGACCGGGTGCTATTGGACATTCCCCTGGTGGATCGGCCGCACAAGGAGGACAGTCTCGCGGATGTTGCCGACCCAGCAAAAAACCTTGTCAGGCCGCTGAGTATTCTCGGGATCGAGCTTACTCTCGATTTGGCTCAGTCGCTGCCGGACCTGCGCATTCCCACGGGTGTCATCGTTGCTGCCAGAACTTTGGGATCGGGAACCGTGGAGATTCCTCTCCAGACTGGAGACGTGATCCACGGCTTGAACGGAACAACCATAACGACGATGGATGGATTGCGCGCGGCCTTGGCAAAGCAGAAGGCGGGTGACGCCATCGCCCTTCAGGTGGAGCGTTACGGACAGCTCATTTACATCTCGTTTTCACTATAGAGGGCGGTCTTCTTGACAACGACCAGATTTTGGCGAAACTGGCGGCGTTCTGCGAGACTGCTCCTCTTTCTTATCGCCCTCAAAGCGCACCTCTGGGAAGTCCCAGTTCAAGCCCAGGACCAAGGCCCAGGCACGATTCGACTGGATGTGAATCTGGTTGTGCTTGACGCGACCGTGAAAACGAAGGACGGTCAAATCATGGGTGATCTGAAGAAACAGGACTTCGAGGTTCGCGAAGACGGTATCGCCAAGAAAATCGAGCTCTTCAGCCGTGACGAATTGCCTCTCAATGTCGCCCTCGTGCTGGACCTAAGTGATTCGATAGATCCGTTCCTGGACCCTTTGCGGGACGCGGCGGCGACAACGCTTGCGGCGCTCAAACCCGAAGACGAGGTGGCCCTGTTTACATTTTCCACGGAAGCGGAATTACGCACGCCGCTCACAAAAGACAAAACCAAGATTGCCGGGCAGATCAGTTCATTCAAGGCGGGCGGAGCCACAAACATCAACGACGGCATCTTCGTCGCCGCCGAGTATCTGCTCCAGTCAGCGCCGAAGGGCCGCCGGGTAATCATCCTGATCAGCGATGACGTCGGTACGGATGCGGGCGGACAAGGGACGCGCGACATCGTCACGGAAACCATCGCCGCAGACGCTACCTTGTATAATCTGAAGATCCCCGGATACAACTCACCACAGACGCTTTTTGCAGCGGGCATGATTCCAGGACTGGTAAGCATTCGCAAGGTCATGGACCAGACGGGTGGAGAAATCTTCGACGTCCAAACCGTGGCAAACCTGAGCGCCGTTTTCCGTGCGCTGATGGAGAGGATCAAGACGCGTTATACGCTGGGGTACTACACTTCGGTCAACGGCGCCGAGGGCAAACCGCACAAGTTGGATGTTCGCCTGGCGCCGTCGTTCGGGACGAAGGGACGAAATTACGTCATTCTCTCCAAGAGCGGCTTTTACTTCCGATGAGGCCGGGGACTCGTGACCTTGGGCGTACCAGGGCGGGCGACCTGGAGGCCAAGTGAGGGGCTGAAAGTGAGGGGCTGAAACGGACCAACCTACGCGTTGGGTCTGCTTTTAGGGCTAGGGTCTGGTCGTTCCCCAGGTTCTGCCCAGGAAACGGATGGATTGTACCGGCACCATGGGAACCCCGCGCCTAAAACCGACGCGCAGGACGTCCTCGCCGGAGAACCACTCGACATATCCAGAAAACTCCTGTAGGAAGTAAAGTTTGCATGGAGAGATTACCGGACGGATAGGGGGGCATTTGGCATCCTCCTTTTTATCATTAGGATACAGCCTGAACAGCCTGGCATTTACATGGCGGGCTACGTGCATATCCTCGCAATAGTGTTTGCACTTTAAAGGGGGAAGGATATTATGAAAGACGAAATCGATGGAATATCTGACAGTCGCCGAGGGACACCGGGATGGATGTTCGCGGCGGTTGCAGTCCTTGGGGTAGTGGCTCTCGTGGGGCTGGTGCTCGCGCACAACGCCTCAACGCAAGCTCAGGAAATCCAGCAGGCGCTTGAAAACAAGGTCAAGGCGCTGCAAACGGATTTCACCAACCAAATTGCAACGATCCAGCAGCATGAAACACAAACCGACGCTGCCAACTCCGGGTTGCAGAGCGACTTGAGCGTGATGACCAAGAAGCTCCGCCTCACCCAGGGCGACCTGAAGAAGGCGCATGCGGAAGCGGCGGAAATCAAGACCGAGAGCGAGCAGAAGATAGCCGAAATGGACGGCGCCGTGAAGACGGAGCTGGCCACAAAAGCGTCGAGAGATGACGTCAAGACGGTGGATGGCCGGGTGAGCGGGGTCCGCACGGACCTTGAAACCACTCAAAGCGACCTGAAAATGGCACGCAGCGAGCTTGGGACGTTGATCGCCCGCAACCACGAAGATGTAGAACAGCTTCGAAGACTTGGTGAGAGAGAATACATCGAGTTCACCATTGACACGAAGAATAAACCGCAGAAGGTTGGCGCCTTCGTGGTCGAACTTCGCGGCACGAACCTCAACAAAAAGCGCTATACCGTTTCCTTGATCGTCGACGATGTCCACATCGACAAGAAGAATATGCCGGTGAATGAGCCGGTCTTCTTCCATCAGGGCAGCGACCGCCGCCCATTGGAACTGGTCGTCAACCAGGTTGCCAAGGACAAGGTAACCGGCTACATCAGCGTTCCGAAAACCGCTGGCGCTCCATCCACAGCGAGTGCTGGGGGGAATTAGCGGGGTGCATGGTCGCGCTCGCATGGGCGAGCGTGGTTCGATTCTCTGGGGGGCTCCAGGCGGGGCCCGCCGCCGTTACGGCGGATAGGGCACGGGGGTGGCCTGTCCGCCGCTGGGGCTTTAAAAACGGCCGTATCGCACTTCGTTCACCCGCGTTACAATCATCCCTGCCTTGCTCGCTCCTCGTCATTTAATTTTCACGGCTCTTGAAGGCGCCCTGCTGGACCATCGCACCGGCTTCTTTGCCGAAGCCGAGGAGGCACTGTCCGAACTGGATCGGCGCCGCATCCCTCTGGTGCTCGTGACCTCTCGCACGCGCGATGAAATAGAGCCGCTCCGCCGAAAGATGGGGCATGCCCATCCCTTCATTACGGAAAGCGGTGGCGGGACCTTTTTTCCGGATAGTTACTTCAACATTAAAATCCCAAACGCCAAACGGTCTGGACGTTATCTTTGCGTGGCCCTAGGGCGCCCATACGAGGAAGTCTGCGCCGCACTGGATGACGTTGCCGAAGAGACTGGTGTTGGCGTCGCAGGATTCCACCATATGAGCGCACGGGAGATCGCGGAAAACACAGGGCTCAAGCCGCGAGATGCCGAGCTTGCGCGCGGCCGTGGATTTGATGAGCCCTTCTTCTTCACTTCCGCGGACGAGCGAGCCATCGCGGGTTTTGTTGCGGCGGCAAAGGAGCGTGGCTTCGACGCGCGCCCCGGCCAAACATTCTGGCATTTTTCTTCCGGGTGCGATGCTGGACGGGCGGTCCGTTCGCTGACGAAGTTGTTTCGTGACGCTACCCGGATGAAACTGCGCGCTGTGGGGATTGGGCCAGCGTACGAAGATCTGCCCTGGCTTCGCGCCGTGGATCAGGCAGTGTTGCTGGGTGGTCCGCAGGCGAATTCAGACCGTCCCGACACGATCCGGCCTGAGAACAGCACCCCCGTAAATGCCCCCGGCCCCGCTGGCTGGAACGCCTCTATTCTTAACATTATCAGTTAGTTCTAGTACTTTCAGAACCGCACATTATGAGCATCCGTTTGCCTACTCCCGGAAATCGAACACACATCCGCAGCCGTAAGCACGCGTTCAAATTCTACGGAAATTCGATTCGATCGCACTAATTTACTCGTGGATATGAACTTACAGTTTCAACGGTTTCCCCGATTACTTGGCCCTGCGCTTGCCAAAGTGTTTGTGCAATGCGGCGGCATGGAGATCCTTCCGGCGCGCGCAAATTGGGCGTATGAGCCAAAACAGACTCGGTTCATGCGTGCGCGGGGAGAGAACCATAATGAAACTGTTTCTTCGTCTACGCGAACCAGTGAATGAATCGCAGTTGGCTGTGGCATTGATCGTGGCGGCTGTAACGATGGCCTTGATGCTTTGTGGCATCATGTGGCAATCCAGCATTATCGAGAGCCAGCGGCATGTAATCCAATGGATGTGGTCTGTGAAGTTTGGGGGGTAACCATAAGGCGCGTAAGTAGAGTGACATCCTTCATCACGGCGCATGACCTTACGATGCCGGAAGAGTGAAACAAATAGTGGCTGGGGTTTGCGGCTGCACGGCGAACTGCGCTGGCTATGGTGGCAACCAGTCCGAACACGGTTTGGTGAAGACCTGGAATTCGGGGAAATTCTCAAACAGGTTTCGAGTAAAATGATAAGAGTACCTATCTTAGCAGCGTTTCTCTTTCTAATTGCGAACCAAACCTCGGCCGCTCCAACGAAGCATTGGTTTCAAAAGGGCCCGCTCGGCGAGACAGAACGCTCCATTGGCTGCATGACGCGGCCATGGAGGGATTGGAAGTGCGCCGGGCTTCATTACGCGATCTTTGGCGCCGATTTCTTCGATTACAAATCCACACAGTATGGTCTCCGCAATTGCGTCAGTTGCACGGAGAGCAACCCCCTGTTTGGGTCCGGGCGACCCAGCCCTGTCCGAATGTTCGGGCTGGGCACAGCACTCTCGTTGCTAATCGAGCATCCATTTGCTCAGTACGCGTATGAAAGAAGCCCCCGCAAGGGCCTGGTCGTAATGGGCATCTTTGTTGGCATTCATACTGACCTAGGCGTTCGACAGTACGGAATAAAAGCGCGCAGCACGGCGCGCAGCTCGTTTAATTGCACCGCATGCGCGGTCATTCGATAGCGGCGTTACACTCGCGTCTCAGGAAGTAAGGACCCCGTAGAAACTGATTCAACCAAAACGGGGAGCTTGGCGGCTCCCCGTTTGGACACTTCGCTTTCGCTGCAGCGGCGCCACATGGGCTCCGGTAGCAGTACGCACCGCGTGCGCGGTGTGATCTAAGCTGTGCTTTGTTCTAAGCCCGGTGGAGTCATCCTCGCCTCCATGGCTTTTGCACTACAATTCTCTTGTACGCCTGTGGATTGGATTTGGCAAGAGCTTCTGAGGAATCGGCAAGCCCCCCCCCGCCCCGAAGAGCGAAACGTGAGGCGCACTCCTTTAATTCCCTAGTTGACGCCCGCGAGCGCCCATCAATTGCGAAACAAGAATGGTTGGGAGCTTACTTGACGAAAAGACCTTCGCGGAGCTGGTCGCGCCCCACAAACGTCTTGGAGGAATGAAACCTCCTGAACAAGTCGGCAATTTCGCGGTTTTGAAAGACGCGCTGAGGAGCGAATGGACAGGGGGCAGGAATCAGCTCCAGGTTTTGCGCGTCCACGACCCGATAACGATGAAATGCTTCCGGCTTGCGAGAGTGAAAGATCGCGAAAGCAACTCCGCCATCGCGAACCAGTGACGTGACGCGAGACACCAGCCTCGACACTAAGTCGCCATCGAGGTAATCCAGCAGATCCCACACCAGCACGGCATCGAATGTATCCGCCGGATGGGTCAGTGTGCTCTCCAGAAAACGCTCTGCCCGGGCCGCAGGCGTCATTTCAAGAGCGGCCGCGCCGGGCGGAAGTTCGCGCCACTGTTTTTCCTCCGCATCCAGAAAGAGCTTCCAGGTTGCCAGCAAGTCTTCGGTATAAACCTTGAAACCCCGCTCGATGAAGAAAGTGATTGTCGTCTGCCGCGCGGGCCCCAAATCCAGCAGATGGCCGCGACCGATGCCATCCAACTGGCACAGGAATTCTTTCAGGCCGTTGGAAAGCCGCAATGCACGCGGGACAATGGTAGGGTTAGTGCCTGGTCCAGTCTTCATCGCTTTCACCGGCGGGGCGGACGCAGCAGTTGCCACACGTCCACGCGCAGACGCCAACGCTGGGCGGGGGAGATTCTGGCTGTTGCCGCTCCGCAATTTGTCGAACAGGCTCATCTCAGTTCGTGCCGTCACCGCCGGCTTTCATGGTCAAAGGCTGGAGCGATGATACGCCGGGTGATTTTTCGTTGGGGCGAGTGCTCCGCGAATCTTCACCGCGCGCGATCTCGACTTTACTGTGAACTTGCGCTCCCTCTTCAATGGCGATGCGCAGCGTCGTGATGTCACCGCGAATGTTTCCGGTGCGTCCCACTTCGACGCGATCGCGGCCGCGCAGTGAACCCTTGACAGTTCCTCGAATCACAATCTCACGCGCTTCCACATCCGCGGAAATTTTGCCGTGCGGGCCGATCGTGACCCGGCCGTCAACGACATGGATCGAGCCTTGTACCTCGCCGTCGATGTAGAGATCTTCGCGGCCTCGAATCTCGCCCTTAATCACTAATGAAGATGTTACGATCCCGCCCGAAGGTTGCACAACTTCCGCGGTCATCCCGGCAACGCTGCGGACTGGTTCGGGTCGTGGTGGTGCGGGAACGTCGGAAACAGGTGATGACGGTCTGGGGTCTTCTGGTTTACGCCACATGGGTTCCTCCCAACCGAAACTCCGTAGCCAAGGGGCTGGGGCGACCTCAAAAGCAGCCCGGAGAGGACGGTAGACTGAGGACTATAATATACGCGAATACCGCCGTATACGGGCTTCTAATTTTAGGGCTGGAATGTTTCCAAACAGGTACGGGAGGGTACTGTTCCGGAAACGCGACCCGGGAAAAGGGTCAGGAACCTGAGCGCGCCCGATTGAGCAGGAAGGTCGCACCCCCAGCCGCAGGGGGCTTGCCTCGCAATTCCCACCACGCGACAGCGTAGCCCAGCACTTCGTCGAAAAACAACTTTACACCGAGACGCGATTCCCACCAGTGAGAGGGATCAAACTCGGAATCGCGCGCTGCACTCACGCGCAGGGCCACATCGGGCGGGAAAACCCGCCCAAAAATGAAGCGGGCGCGCCGCGCATGGTAGTTCGAGGTCACCACCAGAACTCGCTTCCAGCCGCGACTCGCGACGAGCCCAGTCAGCGTTTCTGCTTCCTCCCGCGTATTTGCGAACCGGTGCGAAAACTTCACGACAGACGCCGCAGGCACGCCGTGCGATTCCAGATCACGTTCGATTATTTCGGAAATCCCGGCGTAAGGACGCAAGAGGCGCCCGCTGGCCACAACTTGGGGGGCCAGTCCAGCGCGATATAGCTCCGCTGCATGAGCCGCGCGGTCTCCCGTGTAATTGTCATCGCCCAGGACCACAATTGCATTCACGCTTTCGGCTGGCTCGTCCACCAACCAGAGCTGCGCTGCCAGGCGCAACAGCGGATTCCGCACGACATAAAGGAGCGCCAGGAAGGCAACGAAAACGAGGAGGGAAAGGAGCCGAAGGAAGATGCCGCCGTGTTCGACCCGCCTCACAGGTTCGGATCCATTTGGCGCAGGCGCTCGGCAGCTTGTTCCGGCGAAAGCGAGTTGATATAGACCTCCTTGATGCTGTAGGACTTGGTGCGCGCCTCCACAATCGGCAGGATTTCGATATGCCAGTGATAGTCGTCCATAATCGTCTTCCAGTATTGGGACCCTCCACCCTTGGGATGATTGGTGTTGGGCGAAGTGTGCACGACCAGGTGATAGGCCGACGCCACCTGGCGTAGACGAAGCAGCACGCGCCTCAGCAACGCCGCCAGATTGCGCCGGTTCGAGCCCGGGCGCGGCTGTTCGAACAGATAGTTGTGCCTGCGATTGAGCAGCCAGATTTCGAACGGCACTCGAGAAGCGTAGGGACACAACGCTACATATTCTCCCTGGGTGTCCACGATTCGCTTTCCCTGCCGTACTTCCTGCTTCACGATGTCGCAAAATACGCAGCGCTCTTTCTCGGCGTACCAGTCGCGCGCCGCACGAAGTTCATACAGAAGCCTCCTCGGCACAAAAGTGGTAGCGGACACTTGCGAATGCGCGTGCGATCCTTCCTGGGCCGCCATGGCGCCATAATTCTTAAAGACAGAAACATATTTGAACCGGAGGTCGCGCTTCAGATCCTCAATGCGTTGCTTCCATGCTTCCATGACCAGCAGAATCTGGTCTTCGTTCAAATCTTCAAGTTTGCGGTCGTGCTCCGGCGTTTCGATCACGACCTCGTCGGCGCCCACCGCGCGCATGGTGTCGTAAATCCCGTCGGCCTTTCGAGCAGGATCGCCTTCAACGCGGTACAGCGGGTCCGGGTGGGGCATCACCATAACCTGCCAGGCCCCTTGCGCCGGAAGGCGAAGCAAGGATTGCTGGGACTCGACCTTCGGAGGACAGAATGGACAGCCGACGGCGGATTCGGCCACATCTTCGCCGTGCCCCACGGCTACCCAACTGCGTGTGATGGGGTCCTTACGTAATTCCATGGCAAGGTCGTCTGAAAGACCGGTGGAGCAGAAGTGGCATCATTGGAAACAGCACTTATAGCGCAGCCATGCTGAGGTGCGCAAGCGACGAGACCGCCTCTGGTTGAAGGGCAAGGTTCTTGTGGGCTACACGTTGAGTCCGGAGGCTGGAAACTCAGCGCGTGTACCGAGCGGGCGTGGGTCCTTCTTCGAGGCGATGCCGGTCCCAGATCGCGCCTTCACGCGTGTAGGAAGCCATTTCGAAATCCTGGGTCAGCTCAAGGCAGTCGGTTGGGCAAGCGTCTTCGCATAACCCGCAGAACATGCAGCGCGAAGTATCGTAGGTAAACGTGGTGAGCACCTTGCGTCGCGTCGCGTCGTCGCGGTGCCAACCGACTACGATCAGATTTTCCGGGCAGGCCAGCGCGCAAAGATTACACGAAATACACAAAGTTTCGCCCGTTTCCGGGTTCATGTTCAAGCGTGGCGCGCCCCGATACCGCTCCGCCACCATGGGGCGCTCTAACGGATACTGCTCGGTGTACACGTTCTTAGGATTCTGCGTGCGGAAGGTCAGAATCAATCCCTTCCAAAAGTCCGCCAGGAACAGCCGCCTCAAGAATGAATTCATGATGTTAGTCTGTCGGCGAAGCGCGTGATTGTCAAGACCCGTGTGGCGGAAACGGGTGCGGGCTCTACTTGTTTACCCCGAATCCAGAAGGGGAGACCGCCATGAAATCGCCGCGGCCGGAGGTTGGAATGACTCTAAGGAGAGAGGGGACATCCCAGTTCACCAAACGGAGCGATGCGGCGCTTGTGTCTATACCACCAATCATGTTGAATAAGGCAAAGTGCAACCAAAATGCGGATTGCTGCGATTGAATACCTGCCGCCCGAGAGCTAGGCTTGGTGGATAAGAAGTGTCGGTCGGATGAGGTATCCGCTGAAATGTCTTCTGTCCTCACAAAGCGCATGCTCGCGTCCGTCCTTCGTTCTCCCGCGCTCGCCGTCGTAGCGGCATATGGGCTGCGGATGGTCCTATTGTGGCTCGCCCATTACAATGAAGATCCCGTAAATCCGAGGTTCGAGACCATCGGTTTGGAGAACGATCTTGTCGCCATGTCGCTGGCCAGGAGTAAAGGCTTCTTCGGGCCATATCCCGGCTACGAAGCGGTGACTGCGGTGCTTGCCCCAGTTTATCCCTGGATGTCGGCGATCGGTTACAAACTCTTCCATCTCGATTATTTTGGCGGGATGCTTTTTTGCCAAACGATGAATAGCGCGTTTTCCGCGGGAACGTGCTGGCCCATACATGCCATCGGAAAGAAAGTATTCGGCGAAAGGGTCGGGCTGGCCTCCGCTTGGTTGTGGGTGTTTCTTCCCTACGCAGTGCTCTTTCCGCTGGAGTGGACGTGGGATCAGAGCCTGGCCGCGTTGATGCTCGCTTTGATCGTGTGCGCGACCTTGAACCTGCGCGAATCGACCTCCGCGCTGCACTGGTCCGGGTACGGATTGTTGTGGGGTTTAACAGCTCTAGTTAACCCCACGGTTTGTATCCTGCTGCCGTTCATGCTCGCGTGGCTCATGATTCGGCGACGGCAGGCCGCGCGGCCCTCGGCCGGGCTGGTCATGAGAACGGTTTTCATGTTCCTTCTTGTGCTCTTGCCTTGGACGATCCGCAATTACTACGCGGTGGATGGGTTGGTCTTCGTCAAATCAAACTTCGGATTGGAATTGTGGCTGGGAAACAATCCCGCCGTGAAGGAAAACTATTCGCGGGACCTTCATCCCTTAGTGAGCTACGCGGAGCGCCTTCGGCTTATTATGAGCGGCGAGCCAAATTACAACCGGGAGAAGGAGCGCGAAGCCATCGCGTTCATCAAGGCACACCCACGGACATTCTTGCAGAACTCATTCGATCGCTTCGTGGATAACTGGGCGGGCACGTACGACTCGCAGGTCGACCCCTGGATCCATACACTCCATCTCAGCAGTGCGGACGTCTGGTTTTGTTCAGTGTTCTCCGTAATTTCGTTGGCAGGGATGATCCTCGCATTGCGGGCCAATCTGCTGGACTCGTCGCCGCTCGCGATGTGCCTCCTGTTGTTCCCGATTCCCTACTACTTCACGCATACCGAGTTGCGCTACCGGCATCCGATCGATCCGTTCATGACCCTCTTCACGGTGTACGCCATTGT
>WNGO01004380.1_pt1 | contig 16302 bp, 16 predicted proteins | sample 5400511 | NCBI WGS metagenome assembly WNGO01 (sample SAMN13153380, study PRJNA577476) | soil metagenome | isolation source: 20 cm soil or saprolite under Garry oak tree replicate 2 | place: USA:California | collected 2016-06-15 | reverse complement strand
AAGAACGGTCGACTGAAAGCCGAACTCGGGGTTGCCCAGGGAAAGCTGGCGCGCGATAAGCGCGCCGACTTAAAAAAACGAGCGTCCGATCGCGAGACGGCCCGCGAGGTCGCGCGATTTAATCGTCGCCACGGCTAAATCGTGGTTGGATCACAGCAAATTCCCGTCTCGCGTTGCGGGGAAAGCGTTTGTCATATCGAGCGAAGCCGAGACATCTCTGACTCTTCGCCGGGAATTCGTGCGCGAGATCGCTCGGGATGACGAGTATTTACAACTGATTCAGATTCCGCGCTCAACCCGAGCCTTCCGTGCGTATCTATTGCTGAATGAAACGTTCTCATTTCGCTCTCGTCGCCGGAGTGGCGCTTGCGCTCTGGACGATCGCCCGCAGCACCTCACGCTTACGATTTTCCTTTGCCGGCAAAACGGTCGTCATCAGTGGCGGCTCCCGTGGTCTCGGTTTGGTCATGGCACGGCAGTTCGCGCGTGAGGGCGCGCGCATTGCCCTGCTTGCGCATAATTCCGATGAATTAGCTCGGGCAAAAAACGATCTCGAACCCCGAGGCGGCCAGGTCTTGACGGTGCAATGTGATTTAACCGATCGAGCACAGATCGCTTCCGCCGTCGAAACTGTCGTTGCGCATTTTGGAAGCATTGACGTTTTGATCAACAACGCTGGCGTGATCGAGGTCGGCCCGCTCGCTCACATGACTCGAGAAGATTTCGAACGCTCACTCGCCATCCATTTCTGGGCGCCCTACGAGCTCACGATGCGGATGCGACCGCAGATGGCAAAACGCGGTGGCGGTCGCATCGTCAACATCTCTTCGATCGGCGGTAAGATTGCCGTGCCGCATCTCGCCCCCTACGTCGCAGGAAAATTTGCGCTCACCGGATTTTCGGACAGCATCCGTGCCGAACTGGCTGTTGAAAACATTCATGTTACCACGGTCGCCCCCGGGATGATGCGGACAGGATCACATGTGAATGCGCGCTTTAAAGGTAATCATGCTGCCGAGTTCGCCTGGTTTTCGTTTTCGAACGGGCTGCCACTTGTTTCGATGAGTGCAGAACGCGCTGCTGCAAAGATCATCGCGGCGTGCCGGCGTGGCCAGCCTTCGCTGATACTCACTTTGGGCGCGCGATTGGCCATCGCCGGCAATGCAATTGCGCCGAATCTTACGGGCTCCACAATGAAATTAGCGAACCGCTTTCTGCCATCTCCAACAACCGCAGATGGCGATGAACTGCGCACTGGATGGCAAAGTCGCCGACGACCGGCCAATGTTTTCACCCGCCATCTCGATCAAGCGACTGCGCGCAATAACGAGCGCCCGTCGCCTAACTCCAGATGAGCGGTCAGCGGCTGTTTGTCGCGATCGATTTACCGAATGAAATAGCGGGGCGTCTGATTACGCTTAATCCACATTATCGCGGCCTCATCTTTGCTGCGCCGGAACAGGTGCATCTGACGCTGGCCTTTTTCGCAAAGGTCGAATCGCTGCTAGTCGATCAGCTGAAGGAAAAACTCGGTGTCATTTCTTTCCGCGCATTCTTTCTGCCGGTGACGGGACTGGGCGTGTTTTCAAGAAATGGAATGCCGCTCATTCTTTGGATCGGCGTTGGCCATGCGCATCCGCACCTGTTTCAGTTACACAAGCGAGTGAATGAAGCGGCCCTCGCCTGCAACCTCCCGATTGAAGAGCGCGCCTGGACGCCGCACTTCACCATCGGACGTGCCCGTGGCCTCTCCAAGGAGTTAATGCGCTCGTTCCTAAAAAAGCATAGCGAATTCGATGCCGGAATGTTTCGGGTCGATGCCTTCCATCTTTACCAGAGCCAGCTCACCGCAGCCGGTCCAATTCATCAGCGGTTGCTGACGATTAAGGCGGAGCAATCCACTTAATCGACCTGTTTTGAAGGTGCCAGAATTCCATCCCGCATTCCGTGAATCAATTTCTTGTCAGCCGGTACGATCGTGGCGAGCGCGCCGCGCATTCGAACCCGATCGACTTCGACGAAATAATAAGGGCACAAACGTACGCGCCCATTCATCGTCCGCAGCTCAGCATTCTTCCCATCGAAATAACGATGCTCGACCAAAGCGCCTTTGTGAAACTGCTGCACGATCGTTGGTTGTGAATCGAAATTGGCGAGGCCTTGCTCGATTCGTTTTTCCCACTCCGTGTGTGGCAAGTCTGCTCCGAGCGCGACGCCGCGACCGCCCCAGCCAAGTGGTGAAAATCCGCTGACCTTCAATAAAACATCACGCTGTTTTTGGCTGAACCGTTCTGCTTCCCGCCAATCGTGAATCTCGAGCCGCGGAATGACGGCGTGCTGTGGCAGCGGTGTTGGATCGAGCAGCCAGGTGTATGGAATTACCTCCTGTAACTTGAGGAAATATTTTTCGCCCAGTTCGCGTCGCCAAAATTCTCGCAACGGTTGAAGCCAGAAAAGCGCAAACCAGAGCTTTTCCTCGAGAAAAGGCTTGAGTGGGGGCGTCACGTTTACCTGTCCCTCCGCTGCCGCGCGCAAGAGCGAATCGATGTTCGGAATGTTGGCTAGATCAAATAGCTCAAAAAAGCGATAAACATCGCGTCCATCTTGTGGTTCGTAATTTTCCGCTGCCAACGTCCGCCAATTCCGCTCCGGAAAGAACGCGTTCATCTCCTGCGCCAGCCAAATCATCTCCGGACGGTAGGTTGCTGATTCTTCTGAAACGATGATATCGCCGCCGTTTGGCAGCACCGTGCGAAAACCGTCGAGCATTCCACGCTCGCCGCCGATGACATCTTCCCCAAGCGCAGCGTAGGTGCGATTGAGCCACGCGGTTAAGCCAATTCCGCCCGGCACAGAATCGATTTCAGCAATAATGTAGCCGGTTTCGGTGAGGATTAGATCGGGTCGGATAATGCGCGGGAGCATTTCCCGAAATTGTTTTTGACGGGCATATTCGACCAGCTGCTTCGGCTTTCCGGCATCGAGATACTTCGCGATCCAGGCGGGCTGTTTGCCACGAACGCTCAGTTGGTAAAGCTGATTGCAGGCGCGCTGAAAAACGGCAAGGCGATGACCAAGGTGTTCGAGCTCACGCACGAACTTCCCTGAAATGGGAAACGGATCCGGTGAAATGAGCCAGTCCTTTGCGGCGAACAGTCCCTCTACGGGAATTGCGCTCCGAATCGCATCCAACCTATTCTCCATCACCGCGGGCATTGGTGGCGGAAAGGTTGAACGTCTGAAGCGCAATGACAACTCATCATCGCAAGCGGAATCTGGAAGCCAGGAGGCCACAAGACTGTAGAATCAGGCAAGCAGGAACTGGGGAATTCGGATTTGGTGGAGGACGCGCGGAGCCTGTCCTGAGCTTGCCGAACGGGTCGCGTCCTATCTAATTTGTAAATCAGAAAAGAGGAACTGAGGAAATTTCTGGTTTGTTCCTTAATTTCCTTCGTTCCTAATTCGTTCTGCTTAAATCCACTCTTGGACTCCTGGTTTCCTGATTACGATTGTGTTTTGTACTGGTTTGCTACGGCTCGCCTCGGTGCGAGTCCGTTCGATCGGCAGTGCACTACAGCACATCACTGCCGCTGAGGACAGCGGCAGCTACAATCTAGCCGCCTCGCTCAGTCGAGGCGCTCTTAGATTTCAGCGTCCGGCGGCCAGCCGTTTCAAGGCGAGTTTGACCAGTTCCTCCGCAGTTTTTCCGGCGCCTTCCTTTTCTTGCAGATCGCGCACAGCTTTATGCGCATCAACCTGCTTATAACCAAGCGCGATCAACGCGAGCACGGCCTCATTGGCTTGTTCTTCCTCTGGTGTCGGCGCGTGTGTCGCGCTCGCGGCTTCCCACGCTGCTGCCACGCCCACCTTGTCTTTCAGCTCGAGCACGATTCGCTCGGCTGTTTTCTTCCCCAGTCCGCTGATTTTCGAAAGTGAAGCGACGTCATTGTTTACCACCGCGGTTTTGAAATTGTTCACACTCATTCCACTCAAGACGGCCAGGGCCAACTTCGGTCCAATTCCGCTAACGTGATTGACGAGGAGCCGAAACAAATCGCGTTCAGGTGCGGTCATGAATCCATATAGAATATGCGCATCCTCGCGTACGTGCAGATGGGTTAGGATTTCGATCGACTGACCGATCGCTGGAAGTTTGTCGTAGCTCGAAAGGGGAATGAAAACTTCGTAGCCAACGCCGTTTACCTCGATTGTTGCCTGCGTTGGCAGGGCGTGAGTGAGGCGGCCGTGGAGAAACGTGATCACGTCCGCAACCGGTAAACGTTCAGCAGGAAATGGCAAACGCGCTCATTGCGGCTTCAGGAAAAGCGTAAGGTCGACACGTTGGCCTTTTGCGACATTGAACCCGGTTACGCGATGTCTGCGCCAGGAAGGTTCGGGATCGGGGAAAACGACGGCAGCAGTTTTGCTTGGCAGCACGATGAACCGCGCCCCCGGTTTTGCCATGTAACTGACGGCATCTTTCGCTTTCAATGTCGTCATGAAACCGCGAACTCGATCTCGAAAGTACCAGACCAGGCTCGGCTCGTTATAATCGATGGCGCCGAATTCCATTTCGGGTTTGAGATCGTCCCGGCTTTCGCGCGCAAGAATGTAACTCGGAAAAAACCGCCGCAGAGACGGGGTGACAAACAACGCCACCCCCACATAGACAATTGCTGTTGAAATCACGAGCCTGCGAGACAGCCGCAATGAATCGAAGCGGCGGGCGACCAGGAGCGCGAGGAGTGGAAACGCCGGCAAGGTATAATGCGGCAGCTTGGTTTTCACGAGAGTGAAAATGCCAAAAACGATGAGGGTCCCAGTTATCAAGAACGTGTCGCTAGCATCGCGGTTTGAGCGCAACTCAGTCCACAGAGCAGGCAGCTTGATTGACCAGGGAAAAAAACTGACGAATACCGCTGCGAAATAAAATGGGAGCAACACGAGGTACATTAATGGCGAGGATGCCCCATGCCCTTCCATGACGGAGAAAGAGCGGCCGACCACGTGATGCAGGATGCCTATGCGGAAGAAATCTCCGTGTGTGCGCGCCAGGGCCGGCACGGCCCAAACGCACACGATCACCAACATCAGAGCGAGTCCCGGCGCAAAGCGGAACTGCGCGCTCAACCTTTTTTCGGGATAAAAAGGTTTTACTACCGCCACCGTTAGTAGAGGCGTCCAAGCAACCGGCCCTTTCGCCAGAAACCCAAAGGCAAGCGAAACGTAGAATATCCACCAAAAGATTCGACGTTTGGGATGTTGGAAAAGCAATTCCCAACCGGAACGATGCGCAAGCGTGAAAAACAGGACCAGCCACATGTCCGCGACCGCGGCCTTGCCGTGGACAAATGTTTGTAGCGCGAGCGTAAAGACAATCGCAGCCCACCAGCCCGCGCGCTCGTTCCGAATGCGTGTTCCCCATTCGAGGAGCAAAACAGCAACGAGGGCAGCAGCAATCGCCGTTGGCAATCGTGCAGCGAAATCATTCTCGCCAAGAACCCGAAAACTAGCGGCCTGGCACCAGTAAGTAAGAGGCGGTTTATCGAACCGGAACTGATTGTTGAAATAAGGAACGATATAATCACCACGCTCGAGCATTTCGCGGGACGCTTCGGCAAAGCGCGGCTCATCCCGGTCCATCAGGGGTAAGCTCCATGTGCCGGCGACATGAAAAGCGAGGCAGCCGAAAAAGAGCAGCATGTATTTGCGCATTGCCGGTTGCACAATTGAACCGGAAGCTAGCAGCCGTTCGTGTGAAAACGGAAACGGAAAACGCTCACCGCGGCCGCCTTTGGTTTTTAGTGATTACCCTGTCTGCAGCCGCGATCGGCCTCGCGCTTTTCGCTGATGCGAGTGTCGCTTCTTGGATCAACGCAAACACCTCGGACGGTTTGCGACGATTCATGCGTCTGGTAAGCAGAATGGGTGATTGGCAGGGACATTTCGCCGCAGGATTAATTCTGGTCGCGATCGCATGGCTACGAAGGAGTAAACGCTGGCTGCGTGTTTTTCTCGCGATGCTGATCGCGTGCGCTCTTGCCGGGATCGTGGCGCGAGTCGGAAAAATTGCGATTGGCCGGCCACGCCCCTCGACCACGAGCGAGCAAACGTGGAGCGGACCGAATCTGCACTCGAAATTCAACGCCTTCCCCTCGGGTCACACCGCGCTATCTTCGGCGTTCTTTGTCACTTTGCTAATCGCTGCGGGATGGCGAGTCGGAACACCTTTTCTGTTTATTCCGCTCTTAATCGCGTCATCCCGCATGATAGTTGCGGCTCATTATCTTTCGGACGTGATCGGCGGCTTCGCCGTCGGGATAATTGCTGCCCTGTTTGTTGCTGAACGGGTGCAAATCCGGACTTCACACTCCGCATTTGATTCCGCGAAAGCGTAGACTGAATGAATCAGGAACGCAGGAAATCTGTACTTGGTGGAGGGGCGCGCTCCGTCGCGTCCAAATGATTTCCGCGGAGGGGGTGGGATTCGAACCCACGAGAGCTTGCGCTCTGCCGGTTTTCAAGACCGGAGCCATCAACCACTCGACCACCCCTCCAACGGCGGCAGCAATATTCTCCTGTTTAATCGGAGGCAGCAACCAACTGCCACGGCAAAAAAGGCGCTAGACTTTGGCGATGTTCAGATGAACATATCGAATGAAACAGCGACTGGATCTGCGGCAACTTTGGGAACAGGTGCGAGAGTTTCCCGACGCAGCGCGTATCATTCACCCGCGCGCCTACCACGCTCGCGGTGCCTCGATCAATCCAGCCAATCGTTTCGAGACCCTTCACATCGAAGAAGAACCGGCGGACCAGATCGATGAGGATTCGCGGCCGATTAAAACTCTTTTCTTTCGGGATTCATCGCGATCGATCATTGCGCGCAACAACAGTCCCGATGTTGGATTTGAGACAAGCGTCAATCCTTACCGCGGCTGCGAGCACGGTTGCATTTATTGTTATGCGCGTCCGACGCACGAGTACCTCGGGTTTTCTGCCGGCACCGATTTTGAATCACGAATCATGGTAAAAATCGACGCGCCGTCGCTGCTGGAGCACGAGCTCTCCTCGCGAAAATGGTATCCGCAGGTGATCGCCATCAGCGGCGTGACCGATCCCTACCAACCGGTTGAGCGGCGGCTGAGGATTACGCGTGGGTGCCTGGAAGTGCTCGCGCGGTTCCGGAATCCGGTCGGAATCATCACCAAGAATCGCCTGGTTACGCGCGATATCGATCTGCTCGGCGAACTCGCGCAGTTTTCCGCCGCGGCCGTGAATATCTCAGTGACTTCGCTCGATGAGAGTTTACAACGCGTGCTCGAACCGCGCACTTCACCCCCGACCGCGCGACTTGAAGCGATTGCGATGTTGCGCAAAGCCGGAGTCCCAGTCGGAGTGATGGTGGCGCCGATTATTCCCGGATTAACCGACCACGAAATGCCGATGATTCTCCAAGCGTGCGCCAAAGCCGGTGCTCAGTTTGCGGGCTACACCATTGTGAGATTGCCCTTCGCCGTTGCTCCCCTTTTTGAGCGCTGGCTGGATGAGCATTTTCCGGAAAAGAAAGACAAGGTGCTGTCGCGCATCCGAACCATTCGCGGCGGAACAAGATTAAACGATCCGCGCTGGGCGACACGAATTAAGGGCGAGGGCATCTTTGCGGAGCAGACCGGCTCGTTGTTTCAGATGAGTTGCCGCAAGTACGGGATCGGGCCACGGCCGGAACTTTCGGCCGAACACTTTCGCGCACCACGGCGACAATTGACGTTGTTTGATTAACGATTCGCGCCTGCGCCGACTGTAATTGCGCCCGAATGTTGGACGGGCTGGAAATCAGGCGCCGACGTAAACGGTTTTGATGTTGGTGAATTCGCGAATTCCTTCGGCACCAAGTTCACGTCCGAAGCCGGATCGCTTGACTCCACCGAATGGTAACCGCGGATCGGATGCGACCATGGCGTTCACGAAAACCATGCCCGATTCGAGTTCGCGCTCGAAGAATTCCTGCTCGGCCGGGTTGTTCGTCCATACGCTGGAGCCGAGCCCGAAGACTGAGTCGTTGGCCAGCGCTACTGCTTCGGCGGAATCTCGGACGCGAAACATCAAAGCAACCGGACCGAAGACTTCCTCGCGGTAGGCCGGTGCATTTTGCGGGATATCGGTGAGGACGGTTGGCTCGTAGAAATAGCCGATCCGATCTGCGCGTTTTCCACCGGTCAAAACCTTGGCACCGGCGGCGACCGACTGCTGCACCTGCGCGTCCACCCCACGCAAGATGTTTTCCGCTGCGAGCGGTCCGACCTCGGTTGCTGGATCGAATGGATCACCCATTTTTAAATTTTTCATGCCGTCAACGAATCGACTGATGAATTCAGAATAAATCGCGTCGGCAATGAGGAAGCGTTTCGCGGCAATACACGATTGGCCGGTGTTCACGGTACGCGCTTTAATTCCGATCGACACGGCCTGACCGAGATTAGCACTCGGCATAACGATGAAAGGATCGCTGCCGCCGAGCTCCAGAACGCATTTCTTTAGTTCTCGTCCCGCACTATTCGCGACTGCGCTGCCAGCGCGATCGCTGCCAGTTAGTGTGACCGCTTTGATTCGAGAATCGTTTATTAGATTTTCCACCCGCTCATTTTCGATCAGCAGCGTCTGAAAAACTCCGCGTTCAAATCCTGCTTCTCGGAAGATCTGCTCGATGGCGAGGGCGCACTGGGGAACGTTCGAGGCGTGTTTTAACAGCGCCACATTGCCGGCCATAATCGCCGTCGCGGCAAATCGAAACACCTGCCAGAACGGAAAATTCCAGGGCATAATGGCCAGGACAATTCCGAGCGGCTGGTAGCGAATAGAACTGTGTCATTTTGCCCATCTCTGTTGAAATGATTCGGGCAAATCGTTCGCGATCGGCTTCGAGAAGATCGGCAGCGCGGCGCATTTTCGCCGAACGGTCGGCAAATGAGCTCCGCCGATGCTCTTCGAATGCTCGAGCGCCGTATTCGAGCGCCTGTTCGATCTCGGTACCGGAGTGGGGCCGAAACCGCTGGATTGTTTTGCCAGTCGCCGGACTAATCGACGCGATTGCCATCTAAGATTTTATACGCAGACCGCGCGGGATGAAAATGCGATCGAGAAAGTCAAACGCGAGCTGTACCAGTAATGCCAACAACGCTGCCGGGACGGCACCCTGAAGAATCGTCACATGATCATTGAGATTAAGGCCGCTGATGATCGGTTCTCCCAAACCACCAGCACCGATCAGCGCGGCCAGCGTCGCAGTTCCGATGTTGATCACGGCGCTTGTTTTAATGCCGGCGAGAATCGAACGGGATGCCAGCGGCAGATAAATTCTTCGTAACCGCTGTCCGGCGGTGAGACCGAGCACAACCGCCGATTCACGCAACGGCCGGGAAATGTCCTGCAATCCGCTGGCGGTATTTCGCACGATCGGAAGCAAGCTGTAAAGAAATAAGGCGACGATCGCTGTCCGCACACTGATTCCAAAAAAGGGGACGGGCACGAGCAGGGCCAGTAAAGCGAGTGACGGGATGGTTTGGATAATTCCGGTCACGGCCAGAATGGTTTGACCGGTTGCGCCGCCGCGACTGGCGATTACCCCGAGCGGCAAGCCAACGACGACGGCGAGGGCAAGGGATGCTCCGGCGAGCTCGAGGTGGCGAGAAATCCAGCGCCAAAGCTTATGGGAGAGTGATTCCGCACCCGATTCGGACGACTCGCCGCTATACAGCTGGGCAGCTGCAATGTAGCTCTTTGTTCGTTCGGCTTCAGCATTGAGCCGCATCATGCGCGTTTCATCGATCGTGCCGGTCAGCTTGTTCAGGGCAGCAATTGCCGCCGCCGATGTGTTCTTACGGAACAAAAAAACGGCTTTGTATTGCGGAAAAAATTGCCAGTCATCGGCAAGGACGACGAGGTCGTAGTCGGCAATCTTTGCGTCAGTGGAATATGCATCCTTTACGTCGATCTCACCGCTGACCAAGCCGGCATACCCGAGGGCGTGCTCGAGGCCGACGACATTCGTCCGCGCGAGTCCGTAGCGCGCACTCAACGGTCGCCATCCATCGCGTCGGTCAAGAAATTCGTGAGTCAGGCCGAATTTTAGTTCCGGATGCCCGCGCAAATCGCTAATACTTTTGATCCCCAGTCGCGCCGCCTTCTCGCGTCGCATCACCAGCGCATACGTATTATTGAATCCGAGATCTTTCGTCATTCCGATGCCTTGCTGCTCGAGCGCGGTTTGAATGTCGGTTTCGGTCGCGCCCCGCTGTTTCAAAATTTCCTCCGCAATGGTCCCGGTGTATTCAGGATAGATATCAATGCCGCCGCCGCGTAAGGCTTCCCACAAAATGATCGTTCCGCCCATTCCCTGCCGATGCTCGGCGCGAACACCGGCACTCTGACACGCTTGCCTTGCGATCTCCGCCAGCACGTATGATTCGGTGAATTTCTTCGATCCAATCACAACCGAATCGCTTTGTGCGGTTGCGACCGACGCGATCAGGAGCAGTGCGCTAAGTTTCACGATTGTAGGCCGCCGAGCTGTGCGTTAAAGAATTCCGCGACAAAGGGCGTCGCCGGGTGATCGCGCAATTCATCGAATGTGCCTGATTGAATAATGCGGCCCGATTGCATCAAAACGATGAGCGAGCCAAGCTTTGCCGCTTCGGCGAGGTCGTGGGTCACGAGCAAAACGGTTTGGCGGAGTCGAGCGCAAATTTCTTTGAGGTCACGATGCAAATTTGCGCGCACCAGCGGATCGAGCGCGGCAAACGGTTCATCCAGTAACAGCAACTCGGGTGAGAGCATGAGCGCTCGCATCAGACTGACGCGCTGGCGTTGTCCGCCCGAAAGCTCGACGGGATAACGATCAAGCAGGTTCTCCGGAAATCGGGTAAGCGCGCAAAGCTCCGCGATACGCGCTTTGACCTCTTTTCCCGATCTGTCGAGTAAACGCGCCTGTAGAGCGACGTTTCCATTAGCGGTGAGGTGCGGAAAGAGTCCGCCATCCTGGAGTCGATTTGCCGCAACCGCTCGGCCCGATCAGAACCGTGATTTGAGCACGCTCCAGCTCCAAATCGACATTCGAAACCGCCACCTCTTTTTCGAAGTGTTTGCTGATGCCGCGGAGCTGCACGAGCGGGTTCACGCCCGCTACTTTAAGCTGAATAGAAAAACACCGAAAAGCCGGTTCCGGTCAGTCCACACTTTTTCGAATCGCATCCCGGCGCGATCGGCCAGTGCGATCATGTCTTCCGGCGAATACTTATAGGAGAACTCGGAAATGATGTGCTCACCTCGGGCGAAGGTGAAGGTGTGATCCCCAACGCCTACGCTTTGATTAATTCGACTGATGAGATGCATTTCAATCCGGCCGGCCTTCTCGTTGTAAATCGCGCGGTGACGCCATTGTTCAAGATCGAAATCTGCATCCAGTTCCCGATTGGCGCGCACGAGCAAATTGAGATTAAAAACAGCCGTCACACCGGAGGAATCGTTGTAGGCACGCTCCAGAATTGTCTTCGACTTCTTTAGATCCACTCCAATGAGCAGCCCTCCGCCCGCCGGCCTAACCATCGTCGTGATCTTTTTAAGGAAGGTGAGTGCAGCGGAGGGTTCGAGGTTACCGATAGTCGATCCAGGGAAGTAAACGATTTTGCGAGATGGGACCCGAATTGGAGTCGGTAGTTCGAATGGCTGCAAGTAATCGGTGCAGACAGGCAGAATTTCGAGAGTGGGAAAAGTCTGGCTGAACGCGGCAGTGGATTGCGTTAGCTGTTCCTTCGAAATATCGACCGGGATATAGGCGATCGGCGAATCGAGATTCTCAAGTAGAATGCGCGTCTTTGTTCCTGCCCCGGTCCCAAGGCCAATCAATTCAATCTGGCGGCCAAGAGCGTCGGCTATTTTCGGTCCGGAATCGCGCAGAATCTGCATCTCCGTGCGTGTGATATAATATTCCGGCAACTCACAAATCTTTAAAAACAAGCCGGCGCCCTGTTCATCGTAGAAAAATTTGGACGGCAATGTGCGCGGCATTTGCGCAAGACCGGCAATGAATTGTTCGCGAAATTCTTCGCTGGCGGGCGCGAGATCGAGCACCGCAATTTTTCGACCACTCATGCCGCGTCGCGCGCGAGTCGGATTCCGTTGAACTGCCAGCGTTTTTCCGGTTGGAAGAAATTCCGATAGGTCGCGCGGATGTGCGATTTTGAAGTCGCACATGAACCGCCGCGCAGCACGTACTGATTGCACATGAACTTGCCGTTGTATTCGCCGAGAGCACCAGGAGCGGCGCGATAGCCGGGATAAGGGGAATACGAACTGCGCGTCCATTCCCAGACGTCGCCGAATAATTGCGACAAACCCGCTGCTTTGGTTGGTGCGGGATGGAAACGCTCTGACTCGACAAAATTCCCTTCAATCATTTCCCGCTGGGCAACAGATTCCCACTCAAACTCAGTCGGCAAACGCGCGCCCGACCAGTTGGCAAAGGCGTCCGCTTCGAAATAGCTGACGTGCGTGACAAGCTCATTTTCATCGACCGGACGAAAACCTGAAAGAGTGAAGTGCCACCATTCGCCGTCCCTTTTTTCCCAGTAGAGTGGCGCTTCCCAGCGTTGCTCATTCACGGTCATCCACCCGAGGGATAACCAGAATTCCGGCCGGCGATATCCATCGTTTTCAATGAAACGCAAATACTCGCCGCAAGTGACCGGTCTCGATGCGAGCGAGAATGGCTGAACCAACGCGCGATGCTGCGGGCCTTCGTTATCGTAGGAGAAGCCGGGGCCGGTGTGTCCGATAGTTGCGATCGTCTCTGCAAAATCGATAAAATGCGTTGGCGGTGGCGGTGCCGTTTTCTCCGGTGGGCGTTTGCGAAAAATAGGATGCAGCGGGTTTTGGGCGAGAACGTGCTTGATATCGGTGACGAGCAATTCCTGATGTTGCTGCTCGTGATGAATTCCGAGCACCATGACCGATTCGATTTCGTCCAGCAATTCTTCCGAGGCCGAACTGATGAGATCGTCAATATGACGATCGATATTTTGACGGTAACGGAACGATTCCGCGACGGTCGGGCGCGAGATCAAGCCGCGCAGATCGCGCCGGTGCATGCTGCCGGCAGCATTATAATAGGAGTTGAAGAGGAATGCGTACTCGGGAATCGCTGGCCGGTAATTCTTTTGCCAAGTTTTGAGCACGAATGTTTCGAAAAACCAGGTCGTGTGGGCAAGGTGCCATTTCGTCGGGCTGACATCCGGCATTGATTGGACGACGCAATCTTCCGGCTCGAGATCACGCGCGAGCAATCTGGAAAAATCACGCACATCATGAAAACGGACGAGGAGTGCTTCTGGACGCGCCTGCACCAGAGGCTGCATGGATTTAGCCGCCGTCGCTTGCGACACGTTAAGTTTCTTCCGATTCCCGTTCTTCGCGACGCGCCTCGAGCATTTGATCGTGAGCCGCTTCCTCGAGACCTCCGCTGACGAGCGTCTCTCCAAGAGACTCGTCATCGTCAAATCCGGCGCGCGGTGCCCGGTGGGCAGGCGATTCCGGAACGATTTCACGCTCCTCCTCAGGAACATCCACACCATGGCCCGGTTCTTCCGGTGCGTCGGTCGCGGGTACCCCAAGTAATTCTCGCCGTGCTTGTTCCCAATCGGCGTCGGTAAACTCATCCGGGTCTCGTTCGTCAATCATGGCAATCTCGCGGGCGCGTTTCTCCACCATGTCCGGCGATGGGGCGCCGAGTCCGTCTCCATGAACAGATATTTTTCCGTAAGCTGGGCGCCGATCTTCAGTCATCATATTGAATACGAAACGAGGATGCAGATTGTGCGCATGAGCAAGGGCAAAATCTCCAGCCGGGAACTGAGCGGATACGACCGTTTTATCCAGTAACAAACCACAACCCAGTGATTTCCGCACGAAATAATGTTTTGATTCGGAGCAACGGGGAGCGAGTCGCTTTTAGTGAATATGGCGATCTGGAGGGGGAGCCGGTAATTTTTTGTCATGGCTGGCCGAGTTCGCGCACGATGGCAGAGCTGACCGACGACGCTGCTCAGGAATTGCATGTACGCATCATCTCGCCAGACCGTCCCGGAATTGCCGATTCGACGCTGGCCCCTGGGCGGAAGCTGCTGGATTGGCCTCCCTTAGTTCGCGAGCTAACGAATTTTCTGGGCGTGGACAAGTTTCGGCTCCTCGCCATTTCGGGCGGCGCTCCCTATGCCTATGCCACGGCATGGGCAATGCCGGAGCGCATACTCGCAGTGGGGGTGGTAAGCGGAGCGCCGGATATCGCGGAATTGAGTGACCACAGTGGATTGCTCGGTCTCTATCGATTGATGCTGTCCGCTTATCGAAAGTTCCCACGGCTATCACGGTCGTCGTTTCGCTTTGTGCGGCCTCTGCTCTCTTTGCGACCGTCGCGGCGTAGCCGAGCAGTTCTGCTGAAATTACTCCAGCCGTGTGATGCCATCGCCTTGCACGATGACCGCTCCTTTGAAGCGTGCTTCGAAAGTCAGCGCCGCGCCTGGGAAGCTTCCGCCGACGGAGTGCTGGCCGACGCGGAAATTTACGCACAGCCGTGGGGATTCTCGCTCAGTGAAGTGCGGGTGCCGGTCCGGTTGTGGCATGGAAATTCGGACCGGAGTTTTTCTGCCGCCGTCGCTCGCGACATGGCAGCGAAGATTCCCAATTGCCGCGCCCGCTTTATCGATAACGCTGGCCATTATTCCACGCCCATCCGTCACATGCGCGACATCCTTGTTGACCTGCTGGCAGCATAAAAATCAAATGCGCCGGGTCGAGGCGTAGGCAAGACTGTACGGTGGAAGATTTCACAGCGGGTACAATTACAAGCCAGCCGGTTCGGCGGCAGTCCACTCTCGGCCGTGAGTGGGACGCGCGCGTGCGTCAACTGGTGGCAGAGTTTGGCGCGGGACACTCGCCGGAATTGATCGAGGAAATGATCGTGACGGCGTTAAAAATGGCGCGCGATCGAATGGGCATAGCGGATTTGAAGCTAATCGCGCGCTCAATAAAGGAACTGCGCTATGCGGCGAAAGTTTTCGCGCAATTTCAGGCTTTTCGGAAAGTTGCTGTCTTCGGCTCGGCCCGGGTTTTGTCGGACTCGCCAGAGGCAATGGTGGCGTCAGAATTCGCCAAGCGGATGGTTGAACATGAATTCATGATCATCACCGGGGGTGGCGATGGGATCATGGGCGCAGCTCAGCGCGGGGCCGGGCGAGAGATGAGTTTCGGCCTCAATATTCGGCTGCCGTTCGAGCAGCGCGCAAACGAGACGATTGAAGGCGATAAGAAGCTGATCAACTTCAACTACTTCTTCACTCGGAAGTTAAATTTCGTGAAAGAGACGCACGCGATCGCGTTGTTTCCGGGGGGGTTCGGTACGCTCGATGAGACTTTCGAGGTGCTCACGTTGATGCAGACCGGTAAAGCGCGTCTCATTCCGGTGGTGTTGCTCGATAAACCCGACGGCGGTTACTGGGAAACGTGGATGAAGTTCTTGAGCGATCATCTATTCAAACTGGGTTTCATTTCAGAGGACGATTTCTATTTCTTCAAAATCATGCACAGCGTTGACGCCGCTGTTGACGAAATCACCTGCTTTTACCGTGTTTATCATTCGGCCCGTTGGGTCGGCGACCAGCTGGTTCTGCGCTTGGCTCACCCTCTGTCGAAATCGAGAATCGCGGAGTTAAACGAACAATTTTCCGATATTCTGCGTCACGGAGCGATTGTGCAAAGCGAAGCGCTGATTCAGGAGATGAATGAGCCCGAGATTGTGGCTCTACCGCGACTCGTTTTTACACCGCATCGCCGCAGTTTCGGCCGGTTCCGTCAGCTGATTGATGCGATCAATCGCCCGGATTGAGCGTTGGTTATTGTTTGAAGATGAAGCCGCTCGGGAATTGTCGTCGCGGCGTGGGAAAATAGTCAGAGATTCCTCGGCTGCGCTCGGAATGACAGGAGGAATCCTGCGCACCTTGTATGTTCGCCACGGCGAATCCGTCCGGCGGCGGATCGAGCGAAACAGGGACATCTCTTGCTATTTTATTGGTGTGATCTGGTAGGGCGAAGACTCCGTCGATCCGGCTCCGCGGAACGTCGCCCTACCAATCCCCGTTCGCTCCACTCCTCGACTCAGCTCGGAATGACAGCGAAGCTTTCCCAGCCAATCCGGCTACCTCCGGGCCATCCCGTTTTTCCTGGCGATCTCAGCATCCACGCGCAGTTTAT
>WNGO01001247.1_pt1 | contig 16308 bp, 9 predicted proteins | sample 5400511 | NCBI WGS metagenome assembly WNGO01 (sample SAMN13153380, study PRJNA577476) | soil metagenome | isolation source: 20 cm soil or saprolite under Garry oak tree replicate 2 | place: USA:California | collected 2016-06-15 | reverse complement strand
CCGCAGCAGACGTGGGCAAAAACTGGGGCGCCAATTGGTTGAGGGTCTGATCATGCATGGGCAAATGCGTGCCCTTGGACCCCGCATAAGCTACGTCAACCAGCAGATTGCCGGGAAACTGACGTTGGATGTCGAGATTCCATTGTTGCACGTTAGGGGCGGGATTATTGGGCAAAGGCGCTTCGTTGCCATTGCCTTGCACATTGATCAAGGCCTGGTTCCTGCCGAAGGGCGGAGTGATTCCGCCGCTCGGAGCAAAAGGATTGGACAGCACATTCTTAGGGGTAACGCCGTCCGATGCCACCGCCTGCCATGGTGTGCTGAAGCTGTTGATGAAGAGGTTGTGGGGAGCGTCGTTCCAGCGGATATCAACCGGCAAGTAAAAAATTCCGTAGCCGGTTCGGATAACCGTATTCTTATCCAATTGGTAGGAAACCCCAAGGCGCGGGCTGACATGGTTCCAGGAGCTAAATGCGCTGCGATCCGGGTGTTGTGTGCTGCTCACTAGATCATACGCACCTTTCAGATTCGGCATTCCGGCCGCGGCCCCAATGGGGCTGGTTTCGGTCGGATTGAAAGCGACGATGCGATTAAACCGCTCCGTCCAGTCCCCCTGGAGGTCAACGCGAACTCCAAGATTCACGGTGATTTTCCTGGTGACCTGGAAGGTATCGCCCCCGTATATCGCCTTGTAAAGATTCTGGTCGGCCGTTTTCGCGGGCTCGGTCGCGTTGCCGTGATCCCCATACCCGAGGAGGAAGGAAGCAAAGCCATTTCCCCCCGCTGCATCATCAATCCCAGGCGTTCGGCCGTTGCCGCCATCTTGAGGGTTTGCCCCCGTCATGCGGGCATCAAGATAGAACAAGCCCCCCGGATTGTTGCTCTGATAGTAGTTGTTGCGGAGTATGCGGAATTCTGCGCCGACCTTGAAGGTGTGTTTCCCCATAATGTGGGAGAGCGAGGGGGTGAAGCTGTACGTGTCGTCCCAAGCCCCGATGCCGCTTCCGGCTCCCTGAGTGCACCAACTGCCAGCGCCCCAGTGATTATCCCCGTTCGCATTCGAAACGCACACGTCCGGAATGTGAGTGTAAGTCATCTGGGGGGTTAACGCCGCCCAGTTTGCACCAAACTTCGACAAGTCGATGCCTTGGCTAAGCGGCATGCGGAGGTAGACATAGCGAGTATAACCAATGTGCAAGTCCACAATGGTCTTCGGTGAAATCGAGATGGTGTCACCCAAGGAAACCTGATGAGCATAAGTGGTTTCGGTACAGCGGTCCTTGCAGATACCATTGTAAGGGTCGTCGGGGAGCGATAGTATTTTAGAATGCGTGTACCGTCCGAAAATCCTCTGCTTGGAGCTCAGATTATAGTCAATGCGCTCGTTGTACTGGTCGACGTCGCCGCCAGTGCTATAGTTCTCGGCAAAGTTACCGTTAGGATTGGGCGCCAGACCAGGCGTGGGCATTGGAAAGTAGGACAAAAGCGCCTTGGCCGTGGGGTCGATTCGGGCCGGATCGATCACGTTCGGTACTCCGCCGAAGGAGAATTGCGTTCTGCAAAACGGATTGGTTGAGATGCAGTTCGTACTGGTGAGCGGGTCGTAAATCTTAAGCACTGTGGCCGTGTTGGTTGAGCCTAGCAGGTGAAAGTCTCCGTTGCGCTCAGCTTGGGTGGGAACCCATCCCTGAAAGATATTTCCCTTACGCTGCCGAAAGCCCTCATAACTGGAGAAGAAGAACAGCTTATCGCGAAAAACGGGGCCTCCGCCGTTGGCGCCAAACTGGTTTTGGGTAAACGGAGGACGGGCGAGGCCGCTGCTGTTGTCAAAGAAGCCATTCGCATTCAGCTTTTTGTTTCGCAGGAACTCGTATGCCGAACCATGGAAAGAGTTTGTGCCTGACTTTGTCGAGAGGTTGATGACTCCGCCGGCAAATCGCCCGTACTCGGGACCCAGATTGTTCGTCTGGACTTTGAATTCCTCGATGGCGTCTTGCGTCGGTATCACCGTGACAACGTTCAGGTACGCTCCATTGGTAGGCACGCCGTCGATCAGGATCTGGCTCTGCCCGGCTTGGCCTCCGCCAACTTGAAAATCTCCGAGAGCGAACGGATTAGCGCCGACGGGATTGCCCCCCGAGGAATTGCCCGCCGACGGGGTGCCTTGTGGCACAACGCCCGGCACCATGCCGACCAACGCCAGCGGATTGCGGCCGTTCAGCGGCAACTCAGTGACCACCCGCTGCTCGACCACTTGTCCCAGCGAGGCCGTTTCCGGCTGGAGCAAAGGCACCTCGGAGGTCACCTCGACAGTCTCGGTTTGCGCTCCGACTGGCAGAGAGATATCCACTCTCAGCCCGCTTTCGATCTGCACCGCGATGGGCTCACGCACGAACTTCTTAAAGCCGGTCTTTTCCCCCTCCAACTTGTAGCGGCCGGGCAAAATATTCACGAACGTATAGTTGCCGGACGAGTCGGTTTCTATGCTGCGCTTTTGAGCGGTATCCAGATTCGTCAACGTGACTGTCGCGTCAGCAACTGCAGCTCCACTCGTATCCGTAACGGTTCCGGCGATGGTGCCGTAGACGTTCTGGCTCCACGCGGCCGGTGGCGTGAGCGCCAAAACGACTATCGCCGCTAAAAAGGCAAGCCAAAGCTTTCTGAGATGCAGCATTTTTTCCTCCCGCGAAGGTTATCTAAAGTCGGTAATACTCGCTTGCCGCTGCACCAGGCGGCCGCGATACATCCTCATTACGAATCGTTGTAGGCAAAAGCTGTAAACAAGAAACGATACGGGCCACCCCATTACGCCCTTTATTAGACCCATTCAATACAAAAGTCAAGCACAATTTCGTTATTCTAATGAAATGCATTAGAAAAACGCATTGGGGAGAGTTGCCTGCGATATCTGAAGTTTCGCTTTGTGTACGCCTCCGCACTCACACTTTATTGAATTTGCGTCGGCGGGAACGGCTGCGGGAATTGGTGGCAACAGGGCATGCCTTATACAGGACGCGCTGCAGTTGAAGATTCTGTAAGTCACTGCTTACGCTTTGGCCCACCCGCGGTTCGGCACAGGACCCACCCCTTCCTTGATAGTGGTGAGCCGATTGGCAGGGATCTGCCTAAAAGTTTCGTGCAGGCCACTTGGCCAATACACGTCGATGTCCGCCGAAGTGGAGTTTCCCAAACCGAAATGCAAGCGGGAATCGCTGCACGAGAAAAAGCTGGATTGACTCAGGACCGCTTGCGCCTGGGTCTTGCCTCCATAGTGGACAAGCACTCTGGCTCCAATGGCGCTTCGATTGGACTTTACGCCTTCCAATTTCACTTTGATCCAGTTGGTCTTACCGGTGAGGTCATTGCGCAACAGCGAGGGAGGCTCGTTGAGATTGATGATCAGTATGTCGATATCCCCATCGTTGTCGAAGTCTCCGAAAGCGCATCCTCGACTGCAGTGTGGCGTGGCCACACCTGGCCCCGCCGCCTCGATGAGCTCTTCGAACACGCCCTTGCCCAGGTTCCTAAAAACGGCGCGCGGTGTTTTATTGGGGTATTGTGGCAATGTTCGTTCCACTTGGGGGTAAACATGCCCGGTAACCATAAACAGGTCGGGAAGACCATCGTTGTCGAGATCCACGATGCCTGCTCCCCAGCACACGTAACGAGTTTCAACTCCAAGGCGCGAGGACCCGGTAGCGTCCTCGAAATTTGCTTTTCCGTCGTTGTGATAAAGGATGTTGGCGTCGTCCGCGAAGTGCGTCTTGAATAGATCGAGATGTCCGTCTAGGTCATAATCACCCACCCCGACGCCCATACCGGCCTGCTCCATGCCATCTTCACTCAGGGCCGCACCTCGCAGCACTCCCTCTTCGCGAAAAGTTCCATCACGATTGTTCATGAACAAGAGACTGGGAGTGGAGTCACAGGCGACGTAAATGTCTTGCCAACCGTCTTCATCAAAATCCGCCGCTACGACAGTCATGCCGTAGGTGGCTGCGGCTCGCGCGATGCCCGCTTGTTGCGTTACATCAGTGAACGTTCCATCGCCATTGTTTCGATAAAGGGAATGCCTGCCCGTGGCTAACCCTCGCGGCCCGCATTCAACAGGAATTCCTTTCCATCTACAGTTGGGGTTTTCGCCCGGAGCGGCAGCATTTTCAAAGGAAAAGCGAACGTAGTTGGAAACGAAGAGATCAAGATATCCATCGCGGTCATAATCCACGAACGTGCAGCCCGCGCCAAACCTCTGTTGGTCGCTCCAAAGCCCGGCGGCTTTCGTCACATCGGTGAAAGTTCCGTCTCCGTTATTGCGGTAAAGCAGGTTCTGCCCGAAATTGGTGCAAAAGATGTCGTCAAAGCCATCGTTGTTGTAGTCTCCGATGCAAACTCCGCAGGCCCATCCGAGCGACCGCAACCCTGCTTTTTCTGTGACATCCGTAAAGGTTCCATCCCGATTGTTCTTGTAAAGCCGATTCGTCGTGCCCTCCGGAGCGCCTCCGAGACGAGTGCCGCATAGCACAAAAAGATCCGTCCAACCATCGTTGTCGTAATCAATGAACGCGCAGCCGCAACCAGTGGACTCCACGATGTACTTTTTGATTTCTGGGTCACCATAGATCACCGGCGCATTCAGGCCCGCGGCCGAGGCGACGTCCACGAAATGGGCGTTGAAGGGACGCCCGGAAGCTTTGGGCCTCGGCAGGGGCTTGGCCGTGTGAGTTGATACACCCTGTGCCAGCAACCGATTCGCGTGAAAGGAGAGCGCGGCCCCCATCCCCAGTTGGACAAACCTGCGACGGCCGAAATTCATGGCGAAAAGGGATCGTGACTGTGGAAAAACGCCGTGCCGCTCATTTCTGCCTCAAGGCAGACTTTTCAGCGACCATCTGAGGATCGGCGAATTGTAACCAGAAGCCCATCATCTCCTCGTCACTGGGTTCGCCCCAACGAATTGCTTTGGACGGATCGGGGTTCTGAAAATTGTTCTTGGAATTGTCGAAATAAGCGATGGTCATGAGTTTCGTGCCTTTGGGCAGCAAGAATTGCTTCTTCAAGAAGTATGTCTCCTGCCATCGAAAATCATAGTGGGGAACGTAGAGGAGCACCTCTTCGCGACCATCCGGATAAATGGCCTTGGTCAACATGTTTTTGCCGCGAAAATGCATGTGGGCAGTGTATGCCACCGCGATCACATCTTTCGGCAAAGTAAAGCAGGAAGTCACGCGGTGATTATCGTCGTTGGAAGGGATGAGAAACATGTTGTTCCAAATTTCGTACTGCCCAATCTCATGCTGAACGGGTTCCCGAGCGAATACCAAACCGATGCTAGTGCGATCCTTTACATCCAGCCCATGATGATTGCTGTAGTGAATCTGAAATTGCAGATAGCCGCCCGCCGGGATTCGCAGCGCATAGCCTGGAGGCCGCGTCTCCGCCAAGTGTCCCGGAAGATAGATCGCCGGCACGATATTCAGGTAGCCAGAGGACTCGCCGGGAATGCCGCCCCCATCCGGCGCCGCACACCCATCATCAATGACCGGCGCTTCAGGGCGAAGGTGCAGGACTTTTCCGGTGCGGTAGTGATATTGGTCTTCGCCTTCGTCGGACTTGGCGTGCTTTTCCAGATGCTTCGCTACTTCGGACTGATCGATCACCGACACAGTGGCGTGATGAACCACACGACGATCACCGGGAAGCACCTGAGCGGCCTGTATCCATTTGTCTTCCGTGAAATTTGTGGGGACATAGATGTATTCGTAGTCGTCTTGGGCGGTTTTGGAGACCAGGAATTCAGGAACGGTCAGCACAACGTCCGGCTTGATATGCCAGCCTTGCGTGAGTACCGGGTCCGCCGAGGAAGTTTCAGGCGCGCCTTTTTTTGTTCCGTTTTTTACCCAGGCGTCTATGATCGCGATTTCTTCGTCGGTCAAGCGAGCGTCATTGCTGAACTCGCCGAACGCAGGATCGGCATGCCACGGGGGCATCTTGCGCTGAACCACGCTTTCCCGCATCATGCGAGCAAACGGCAGCACCTCCTCATAGGTCATCAGCGACATGGGAGCAATGTCGTTCGGACGATGACAGGCTACGCAGTGCCTATTCAGAATGGGTGCTACATTTTTGTTGTAAGTAATCTCTGCTTTTGGCGAGGTGTCGTCCCTGAGGCCTGCGAATACAATGCCGCACAGTCCAACATAGAGGAGAATCAGAAGGGTTCGCCACAGACCCATGTGATTTACGGCTGCCTACGTGCTTCTTGAACTCGTAGAAAACTAATCACCCGATGAAACCCACACATTTTGAGAAGTGGCAGAAACTCAAAGCATCGAAACAATGCTTTTATACTAGCGACTATTTAGCTCCATCTCTTGGGCTTGTCAAGCAGAAAATTGATATGCTACTCAAGAAATAGCGCTACCCTGAAAAGCGTATCCTGTGTTTCGCCTACGCCCCTCGGTACGCAATCATCGTTTCTCTTTTTCTGTTTGCAGCTCGGACCGGACCGTGCATTTTGTCTCGAACAGATACAGGCGCTTCAGCCTCGCCTTGTGACGAAGCAGAGCGACCCCCGTGTCGTCCACACCCGTAGCAGTCAGATTGAGCGTCTCGAGTTTGTCGAGCCGGCTCAGAAGACGCACGCCAACCGAGGTAATCGCCGTGTGCGAAAGATCGAGAGACCGCAAGTTTGAAAACGTGGAAAGTGTCTTAAGCCCTCCATCAGTGACCTTAGTGCGGGCAAGTTCGGCGTCAACGATCAAACTGGCGACCGGCGCTAACTTTGCGAGGACCGCATCATCACATCGTTCCCGTGCACTGACAGTGCGCAGAATTAAGCCGTCCGTCGGATCTTGCGAGCGCGGCACGAGCCGCACGCCGAGCTCGCTTTGCAGCGCTTGAATCTTGTCTGAGCGTGGGCGGTAGTCGGCGGTTAGGGGCGGCGAAGCCGGCTTTGGCGGCGCAAGCGGCGGTGCCCCGCGGACTTCCTCTGCAGCCAAACTTTGCGACGCGCCCGAAGCAATCCACAGCTCGATTACCTTGATCTCGGCTTCCGTCGGGCCCGGCTTCCCCTGAGCTGGCATGGCGTCCTTATTGTCGCGGGGCAGAGTGATTCTGCGAAAAATCTCGCTGCCGCTTGGATCGCCGGGCTTCACGACCAAGCCATCTTTGCCACCGCGCATGACGTTTTCGAACGTATCCAGCCGAAGCTTGCCTTTCTTCTTTTGCGGTCCGTGGCACTGAACGCATTTGTCGTCGAAGATAGGCGCAACGCGCGAAGCGAAAAAAGTGACCGAAACCTTTCCCGGCGCCGCGGCGCCAACAGGTGATCCGACTACTTCCGTGGTCGCAGGTGCGTGCTTTTTTTCCGGCGGAGGCACACCAAGCACCACGCGAAGTTTCGCGGGCATGAATTCGGTTAGAAAGCCCTCACCGTGAGTCAGCTTTCCACCTTGGTCGCTAGTCCATGCCATGAGACAGACCGTGGCGAAGAGCGCTGTACCGTACAATCTGGCGTTCGATTCGCGCACAGCGCAGCAGAGGATGAGCGCGGCCGCAAGCGAAACTCCGCCCCACATGTGGCGCGTGACAAGTCGGCCTTCGTAACCACCGTTCCTGGCGAGCAGCCAGCCGAGAAAGACCGCGATCAGTGCGGTGACGGCAGCCAACGTCAGAACAAAGCTTGCGGAAGCTTGCAGCTGTTTTCCGTTACGAAAGAAGCCCGCGCATTCGAGCGCTGCGACCAGCAAGACGAGCGCGATCGGAAGATGCACAACTAGCGGATGAAAGCGTCCCAGGAATTGACTTAGTTGGCCGCGCTCAAGCCCATCGGGCGGGGCCTTTAGCACGACGAGCGCCAGCGCGATTACCAGAAATAGGCCCATGCCACACAGCAGCAAGCTCGTGCGCGAGGTCATCCGGGCAGACTCAGACGCGGCGCAACAGCGTGATCCGCCCGATGGGCAGCCACTCGGCCACTAGAATGTCGCCGCTGTGAAGAAAAATTGCCGCGTGGGGCGTGATGAACTGCCCAGCAGTGAATTCGTTACGCGACTGCCTGCGGCGTGAGCCAACTTCCCCGTTCAAAGCGCGGCCGTCTCCTAGTTGCACAACCACCTTGTACTCGCGGTCGAGAATGCAAACCTGGCTGTCGAGGTCCGGACAGACCATCCAGTCCCCTTGCGTATGGAAGTGACAAGGCATACGGAGCCGCGACTCGTCTTTAATGGTGCGAAGATGTGAGCCGTCCAAGGAAAAAGTTTGCACCCGCCGGTTCCCGCGGTCCGCAACCACCAGGATTGGATCCCTACCACGGGTATCCACAAAGAGGCCGTGTGGCGTGTCGAATTCGCCGTCAGCGTGGCCCGGCCGCCCGACTTCTCCAAGAAATTTTCCGTCCGAAGAAAATCGCAGCAAATGGTGCGAGCCGTAGCCATCACCCACATAAAAATCTCCGTTTAAGGCAAAGGCGACGTTGGTCGGAACAAAATCAATGGGTCGCCCTGCATAGGCAGGGTCTTCACGCGGGTAGCCGTGTGCCCAAAGGGATTCGCCGTTCAGCGTGGTCTTCACGATCTTGCACTGATTGATATCGCAGTGATAGAGAACTTCCGCGCCTTTCTCGCGGCGCACACCAAGCCCATGCGCGCCCCCACGAAATTCCTCCCCAAAAGCGCGAACGAAGCGCCCGGACGAGTCGTAAACAACCACGGCCTCTCCGCGCATGCTGGATTTGTTCACCGTGTGCGCCACATAGATGTTGCCTTGATCATCCTGTGCCAAACCGTGGGTGTCCCCCCAAACCAGGCCGTCGGGCGGCACCAGCCAGTCGTGAACACACTCGTAGGTGTGCACTCCAGAGCCGACAACCGGCAAGCGGCTGCCGGACTTGTTTGATGTCTGCAGAAAGAAAGGCGGCAGCATCGCCGCGGCTGTCGCCGTCGAGCCGTCTCTAAGGAACCTGCGTCGAGTGAGTGAGGTCATGCGATGAGGTCCGGCACGATCTTTGCCGGAACAACTCCGGTCAATTTCTGCGCGAGTCCCTGGAACTTGAACGTGAGTCTCTCATGATTCACACCGAGAAGGCGAAGAACAGTTGCGTTGAAGTCACGCACGTGCACCGGATCCTTTACTACGTTGTAGCAGAAATCGTCGGTCTGCCCGTGCACATGACCTTTCTTCGCTCCGCCGCCGGCCATCCATGTGGTGAAGCAACGCGGATGATGGTCGCGTCCGTAGTTGTCCTTTGAAAGGCCGCCCTGGCTGTAAATCGTTCGGCCAAATTCGCCTCCCCAAATGACCAGCGTGTCGTCCAGCAAGCCGCGACGTTGCAGGTCTGTGACGAGCGCATAAGATCCTCGATCCGTCGCAGCGCAAAGCTTTGGCAGGTTACCCACAACGTTCGAATGTACGTCCCACCCTCGCTGATAAACTTGAGTGAAACGGACCCCGCGCTCGACCATTCGCCGGGCCAGTAGACAGTTATACGCAAAACTCCCAACCTGCTTCGCGTCTTCGCCATATAAAGTCCACGTGCTTGCAGGCTCGTCGCTGAGATCGGTGAGCTCGGGCAATGAAGCCTGCATGCGAAACGCCATTTCATACTGATGAATGCGCGCGTGTGTTTCCGGATCCCCTACTTCTTCAAACGTCATCTGATTGATCGTGTTCACCGTCTCGATCAGCTCGTGACGAACATCGCGGCTCATTCCGACTGGATCGTCGAGATAAAGCACGGGAGCGCCTTGCGACCGAAACGCCACACCGGCGTATTCATTTGAAAGAAATCCGCTGCTCCACAACTTCGGCGAAATTGGCTGAAGGTCTGTGCCCGGAATCGTAAGTGAATTGAGAACAACAAAGGTCGGAAGATTTTCGTTCATGCTTCCGAGGCCATACGATAGCCAGGAGCCAAGCGAAGGCTTGCCGGGTACCATGTTGCCCGTGTTGATCAAAAGAATTGCCGGCTCATGATTGATCGCATCAGTTTGCATCGTGTGGATCAACGTGATGTCGTCCACCAACTTGCCCGTCCATGGCAGTAAATCGCTGACGTAGCAGCCAGACTTTCCTTGTCTCGAAAAGCCCCAATGCGAAGGCGCAATCGGAAAACGCGCCTGTCCGGAGGTCATGCCGGTCAGTGCCTGGTTCCCTCGAACGGAATCGGGAAGGTCCTTGTCGAAAAGAGATGTCAGTCCTGGCTTGTAGTCCCACAAGTCCATCTGTGATGGTGCGCCGGACATGAACAAATAGATCGCTCGCTTCGCTTTTGGCGCGAAATCCGGCAGGCGATGGGCCCCCGGGTCACTCAGTTCAGCCGCCCCCGCGCGCCCGACGAACGAATTGCCAAGTAAACTCGTCAGACCTGCCCACCCAAGCGTCTTTCCCATTCGGCCCAGGAAGTGTCTGCGCGTGGCCAGGCGCTTCCATTCCTCGCGGAGAGCAAGCGGTACAGGCAAATCGTAAACGGTTGGACCTTCGCCGCCATGGTCGCAACATTCGCCTTGAATCAAAGGACTTTCCGGCTTCATTAGTTTTTCAACTTTCTCATTTGTTCAAGACCGCGTCCAGGTTCATGGCCGCGCTCGCAATCAGCATCCAGGAAGCCACCTCGTCGGCATGCAAGTCTATATCAGGCTTGCTTTCACCTACGGCAATCAGTTTTTCCGCAGAGGGCTCATCTTGCGCATACGTTGACTGGAATTTCGCCAAAGCACGTTGGAGCGCGGCTTTTTCTTTCGGCTCCCACCGACGAGCCAGCAAAATCTCGCCGAGTGCATTGAGACGTCCTTCCGCGTTCGACGATTCATGAATCACGCGTTCCGCCAAGTGCCGCGACGCCTCCAGCCACTGCGGATCGTTCATTAGCACAAGCGCCTGCAGCGGAGTATCGGTTCGCTGACGCCGCGTGCACACCGCGTCCCGCACGGGCTCGTCCAGAGCGTCCATGTTGGGCATGGTCGCCATGCGCTTCCAAAATGTATACAGGCTGCGACGATACAACGCGTCACCATGATCCTGAACATACGCTTTTGTATCACTGTTCTGGTGGCTACCCGCTTCCCACACGCCAGCCGGCTGGTAAGGCTTCACGCTCGGGCCGCCAATTTTGTCGACAAGCAAACCGCTGGTCGCCAGAGCGGTATCGCGGAGCATCTCCACGTCCATGCGGAATCGCGGTCCGTGCGCCAGCAGCCGGTTCTTTGGATCTTTTTCGACTAGCTCGGGAGTCGTGCGCGCCGACTGCCGATAAGTGGCCGAAAGCACGAGCTGTTTGTAAAAGCGCTTCACATCCCAGCCGTGTTCGCGAAAATCCAGCGCAAGCCAGTCGAGCAGCTCAGGATGACTCGGCCGCGCGCCCATCACACCGAAATCTTCGGTCGTTTCCACCAAGCCCGTGCCAAAAATCTCCGACCACATGCGATTTACAGTCACGCGCGGTGTAAGGGGATTCGATGGACTGACCGTCCATTCCGCAAGCGTTAAGCGGTCCAGCGGCACTCCTGCCTTCAGGGGAGGAAGGAAATGCGGCACGCCGGGGCGCACGCGCTCGGTGCGCGCGTTAAACGCACCGCGTGTGAGAACGTCGGCGTACGCCAAAGTAGGCGCCTCTTGACTAATGATCACGATGTCTCCGTCCTTGGAGAGACGCTCCAGTTCCTGGTTGAGCAGAGGAATTTGAGCTTTAAACGTACGCGTCGGCTCATCCAGTTCCGCGAAGTAGTATTCACTTACCGCGTGCAGTTCGTCCTCAGTCCACTCGGCGAGAGACTTGCGCACAACTTCCGACACATAATCCACAAACGGCAATCGCGCCGCCTCTTCGTTTGAAAGCGCGCGCTGATAGAAACGAAAATCCTGAAAACCAGACTGGCGCAAGGGGTTGGCGTCAGGATGCATGCGGCCGAATTCCAACGGTGCGGTCGTGGCGGAGCTGTCGTTAAGCGCGTCCTTAGTTACCGTTACTTCTTGCAGCTTCCCGTCAACATAGAGTTTCACTCCTGCCGCTTTGCCTGAACCATCATAAGTAGCCGCCAGATGATTCCACCGGCCCACCGCTAGGACTTTTTCCTTCGTCTCTATTTGAATCGCATTATCCGGCAACTTGTGCGCGAGCACAAACGCCAGCTTTCCTTTGCTGGAAATGAGCTGCCACCCGCGACTGTCCTGAGTCGCTTCTGCGCGAGAAAGGATCACGCCGTCCGGCTTGCCTTCGTCCTTGGGTTCGAGCGGACGGAGATGCGGACGTAGCCAGGTAGCAACGCTAAACGGCTTTGCCGCCTCTTCATCACCAACGTCGGGGAGTTCAAGCCGCGTGCTGATTTCCATCCGCATGTACGGCCAAAACCAGGTGCCTTCGCCCCACACGACGGGAGCGCCCGTTGCCGTCGCAAATTTGCGTTTCACGCTAGATGCCGAGTCCTCGAATACGTCTCCCCTTTGCTCGTCAAATCGGAGGCGCACGACCAAGCCATCCGAACTGACGGGACGCGGAGCACGCTCCTGATGGGCGAGCCATGCCGAGATCAATTCCCGTGCCTGAGTTCGGCGATCGCGAATTTGGCGCTCCAACGCCGAGCGCTTTGTGAGTGTTTCTTCATAAGCAGCCCGATTTTCCGGTTTTGGAACGAGCAGAAACGGCGGCCAGTCCTTTCGCTCGTCGTTGAAGGGATTCTCGGTGAGGTTGTTGAAGAATGCTGTGAGCCGGTAAAAATCCTTCTGCGTAATCGGATCGAACTTGTGATCGTGGCAGTTGGCGCACCCGGCTGTCAGACCCAGAAAAGCCGCGCTGTATGCTTCCGTCCGTTCGCGTTTGTTGTTCACGCGAAGCTCTTCACTGAGTGTGCCTCCCTCCGCAGTGCTGATTCCTGCACGCACATATGCCGAGGCGACCATCGAGTCCAGAGTTTCGTCCGTCATCATATCTCCGGCAAGCTGCTCCTTGATGAACTGATCGAAGTGCTTGTCCTCGTTATAGGCTTTGATCACATAGTCGCGGTAGGGCCAGATGCTGCGGAAGTGATCGGTGTGAAGGCCGTGCGTGTCTCCATAGCGGGCCACGTCCAGCCAATAGTGCGCACGATGCTCACCGTAGCGAGGACTTGCCAGCAACCGGTCCACAACTTTTTCGTACGCATCGGGCGCATTCTCTTCGAGGAACGCTTTGACTTCTTCCGGAGTCGGCGGCAGACCTGTGAGGTCATACGTCACGCGCCGAATGAGCGACCTCCGATCCGCTTCCGGTGACGGAGTCAGCCCCTCCTTTTCCAGGCGCGCCAAAATGAAGTTGTCTATGGCATTGCGCACCCACGCGCCTTGCTTCACATCGGGAACGGCTTGCTCCTTCGGCGCGATGAACGACCAATGCTCCTCGTACTCCGCCCCTTCCTTCACCCACTCGCGCAGGAGCGCGATTTGCTCTGGCTTCAGAGTCTTGTGCGATTCCGGAGGCGGCATGCGATCCTTGGGATTCTTCGCCTCGATTTTCCGCACCAGCGGACTTTTGTCGGGCTGCCCTGCGATGATGGCGGGGCCGAACTTATCGTGCGGCACGAAGGCAAACTCAGCCCGGTCGAGCCTTAGTTTGGCCTTTCGCGCGCCCGGATCAGGCCCGTGGCATGCGTAACAGTTCTCGGACAGAATTGGCTGAATCGTTTCGTTAAACGACAGTTTTGTCAGCTCTTTGCTGGCACGAACGGCTGGCTTCCTCGGCTCAGTTCCAGTTTGCGCAAGGGACCGAAGTAATCCAGTACCCATAATAAGAAGGAGGAAACTTCCAAACAATAGGGAGGAACGCGACTTGTCGAAGGACGCCATGGATTAACATTCGAATAGCACGCCGTCATACGTCAAGGCAATTTATTAACGCTTATCTCCGTTAGCCCTTGTCACCCCGCGCAGACCGGCAAACTGCGTGGAATTGCGAACGGGAGAAAGCCACTTAGTTGTTCTCAATCTCCACAAAGGCCTTCTCAAACTTCCTTTTCGCTTGAGCTCCGTACTGATGGCACAGGGCTTCCGCGAGTGCACCGAGGACTGATAACGAGGCAACGATGGAGGCACGCGGCGCTCATGGTTTGCACCGCAACCGCAGCAATCCTCTAGTAATCCACGACCTGCGCACCCCAAGATGCTTTGCTCTTTTTCTCTTCCCAGCCGTGCAATTTGCGGAGACGCCGGTGGTTGTCGTGTCCCAAACAGCGGAAGTAGCCGAGAACCACATCTCCAAGTCAGCCCGGGAGAGAACCTCAGTCCTCGTTAAGATAACCCGGAAGCCCCGTACAATTCGTACGGGGCAACTGGGAGCAGGGTCAGGCTGCTCGGCCAATTGATGTCAAATCCCAATTTCGTGTCAAACGCAAAAACAAACGCAGTGAAATGAAGGAGATTGGTAGAGGCGGTGGGGATCTGACCACTTGTCATCATGCTGGATGCATGAGCCGGAAGGACTGCAAGCAGCGGCGTGCGGTCTCGAGTTCGGAAAACCGGCTGCCTTCCTGCTCCAGTAGGTAATACTCCACTCCACCCGCACTTTCGGCTGCTTCGAAAATGTTTTTCCACTCTGCAGCACCTTCACCGAACAGAACTGTATAACCCTTCGCCGGTTCCGGTGACCAGTCTTTGAGATGGAGAGAACGGATTCTGCCCGGATTCGCGCGAATCCACGCTACCGGATCGGAGCCGGCCTCCAGACAAGTGCCCACATCCAGTTGGAGCATGATCGATGGCCTTGTGTTTTTGGCGAGGATTTCGACAGGGCGCTGGTTTTCGACGGGAATAAACTCTCTCTTGTGATTGTGATATCCCGCCTTCAAGCCGGATGATGCAAGCCCATCGGCGGCAAAATTCAACGCCTCGGCGACCGCCTTCCAGCCGTCCAGACCGGCTTTCGGATCCGCCGAAGCCATAACTACGTATTTGCTGCCCAGAATCAAGTTCATGTCGCGCGTCCGGCCGATGCGCTCCGGACTCAAATAGGAACTGTCGTTGTGCGTCGAGAAGCACCGGATGCCGAGATCGTCCAGAAGTCTTCTCATCTGCTTGGTTTGACTTTCGGACCATTCGAAATAGGGCGCATAGAATTCGACACCCTGATATCCCATCTGCGCGACGGCGCGCACGGTGGCCTCAGGGTCTTTCTTCAATTCCTCGCGGACAGAATAAAGTTCGAGGCCGAGGGGAATCGATTTTGCGGCGCGAGCCGAAACAGCCCACGGCAGCATTGCCGAAAAACCGAGAAACGAACGTCGCGAAAGAGTGTGTACAGGCATAGCTGAATCGTACTGAAAAACGGGCGGAATTTCATTCCATTTTGTGCGCACCTCTTGCTTTGGCATGCTCTCAACCCAAAGGAAAGCTCGGCGGCCTGAGTGCATGCTCTTTTTCGACGTAAACTTAAGCGGAATTAAGAGGCTTCAAACTCTTTCGCGCACCGCCGGATGGCTTACTCCGCCAGGGTGGTAGCCTGCGCATCGCGCCCGGGAATGATGCCCCGCACGATCACATAGAGGACCGGGATGAACACCAAGTTCAGGGTGGTCGCAGCAATCATTCCGCCGAAGACCGTCGTGCCGACGGAAACTCGGCCCGCGCGGCCGGCGCCCTGCGCCAGTACCAACGGCACGACCCCCAGAATGAACGCGAGTGAGGTCATCAAAATGGGCCGCAGACGGATGCGCGCCGCTTCCACTGCGGCTTCCACGACCGACATGCCTTGACCGCGCAGTTGCTCCGCAAACTCAACGATCAGAATGGCATTCTTGCTGGAAAGCCCGATCAGCATCACCAGCCCGATCTGGCAGTAAACGTCGTTCTGCAATCCCCGCAGGGCCTGCGCGCCAATCGCCCCGAGAATCGCCACAGGCACGGCCAGCAGCACGATAAACGGAAGCACGTAACTCTCGTACTGCGCCGCCAGCGTCAGGTACACCACCACCAGGCCCAGCGCAAAAAGAATCAGTGCTTTGCCTCCGGACTCGATTTCTTCCAGAGACAATCCGCTCCATTCGAAAGTCATCCCATTCGGCAGGACCTTCCTGGAAAGCGCTTCCATCGCTGCGATGCCCTCGCCGGAACTGTGGCCAGGAGCGGCCGTTCCGTTGATTTCCGCGGAGCGAAAAAGATTGTAATGCGGGATGACCTGGGGATTTGCGGTTTGCTCCACGGTCACGAGGTTGTCGAGAGAAATCATCTTTCCGGTGTCGGATCGCAAATAATATTGGCCGATGTCTTTTGGCTCCGAGCGGAATTTACTGTCGGCCTGCACGTAGACACGGTACGAGCGGTTATTGAAATCGAAATCGTTCACAT
>WNGO01004470.1_pt1 | contig 16309 bp, 18 predicted proteins | sample 5400511 | NCBI WGS metagenome assembly WNGO01 (sample SAMN13153380, study PRJNA577476) | soil metagenome | isolation source: 20 cm soil or saprolite under Garry oak tree replicate 2 | place: USA:California | collected 2016-06-15 | reverse complement strand
GCGCGAGCGCGTCGACCACGTACTTGAGCGAGATGATCGACGCGAGCGGCGATTCGATGCTGCGGCGCTGGGAAAACCGCCAGACGGCGCCGATCCGGGTGTTCTTCGCGCCCACCCATGCCGCGAATTTCCAGCCGGCGTTTCTGGAAGCGATCAAGACGGCGTTCGGCCTCTGGGTCGATGCGGGCGTTCCGGTGCGCTTCGAGTTCGACGCCGATTCGACGAATGCCGAAGTCACGGTCAAGTGGAGGATCCAGTTCGAGATCGAGCGGACCGGCCAGACTGACGTCACCTGGGACGAGAACGGGCACATCCAGTCCGCGATCCTCACGCTGGCGACGTTCGATCCCAAAGGTCGACCGATGGACGTGGATGACATTCGCGTCGTCGCGGCGCACGAAGTCGGGCACGTGCTCGGCCTCGATCACTCGAAGGACTCGACGGATCTCATGTTCCCGACCGCCAGGGTCCGCGACCTGTCGGATCGTGACGCCCGTACCGTGTTGCTGTTATATCAATTGATGCTTTGCCTGCGGCCACCGCTGCCTCGTGAAGCCGGGCCGCCGCGGCATCTGCAAGGTTCGATTCAATAAGGAAGGGAAGCTCTTCACCCCGGCGGGATACGTCGCCGCACTGCAGTGTGACCCAACCGAGAAGAAGCCTTTCTTCCACTGCCTCCCCGGGAGTGACACGCTCACCTTCGGAATGCTCGGCTGCGACTTTCACTGCGGGTACTGCCAGAACTGGCTGACCTCGCAGGCGCTGCGCGACGACACGGCCGGCGTGATGCCCACCGACGTGACGCCCGATGCGCTGGTCACCCTGGCGCAGCGCCAGGGCGCGCGCATGGTGGGATCGTCCTACAACGAGCCACTGATTACCGCCGAATGGGCCGTCGACGTCTTCAAGGTCGCGCGGCGCGCGGGTCTCAAGACGGCGTTCATCTCGAACGGCAACGCGACGCCCGAGGTGCTCGACTACATCCGGCCTTGGACCGATTGCTACAAGATCGATCTCAAGGCGATGGACGATAAGCGTTATCGCGAGCTGGGCGGCGTGCTGCAGCACGTGCTCGACGCGATCCGGATGGTCCACGAACGGGGTCTTTGGCTCGAGATCGTGACCCTGGTCGTGCCCGGTTTCAACGACGACGAGGGGCAGCTGACCCGGGCGGCGGAGCTGATCGCCTCCGTGTCGGCGGAGATCCCCTGGCACGTGACGGCGTTCCACAAGGATTACAAGATGACCGACCCCGACAACACACCGGCGGCGACGCTGCTCCGCGCCTGCGAAATTGGCGCCCGGGCGGGTCTGCGCTTCGTGTATGCGGGCAATCTCCCCGGGCGCGTCGGCCGCTGGGAGCACACCTATTGCCCCGATTGCGGGGACTTGCTGATCGAGCGCTACGGCTACGTCATCAAGCAGCAGCGGGTGGGAGCCGATGGACGCTGCCCCTCCTGTAGCCGGCGGATACCAGGCGTTTGGTCGTAGTCCTGTTACTGGTTGTGCTACAGGGTTTGTTGACCCCGGCGCTCGGGCCCCGGGGCACGCCACCCGCACTCGACTCCGCGGCCTTCGACGCCGCAGTCCTGGCCGGGATACGGGAAGGCGTCTACCCCGGAGCCGCGCTCGTCGTCGGCCGGCACGACACGATTCTGTTCGCGAAGGGCTACGGTCACCTGACGTGGAACGCGGCGAGCGCCGCGGTGACCGCCGACAGCACGATCTGGGATCTGGCGTCGCTCACAAAAGTCGTCGCCACCACTCCGGCGATGATGCTGCTCGTCGAGCAGGGCAAGGTCGTGCTCGACTCGCCGGTCGCGCGCTACGTCCCGGAGTTCAACGGTCCTGGGACTGCGTCCATCACCGTGCGCCATTTGTTGACGCACACGTCCGGGCTGCGCGCGACCCTGCCCGCGATCCGAGAAGCGCACGACAGTGCTGAGGCAATGCGCATGGTGCTGACGACCGTGCCGATCGCGCCGCCGGGCTCGCGGATGGTGTACTCCGATCTGAATGCCATTCTGCTCGGCGAGATCGTGCGGCGCGTCAGCGGCGTCTCGCTTGACGCATTCGTCACGCGCGCCGTCTACGCGCCACTCGGCCTCGATCAGGACATGCTGTTCCGACCGCCGAAGCGCCTCGAGAGACGGATCGCCCCGACGAACCTGTGGCATGGACATCCGATCGCCGGCGTGGTCAACGATCCGAGCGCCTGGAAGCTGGGCGGTGTGTCGGGGAACGCCGGAGTCTTCGCGACGGCGCGCGGAGTCGCGCGTTTTGCGCAGTTCATGCTCAACGAAGGCGCGCTGCCCGGCCGGCCACGGATCATAAAGAAGGAGACGGTCGAGCAGTTCACGCAGATTGCAGTACCCGCGCGTCACGGCGTCAGCGCGCGAACGCTGGGGTGGGAGGCGCTGCCGACGGGGGAAGAGACATCGAGCGCGGGGACGCTGTTCGGTCCGCGCAGTTACGGGCACACCGGCTGGACCGGCACCTCACTCTGGGTCGACCCCCAGCGCGACGTCTTCGTCTTGCTGCTCACCAACCGCGCCTTCGATCCACGAACGCACCATTCGTTTACGAAGCTGAAAGAGGTTCGCGGGCGCGTCGCGGACGCCACGGCACGCGCCGTCGATGCCAGCCGCTGACATCGCCGAGCCGACGCTGATCTACGACGGCGAATGCGGAATCTGTCAGCAGGCCGTCGCGCTCCTGCACCGGTGGGATCGGGAACAGCGCCTCGTGTACGTGCCGTTTCAGGACGGCGCACGTGTCGCGCGGTTCGGCATCGCGCTGCCGGCGCTCGCCGCAGCCATGCATTTGGTGTTGCCGGATGGACGGGTGTACGCGGGCGCCGATGCGGTGCCCGAGCTGCTCCGGTTGCTGCCGGGGAAACGGTGGCTGGCGCCGCTCTTTTGGATCCCCGGCGTGCTGCCGGTCGCTCGCCGGATCTATGCCTGGATCGCGCGGCGGCGACACTGTCTGGTGCGCGGTATTCCGGGTCGCTAGGTTCGCACGTAGGAGATATGGCGTGACGACTGCTTTGCTGAGTGCTGACACCATCCGCCAGGCCTTGCGCCAGGTGAAAGACCCCGAGCTCGACATGAACATCGTCGATCTCGGGCTGGTCTACGACGTCGAGATCGACGACGGAGGCGGTTTGGTGCGCATCACGATGACGTTGACCTCACCGGGTTGTCCCGCCGGACCGATGATCACGAACGACATCTACAAAGTCGTCCGCGCCATCGACGGCGTGAAAGACGTGGACATCGATATCGTGTGGGAGCCGTACTGGACCCCGGACCGCATCGATCCGAAGATCCGCGCGATGCTGGGGTTCTAGCGCAACGCTTCGAGCAGCGCGTCACCCAATACTTCGATTTGCCACCGCCGGAGCTCAGCGACGTGCTCGAGTCCGGCACGATTCGCCGGCCGAGCCCGCGCCACCGCTTCCAAGGTTCCCCGCCCGCACAATACGCCCGGCTCGAGCCCGAGCTCCGTCGCGACGCGATTGCGCACCGCTTTGAGCTGCTCTACGCGCGCATCAAAGCCTGGATCCTTCGGGAGCCGGGGAGGCCGCGTGAGCTTCGGCAGCTCGCTCTCGGGGAGCGCCTTGGCCCGGGTCACTGCCTCGAGCAGCGCATCACCATGACGACGCGCCAGCGAGCTCGGCAGATCGCGGACATGTGAGAGATCGGCACGGGTGGCGGGCAGCGCGCGGCTGACGCCGAGCAGCGCCTCATTGCCGATGATTCTGAACGGCGCCTTGTCCTCTCGTTCGGCGACAGTATCCCGCCAGCGATGCAGCAGTCGCAGCGCAGCGAGACTCCGGGAAGCCAGTCCCTTCGCGCCTTTTAGGCGTAAGTAACTGTCGTCATCGGAACCGGGTGCCATGCCGGTCCAGCGTAGCGATTCGAGCTGCTTGAACTCCTCCTGAGCCCAGCGGAAACGCCCCAGCGTCCGGAGCCGCTGCTCCAGTGCGTCCCGCAGTGCGAGGAGATACCGCGTATCGGCGGCCGCATACGCGAGCATGGGTGGGGTCAGCGGGCGGATGGACCAGTCGGCTTTCTGGTGCTGCTTGTCGAGCTTTACGCCGACGTACTTCTCCAGCAACGCCGCGAGTCCGATGGCCGGCTCGCCGGCGAGCTGCGCGGCGATCCGCGTGTCGAACAGGTGGGCGGCACGGACCTCGTAATCGCGGTCGAGGACGCGGAGGTCGTAGTCCGCGTCGTGGAAGGTTTTTTCGAGCTGCGGGTCGGCGAGCAGCGCGCCAATCGGGCTGAGATCGGCAATGGCAACCGGGTCGATGAGCGCCGTCTGCGTCGGGCTCGAGATCTGTATCAGGTAGATGCGGTCGCGGTAGCGATGAAAGCTCGCGGCTTCAGTGTCCACGGCGACGCGCGCCTCGCGCCGCACGGCACCAGCGAACGCGGCAAGCTCGGGTGCGGTGTCGATATACTGCGGAGCGCTCACTCCTCCTTCCCGAGCACCTCCAGGCCGGCGGCGATTTCTTCCAGCGCCTTGGCCAGGGTCTTGTAGAATTCCGCATCGGGGGGCCCGGGAGGGGCACCTCCGAACGGATCGCCCGCATATTTGCGAGCCATTCGCGCCGCATGACGGATGTAATCGGTGGCAACTCGCATGGATCGCTCCGCAGTGTTGGAAACAAAGATACGTAGCACCTTCGCCCCGTGCAGTCTCGGCGCCTGGCCGACACCGCTCATGGCGCGCGCCGAGCTCGCGCGCGCACTTGGGCTGGAGGCGCTGTGGCTCAAGCGGGAGGATCTTGCCGGCGGCAACAAAGTGCGGGGACTCGAATTCCTGCTCGCCGGTGCGCCGGCGCGATCTGTGTTCGTGACCGCCGGCGGCACGGGGTCCAGTCACTGCCTCGCGACGGCGCGCGCCGCGAAGCATTTGGGTCACCGTACCGCCCTCGCATTGTTCCCCCAGCCCGAAACGGATGCGAGCAGCCAGGTGAGCCGCGCGATCGCGGATGCGGCGGACCTCGTCATGCGTGCGTCGTCCATCGCGACGCTGCCCTGGGCCCTGCTCCGCGTTTGGCGCGCGGCGCATCGCATCGCGGAGGGCGGGGGGAGGCCACACTGGATCCCCGGCGGCGGCGCGGACCCGCGCGCCGTGCTCGGACATTTTCTCGCCGCACTGGAATTGGGAGCGCAGCTCGACACGGCCCCCCCGCCCGACGCGATCGTCGTGCCGCTCGGCACCGGTGGCACGGCCGCGGGCATCGCACTCGCCGTCGCGTGGCTCGGCTGGTCAACAGATGTGGTCGGTGTCCGCGTCGCGCCCGCGATCGTCGCGAACCGCTGGCGCACCACACGTCTGGCGCGGAGAGCAGCTGCGTTGATCCGGGGGGCAGGCATCGAGTTCGCCGTTTCGCGAGCTGCGATTCGCGTTCGCGTCGTGGCTGCGATGGGCCAAGGCTACGGACATCCGACCGTCGAAGGCGAGCGAGCGACCCGTGTGGCGGCCGAGCACGGTCTGCAACTCGACCCAACCTATGGCGCCAAGGCGTTCAGCGTGTTCATGCAACGGGCCGACCTGAACGTGAAGCGTGCTGTCTTTTGGAATACGTTCGCCTGGCCATGACGACTGTTCTCTTCGTCCACGGCTTCCCGTTCGATCATCTGATGTGGCGACATCAAATCGCCGCACTGACGCGCTGGCACTGTCTCGCGCCGGACCTGCGTGGCGCGGGAGCGGCCGTGACGTCGCTCGCGGTCGCCGATTATTCGATGGCCGCGTATGCGGACGATCTCATCGCGTTGCTCGATCGTTCACAGGTGCGGCAGGCGGTCGTGTGCGGTCTCTCGATGGGTGGCTACATCGCCTTCGAGCTGTTACGCCGGTTTCCGCAGCGCGTGCTCGCGACGATCCTCTGTAACACGAAGGCCGAAGCGGATACTGCTGATGGCAAGCGTGGGCGCGACGCCCTGGCGGCGCGAGTACAGCGGGGCGGCGCAACGGCAGCCGCCGCTGAGCTCGTGCCGAAACTGCTGGCGCCGCCGACGCGAGAGCGCCGGCCCGATGTGGTCCGGGAGGTTCAAACGATGATCGACCGGCAACCCGTCGCTGGGATCGTCGGGGCGCTTCACGCCCTGCGAGAGCGTCCCGATTCGACGCCGCTCCTCGCGCAGATAAATGTCCCGGTGCTGGTACTAGCTGGAGCGGACGATCAGATCGCGCCGGTCGGCGGGATGGAGGCGATGGCGAAGGCTATTCCTGGTGCCGAATTCGCGGTGATTCGGGAGGCGGGTCACTTATCGCCATTGGAGCAGCCGCGCGAGGTAAACGCGGCGGTGGTGACTTTCCTGGAGAAACTCCGTTAGGAGCCCTTGCGCTGCGGCTTGCCGGGCGGGTTTTCGCTCTGGAAGACGTCGCGGTTCTTGGCGATGTAGTCCTTCCACTGAGGGGGCGTGTCTTCCTCAGGGAAGATCGCCGTCACCGGGCACTCAGGCTCGCACGCTCCGCAGTCGATGCACTCGTCGGGGTGGATATACAACATGTCCGGCCCCTCGTAGATGCAATCCACGGGACACACATCGACGCAGGACCGGTCTTTGACGTTGATGCACGGCTCGGCGATGATGTACGGCATTCCTTCTCCTGAGTACGTAAACGAGAGGCAATCAGGGCGGCGAATGGCAAACCTAGACTGAGAGTTAGCTCAGTCAAGGGACCGTAGAGTACCGTAGATACTCGCGGGTATCTAGTACAGTGCCGAAACGGGAACGGGAATTGTCGCCAGCGCCGTCAGGGCGGCGATCAGGACGACGTACTCGAGCAGCGTCCGGCGGTCTGGCTCCTCTGGAGCGTCGGTGCCGACAGCTGCCCACAGCGCGGCGATCAAGAGAAGGACCAGAATGCCTTTGCTGCTCAGAATCCACGCGGCGCCGATCGCGCCGGCGGCGATGAGACGCTGCTGTTTGGTGAGCGCCTTGAAGCCGTGTGCGCCGTCGAGCTGCCAGATCGGGGTGAGGTTGAACAGGTTGATCCACGCACCGATTTCCGCCAGGGCGCCCCAGGCTGGGAGACGGGTAATCTGGTAGATGAGGAAGCAGGCGAGCGCAGCGCCCAAACCCCAGATCGGCCCAGCCAGACCGACGCGGGCCTGTGCGACGACATCCTTCGGATAGAACCGGGCGCGAATCAGCGCGCCAAAGCCAGGCCAGAACATCGGGGCGGTGGCGGGGATCCCGTACTGCCGTAGCATCGCGACGTGGCCCATCTCGTGAATGTAGATCGACGCCACCACGCCGAGTGCCCACTTCCAACCGAAGACCTGCCAGTAGACACCCAACGAGAGCAACATCGAAAACAGTGTGCTGGCCTTCGTCAGCCCCAAAATGAGCAGCTTGCCCTTGGTCAGCAGGAAAATGATCGCGAGCTTGAACTTCCAAAGAAAGAGCGCGATGACGCCGAGTAGTCCCGTGCGCTTGGTCCAGGCAGGTCGTGATTGCTCTTGGGTGCTGGGGCCTTGGCGCCCAAGCTCGGCAATGTGCTCGGAGACTGCGGCGTATTGGCGGCTGCTGCGTGGCAAGAGATCGAGGGCCGTGCGCCACGAGACGAGCGCTTCAGTAAATCGGCCCTGTCGCTGGTGCTCTTCTGCTTCGCCTGCGAGGCGCTTCAGCTCATCGGAGTACCGCAACCATCCGCATGAGGGGCAAGCGAGGAGCGCCGCGGCGACTTCAGTCCCGCAGCTCGGACAGCGGATTGCGACCGCAGCTGCTTCTATACCGCGGCGCCCTGCATTGAGACCTTGTGCGGTCCCGAGATCTGCAGCTCCCGGCGGCGATTCAGTTTCCAGGCCTGATACAACGCAAAGCCAATGATCAACAGACCGATCAGGTTCTGAAAGCCCATTATGAAAGGCAGCGCGTACAGGATTGCGATTGCCACGACGAGCGCCACGGCGATCGCGATCCCGCCGGGCTTCTTGGTCTCCGTTGCGGAGGCCGTGACGACGGTTGCGCTGTCGGGTGTCGTGCTTGACGCGGTGCTGATCTGGGTGGATTGCTCCCGTGCTCCCTTGATCATGTAGGGCAGGTACGACGACACGATCGCGGTATAGGTGAGAAAAATCGCGAGCGCTTGATAGCGCCAACCGCCCCGACCGTTCGATCCCTTGCGAACAGCACCCCCCACCACTAGCCCCACAACAACCGCCAGAATCCCCCACTGACTGTCGGTCAGTGCGAGCACGGCGTACCAGACAACGGAGCACGCGATGGCCGCAAGGATCCCGAGGCCGAGAGACTTGCCGAGCCGGCCGGCCGCGCCGCCAAGATTCCATTCTTCCTCGATCATATGGCGGCACCGGTCGCACACGATGTTGCCGTTCACCGTGAAGTAGCTGTCGCGCAGCAGGGTGCCGCAGGACTTGCACGTCATCGCCCCCAGCGCTGCTGCGCCCGGGGCAGGTTCGGCACGATCGAACTGCAGATTGTCGGGCATCAGCGTCTCCGCGAGGGATCGGTCGCAATATGTTACACTGTTACACGAAGCATTCTTGCGCAACAGGTTCCCGTGCGTATCATAGATACCCGTGGGAATCATTCACCAGCGTCGCAAGGCCGAGACGCGCGCCCTGCTCGTCTCTGCCGGCCTGGAGTTGTTCGCGGAGCGGGGCTTTGAGCTCGCGACGCTTGATGAAGTCGCCCTGGCAGCCGGCTTCACGAAGGGCGCCATCTATCGCCACTTCCCCTCCAAAGGGGCCTTCCTGCTGGCCTTGTTCGAGCAGTACGCAGCCGTCGCGCGCGCAGGCTCGGGCGCGCGTCAGGCGACGTGGTTTATTCCGCTGACCGTCCAGTTCGCGGCGCAGGCGGCGCGCGACCCGCTGCTCCGGCGCCGTCTGGCGACGGTGCTCTCGGAGGCGCCTGACGGCTCCTCGCCGGAGGGGCAACTACTGAAGGCGCTGGCTCGGATATGGCCCGCTTAATCGACCTGAGCCACGAGATCGAGGACGGGATGGTGACGTATCGAGGATTGCCGTCCCCGGCGATCAGCGACTGGCTTTCTCGCGACGCCTCGAAGACTCGCTACGCAGCCGGCACCACATTCCAGATCGGCAGGATCGACCTGCTGGCTAACACCGGCACTTACATCGACTCCCCTTTCCATAGGTATCCGGAGGGTCGCGACGTGGCCGGCTATGAGTTGGAGGCCGTGGCGGATCTGCCCGGCGTCGTGGTCCGGGCAAGCGGTCCCGGTCGGTCCATCGATGCGGGTCGATTCAGGGCCGGAGAGATGAAAGGAAAGGCCGTGCTCGTCCACACCGGTTGGGACAGGCACTGGCGAACCGACACCTACTCGGCGGGCGAGCATCCATTCTGCTCGGCGCCGGCATCGCGATCGTCGAGCACATGACAAACCTGGCGGCGCTTCCGGAGACCGGCTTCCGGTTCTTCGCAGTCCCGCCGCGGGTGAAGGGGATGGGGAGTTTTCCAGTCCGCGCGTTCGCCCGCCTGGGACAATGATCGAGGGCCTGTTCGTCGAGGGCACCAACATCGTCGACGCGATCATCGTTGCCGCGATTGTCAGTGCAGCCATCTTCGGGAGCTACTATTTGACCTGGCGTCTGCTGCTGGGTGTGCGGTGGCGGCGCCGGCCCTCCTTGTCTGTCGAACCCATTCCCGCGCAATGGAGCGAGATCGTGAAGCGCCGAGTCCCGCTGACGAGCCGTCTCACGCAGCAAGAGCGGGAGAAGCTGTTGCGCCTGGTTCAGGTCTTCCTGCGCGAGAAGCTCATTGAAGGATGTGATGGGCTCGAGGTTTCGGAAGAGATGAAGGTCATGATCGCCGCTCAAGCGTGCCTGCTGCTCCTGAATCTCGATGCCGGATGCTATCCCGGCTTGCGCACGGTCCTGGTGTACCCGGGCACGTATCGGCCCCGGAGGCCGACCTGGTTCAAATACGATTTGGGCTCGACCGATTCTCGCCTGGGCGAATCGTGGCGTCACGGCGTCGTGATTCTGTCGTGGGATTCCGTGGCGGAGCAGGCTGCGAACAGCGTCGACGGCCAGAACGTCACGTTGCACGAGTTCGCGCATCAACTGGATCAGCAAGACGGAGCCGCCGACGGTATGCCGGTGCTGCGAACGCCGACCACGCTTCGTCATTGGGCGGCCGTCATCGGTCGTCACTATGATGATCTCGTGGCGGACGCCAACCAGGGACGGCCCACGGTGCTCGATTACTACGGCGCCACCAACAAGGCCGAGTTCTTCGCGGTCGCGACGGAAACGTTCTTCGAGCAGCCGCTGCAGCTGCGGGAACGGCAACCGGAGTTGTATGAATTGCTGTGCGAGTTCTACGGGCAGGATCCGGCGGAGCGACTGAGCGTGCCGCCCGCGGCCTGACTCATTCGGCCGGATTCGCGATCGCGCGCACCACGTGCGTGAGCCCATGCACGACGCGCGCCATGCGGTCGTAGTCGAGCTTGTCCGGTGTGTCCTGCGGCGTGTGATAGAACGGATTCCGGTATGGCGCGGTGTCGGTGATCATGATCGCCGGATATCCCTCTCTCCAGAATGACCAGTGATCCGACCACCAGACGCCGGGCACCCATGACGGCGCTGCGGCGCCCTGTGTGGGGAGCGTGGCGTGCGCGCGAAATGCCGCGAGCGCCCGAACCAAAAGCGACCGCGACCGGAGGTTCGACACGAAGCCGACGAAATCGCCGACATCCGGATACGCGAGGTTCAGCGGGAACGGATAACGCTGGCTGCCCTTCTCGGTGTCGTAATAGCCGATCGATTCAATCGACAGCATCGCGACGATCTGATCGTTGCGCTGGCGTGCGTCGGTGGCGTAGTGGCGGCTGCCCATGTCGGCTGTGGGAAACGACGGCGGCTCTTCGTTCGGGAAGAACACGAACCGGACGGTACGAGTCTGCCGCTCCTTGGCGAACACGCGTGCGAGCGCCAGCACGCCCGCCACGCCGCTCGCGTTGTCATCGGCGCCCGGCGCTTTTCGCGCGCTGTCGTAGTGGGCGCCGAGAACGACGACCTCCTGCGGAAGATTCGTCCCCCGCAGCGTCGCTTCCAGATTCCGATACGTCCGGTTGTATGCCGAGAACTCGTGCGACACGACCTGGTAGCCGAGTGCGGTGAGCGTGCGTTCGATGTATGACGCCGCGCGCTGCACGTTGCCGTACTGCGCGTCGCTGCGCACGCCGATCTCCTGTGCGAGAATCGCCACGTGACGCCGCAGCTCGCCGCGGAGCTCTTCCTGGTTGGGCGTGAGCGGCGGTAGCGGACCGCTGAATGCCGGACCCGGCATCTTGATGGTCAAGAGCCAGATCAGGAGGAAGAAAAGCGGCAGGATGCTCGCGATCGCGATCATGCGGATCCGCCCCCAGCGGGTGCGCGGAACGATGGCCAGGCGCATGGGGGTAAGATAGCTTCCACTCGATCCTCTCTCGGAGCACCGATGGCCGTCCGTCGCTGCGTTGTTCTCGTTCTCCTCGTTCTTCCGACGTTCCTCTCGGCACAGCGTACCCAGAAACCGGCACTCCACGGCAGCCATTGGGTCGCCATCACCGGCAAGCCCCTCGGGGCCGAAGCGGGCGCCATGATGTTCCAGCGCGGCGGCAATGCCGTGGATGCGGCGTGCGCCATGCTCGCGGCCGTGACGACAATGTGGGACGTGCTGTCGTGGGGCGGTGAGACGCAGGCGCTGATCTACGATCCCCGCACCAAGAAAGTCATTGCGATCAATGCCCTCGGCGTCGCGCCGACCGGGGCGACGGTCGAGTTCTATCAATCAAAGGGGATGCGCTACCCGCCGGAGTACGGCCCGCTCGCGGCGATCACGCCCGGCACACCCGGCGGTTTGATGGTCATGCTCGCCGAGTACGGCAAGCTCAGCCTGCGGGACGTGCTCGAGCCGGCGATCCAGATGGCCGACGGCTATCCCATCGAAGAAGAGACGGCGAATTCGATCGAGCGCAACAAGCGCTGGCTCAAACAGTGGCGCTATTCGCGCGCGGTGATGCTGCCGCACGCCGGCGAAGCCCGGGAAGCCCCCGAGGCAGGCGAGATCTTTCGCCAGCCGGACCTCGCGGCGACGCTGCGGAAGCTCGTCGAAGCCGAGCAGCAAGCGCTCCGCCGCGGCAAGAACCGCCACGACGCCATCATGGCCGCCTACGAGCGGTTCTATCGCGGCGACATCGCCCAGGAGTTCGTTCGCGGCTTGCAGGAGGAGGGTGGGCTCGTCACGCTTGCGGATCTCGCCAACTGGCAGGTCAAAACAGAAGCGCCAGTAATGACACAGTATCGCGGCATCGACGTGTACAAGCTCCAGCCATGGTCGCAGGGACCCGTGATGCTGCAGGCGCTCAATATCCTCGAGAACTTCGATCTGAAGGCGATGGGCTACAACAGCACCCGCTACATCCACACGCTGTATCAGACGATGAACCTCGCGTTCGCCGATCGCGACTTCTATTACGGCGACCCCGCGTTTCCTCCCGAGGAGCCGATCCGCGGATTGCTGTCGAAGGAGTACGCGCGACAGCGCGCCCGCCTCATCAATCCCGATCACAACGATCCCGACATCAAGCCGGGCGATCCGTATCCATTCCAGGGCGGGACCAATCCCTACTTGCCGCTCCTGCAGCAATGGTCACCGCGGCCCGTGACCACGTCCGACGGCGGCACCGACGCCGCGGCGCTCGCGGCGTTTGACGAGGCGTTCCGCCGCGGCACCACGTCGATCGAGGCGGCCGACAGCGCGGGGTGGGTCGTGTCGATCACGCCCTCCGGTGGGTGGATTCCGGCGGTAATCGCGGGACACACCGGCATCGGGGTGAGCCAGCGCGCGCAGCAGTTCGTGGTCGACAGCGCCGACAACCCGTTCAATGTGATTCAGCCCGGCAAGCGGCCGCGCGTGACCCTGACGCCGAGCCTGGCGCTCAGGGATGGGAAGCCGTTCCTCTCGTTCGCGGTGCAAGGCGGCGACACGCAGGACCAGAACCTGCTGCAGTTCTTCCTCAACGTGGTGGAGTTCGGCATGGACGTGCAGCAGGCGGTCGAGGCCGCGAACATCACGAGCTACCAGATGCGGAATTCGTTCGGCGACCACAAGACGGAACCAGGCCGCCTCACGCTGCGTGACGACACGCCGTCCTGGGTGCGCCACGAGCTGCGGCAGATGGGCTATCGGCTCGAGTTCGACGATCGGACCTCGGGGCCGATCAACGCGATCTTCTTCGACTGGAAGCACGGGTCGTTCTGGGGGGGATCGTCCAATCACGGGGAGGATTACGGGATCGCCTGGTAACCAAAGTACTATGGAGTGACCTGGTGGCCGGACGTACGATGGAAGACGATGCGCCGCGCATTCGCCATCGTGCCCCTGTTGTCCACCGTCATGCTGAGTACCGGGCGGCCGGATAATTATTTCTCGTGCACGATGTTTCCGGGCCCCGAGGGCACTCAGGGTCAGTTGACATTCGCCGTACGGTATGCTGTATCGCCGGCCGGCGCAGAGCAGGTCGTCCTTCTGGTTTCCGACCAAGCGACGTATGCCTGCATGAACTACCAGCTCGAGAGCGGTCTGAGCGTCGCAGGACAAGACATTCTTGTCTCGATGTCAGGCAGGATTCTCAAGCCGGATGTGTGTCTCACAGCGACGGGCCCAGCGCAGTACCAAACCGCGCTGCCGATCGCGCCCGGAACGTACTCGCTCGAGTTCGCGCGCTCCGGCGCGGTCGATCGTTACAGGCTCACCGTGACCGCGACGGCGATCGCGATCTCGACGATAGAATCGAGTTTTACTCGACCGCTGTAGGTCAGCGCAGGCCTTCTTTGGACCGCCGCCCGTGATTCCCTGACCCAACGCAGCCCGGAGCACCCGCATTGACACGCTTTCGTCACCTGGCTATATCACGACTCATGCAGCGTACGTCTTCGCACCGGCATCACCATCATCACTCGGTCCACGGGGGATAGCCGGAGGCGTGTAGAGTCATAAATCATCACCGACGCCGGCCCCCCCAAGGGCCGGCGTCGTGCTTTTAGGCGGCGTCGTTTCTTGGGGGGACTCCGGTCGGTCAACACGGAGTCGATCGATGTCCACATTCGTCCCACGAGTCGTCCCATTCCGTCTCGGTCTCCCCAAAGGCCGGATGGAGCAGGGCATCCTGACCCTACTGTCCGACGCAGGGATTAGGGTGCGCCCGAGCGCCCGCGGTTATCGCCCCGACGTGTCACTGCCGGGCGCCGAAGCGAAGATGCTGAAACCCCAGAACGTCGTGGAGATGCTGGCGCTCGGCAGCCGCGACGCCGGCTTCGCGGGGGCGGACTGGGTAGCGGAGCTCGAGGTGGGGGCGGACGTGGTCGAGTTGCTCGACACGGGGCTCGACCCGGTGCACCTCGTCGCAGCCGCTCCGGTCGCGTTGCTCGATGGCGGACGATTGCCGAAGCGGCGCTTGATCGTCGCGTCCGAGTACGAGCGACTCGCGCGGCGCTGGATCGCCGCGAGCGGCCTGTGCGCCGAATTCGTGCGGTCCTACGGTGCGACCGAAGTGTTTCCTCCCGAGGATGCAGACGTCATCGTCGACAACACAGCCACCGGCGCCACGCTCGAGGCAAACGGCCTCGCGATCGTGGAAGTGCTGATGCGCTCTTCCACGCGCCTGTACGCGCACCGCGCGGCGCTCGATGATCCGGTGCGCCGCCGCTTCATCGACGATCTCGTCTTGCTGATCAACTCTGTGCTCGAAGCGCGGCGCCGCGTGATGCTGGAAGTGAACGCATCAGCAGCCTGTCTGGACGCCGTGGTGGCCGTCCTGCCGTCCATGCGGCAGGCGACCGTGTCGCGGCTATTCGGTGATACGGGATTCGCCGTGAAGGCCGCGGTGCCGCGCGAGCTCTTGCCGCAGGTGATCCCCGCGGTCAAAGCCGCCGGTGGCACCGACGTCGTTGTCTCCACGCTGTCGCAGATCGTGCCATGAGCGTCCTCCGCCTCAACAGCAATGAGGGGCCTCGAGCGCCACAGGTGCTGCTGGCCGAGCTGGCAGCCCTGGATCCGGAGGTGCTGCGCCGCTACCCCGATGCCACCGCCGTCGAGACGGCGCTCGCTGCCCGGGCGGGCGTCAGTGCGGAGCGCGTCGTCGTGACCGCCGGCGCGGATGAGGCACTCGATCGCATCTTCCGATCATACTCGGGACCCGATCGCCCGGTGCTGCTTCCCGAGCCGACCTTCGACATGCTGGAGCGTTTCGCGGCCCTCGCCGGTGCGCCGGTCGTGCGCGTGCCTTGGTTAACGGATGCGTTCCCGCTGGCGGAAATCCTGGCCCGCCTCGACAATCGCACGGCAATCGTGGTCATCGTGTCGCCCAACAATCCGACAGGCGGCGTTGCCTCGGGGGTAGACGTGCGACGGATCGCGGCGGCCGCGCCGCAGTCCCTCGTGCTGATCGATCAGGCGTACATCGAGTACGCGGACGAGGGTATCGACCGTGCCGTGCTCGACCTCGCGAACGTGGTCGTCGTCCGCACGATGTCGAAGGCATGGGGTCTGGCGGGGTGCCGGGTAGGCTACGCGATTGGGAGCTCGGAGGTGATCGCTGTGTTGCGCGCCGCGGGGGCGCCGTATCCTGTCGCCGGGCCATCGCTCGCTCTCGCGCTGGCTCAACTGAGACGCGGCGACGCCGCGCTGCGCGCTCACGTGACCGAGGTCCGCGCGGAGCGAGCCAAACTTCGGGAACTCCTGTGCACGCGTGCCGTCAATGCCTTCGCCTCGCAGGCAAACTTCGTATTCGCCGACGTCGGCCGGCGGGCGGCGTTCGTGCATGACGGTCTCCGCGCTCGAGGAATTCTCGTGCGCGACTTCCCCGGTCGTGCGGGTCTCGAGACGAGTCTCCGCATTACGCTGCCCGGTGATCCGGCCGACTTCGAGCGGCTGACGACCGCGCTCGACGTGGTTCTCGCGCCCGAGGCGATCGTATTCGATCTCGACGGCGTGCTCGCGGACGTCCGTGCGTCCCAGCGCGCGGCGATGGTCGAGACGGCGGCGACATATGGCGTGACCGTCACTATGTCCGACATCGAAGCCGCGCTGCGCACGGGCGATGCCGCCAACGACTGGATCGTGACGCAGCGACTCATCACGGCGCGTGGGATGCAAGCCGATCTCGAGACTGTCACCGCGCGCTTCCAGGCTCTGTACCTCGGCACGCCGGACTCGGCCGGGCTTCGCGAGCACGAGCGACTGATCGTCCCGCGCGCGGTGCTCGCGCGACTCGCGGATCGCTTGCCGCTCGCCGTCGTGACGGGGCGGCC
>WNGO01001246.1_pt1 | contig 16309 bp, 13 predicted proteins | sample 5400511 | NCBI WGS metagenome assembly WNGO01 (sample SAMN13153380, study PRJNA577476) | soil metagenome | isolation source: 20 cm soil or saprolite under Garry oak tree replicate 2 | place: USA:California | collected 2016-06-15 | reverse complement strand
CCCACCATCAAGGTCACGCCGGCGCGGCGGGCAGCGGCGACAATGTCCCGGCCCTCCTCGACCGAGGACGCGATCGGCTTTTCCACCATTATGTGGATGCCCCGCGCGATGCAGGCGAGCGCGATCTCGTGATGAAGGTGCGTCGGCGCAGCGACGGTAACCGCATCGACATCCTCGGCAATCAACTCGTCGAGGCGCGCGAAGGTGCGGCAGCTGGTCAGGTCCGTCACACGGGTGCGATGCGCCGGCAGGGGATCGACGACTCCGACCAGGGTTACGTTAGGCAAGCCGGCCAGCACCCGGGCATGATTGCTGCCCATTACGCCCGCGCCGACGACGCCGATGCGAAGCGCCCGTTGCGCCTCGGCTTTCACGCCCAATGCGCCCCCTTTGGAATTCATATGATCGACCCCACTTAATCCCTGCACCCACGAATATCCCCGTGGCTCTCCTAGCACGTTGCCCCACATGTGGCGAATGCCCTGAGGCGATCCGGGACACGTTTTGAGTCAAAAAATTACAGCACCTGCCAATTGCTTAGGCACCAAACATGGCCTGACAGCCCGCGGTTCCGAGCTAAATGATTCGCCCCGATGGTTCAGGAGCGCTGGTAATCGTCCTCGATGCGGATGATGTCGTCCTCGCCCAGATAGCTGCCGGTCTGGACCTCGATCAGCTCCAGCGCAATCTTGCCCGGATTTTCCATCCGATGGGTCGCGCCGATCGGAATATAGATCGATTCGTTCTCATGCACCGTCTTGACGAGTTCATTGACGGTCACCCGCGCCGCGCCGCGCACCACGATCCAGTGCTCGGAGCGATGGTGATGCTTTTGCAGCGACAGCCGGCCGCCGGGCTTCACCACAATGCGCTTGACCTGATGCCGCTCGCCCATGTCGATCGACTGATATGATCCCCACGGCCTGTGCGCCTTGAGATGTTCCTCCGTGACCTGGGGTGCAATCGTCTTCAACTTCGCCACCAGCCGCTTCAGGCCGCCGGCATCTTTCTGACGCGACACCAGAACGGCGTCCTGTGTCGCCACCACCACCAGGTCGTCGACGCCTTCCAGCGCGACCAGCGCCTTGTCGGTCGAAACGTTGCAGTTGCGGGAATCCTCGAACACGGCAATACCTTGCGCGGCATTGCCTTGGCTATCCTTGTCCGACAGTTCCCACACCGCATGCCAGGACCCGACATCGGACCAGCCGCACGCCACCGGCACGACGGCGGCGCGAGAGGTCTTTTCCATTACCGCATAGTCGATTGAGATCGCCTTCGCCGATCCGAATGCGTTCTCTTCGAGCTTGAAGAATCCGAGATCGCGCCCGGCCTTGGTGACCGAATCGGTGACGGCCTGCACGCTGTTGGCATCGACGTTCCTGTATTCATCAAGCAGAACGGAGGCGCGAAACATGAAGTTGCCGCTGTTCCAGAAATACCCGGCCTTGACATATTCAGCGGCCTTTACCAGGTCCGGCTTCTCGACGAACTTCATTACCGCGCGAATCTCGCCTGACACCGGCTTGCCGGGGCTGATATAGCCATACTCGATGGCCGCGCGCTCCGGCCGAACGCCGAACGTCACGATACGTCCCGCTTCCGCTGCCGTGAGGCCCTGGCGGCAGGCAGCGACAAAAGCAGCGGCATCGCGAACGACATGATCGGCGGCCAGCGCCAGAACCACCGCATCCTTGTCACGCATCTCGGCAAAGACCGCGCCCGCCGCTATCGCCGGGCCGGAATCCCGCCGCATCGGCTCCAGCAGGACGTCGGCCTCAAGCCCGATCTCGGCAAGCTGCTCGAGCACCATGAAGCGATAGGCCGTGTTGGTGATGACGATCGGGCGCTCAAACAGCTTCGCATCCGACACCCGCAGCATGGTATCCTGAAATGTCGATCGCGCTCCGAACAACGGCAGGAATTGCTTTGGGCGGACCTCGCGCGAGGCCGGCCATAGCCGCGTTCCGGCACCGCCGCACATGATCAGTGGAACAATTCGTCTGTCCATCGGCGCCTCAAACTTTGTAATGGTCGCGATACCAGGCGACAAAGCCGCGAATGCCATCCTCAATCGATGTCTCGGGCCGAAAGCCGATGTCGCGCGTCAGATCCCGGACATCGGCGAAGGTTTCGGCTACGTCTCCGGGCTGCATCGGCAACATATCCTTTACCGCCGTGCGGCCCAACTCCTTCTCCAACAGCGCCACCACGTGCATAAGCTCTTCCGGGTGGTGATTGCCGACATTGTAGAGCCGCGCCGGCGCTCGCCCCGCGCCCTCGTCAGCTGTGGGAATGCGATCCACGAGGCGCGATACTACACGGGTGACGTCATCAATATAGGTGAAGTCGCGGCGCATCTTGCCGTGGTTAAACAGCCTGATCGGCTTGCCTTCAACGATCGCCTTGGCAAACAGAAAAACCGCCATGTCGGGCCGTCCCCATGGCCCGTAGATCGTGAAGAACCTCAACCCGGTGACCGGAAGCCGGTAGAGGTGGCTGTAGGAATGCGCCATCAACTCGTTGGCCTTTTTGGTCGCGGCGTACAGACTAATGGGATGATCGGTCTTGTCATCGACAGAAAATGGCAGCTTGGTGTTGTTGCCATAGACCGATGAAGACGACGCATAAATCAGATGACGGCATTGCTTGTGCCGGCAGCCTTCCAGAACATTGACAAAGCCTTCGAGATTGGAATCGACGTAAGCGTGAGGATGATCGATGGAGTGGCGCACGCCGGCCTGGGCCGCGAGGTGGACCACCACCCCAAAGCGATGTTTTGCGAACAGCGAAGCCACCAGCGGACGATCCGCGAGGTCGGCCTGCAAGAAACTGAACCGCGAATTCGCGCGCAGGATCTCCAGCCGTGCCAGCTTCAACGCCGGATCATAGTAACTGTTGAGATTGTCCAGGCCGACGACGTCGCGGCCTTCGGCCGCAAGCTGGTGGGCGATGTGAAAGCCGATAAAGCCCGCCGCACCCGTGACCAATATTGTCTTATCCGACATCGCAACCCCAAGGTATCGGTTCGGCTCCGCCGCTCCGGTCGGAGCCTCTTTACCCGCCGTATCGCGGGTGTCGCAATACCCAGTTGTGCACCTATTGCCAGATCGGCTTTAAAACCATACCAAGGCGGCGAAGTTTTGGGCGCGCGGCGTCGAGTTGCGCTGTTTTGACACCTCCACAACCCTGGCAAGCGCGGGCGAGATGCGCCGGATCCTGCTTTCGACGGCAAAAATATTGATCTCCGCGGCGCTGCTTTACATCGCGCTGCGCAAGGTCAATCTCTCCGATCTGGTGTCGCGGATCAATATTGCGAGCCTGATCTGGATCGGCATGGCGATTGTCGTGACATTCCTGCAGATTTTTGTCGGAGTCTTGCGATGGCGCGAGATCGGCGCGGAGTGCGGCGCTCCGCTGGCGACAAATCAGGCGATGCGTTTCAATCTGATTGGAACGTTCTTCAACCAGACGCTGCCGTCCTCGATCGGCGGCGACGCCGTGCGGCTCTGGCTCGTCGCGCGGGGCGGGGCCGGATGGCGCGCGGCGACCTATTCGATCTTCGTCGACCGTGCCATCGGCCTGATCGCGCTTGCGATCATCATCGTGGCGAGCCTGCCCTGGAGCTATCGCCTTATCACCGATCCCAACGGCCGCTCCGCCCTGCTGCTGGTCGATTTCGCCGCGCTTGCGGGCGGCATGGGATTTCTTGTTCTTGGCAGATTGCATTGGCCCTGGCTGAAGCGCTGGTGGGCGACGCACCATCTTCACGCCTGCTCGGTGATCGCAAACCGGGTGATTTTCAGCCGCAAGCGTGGACCGAAGGTTGCGGTGCTGTCACTCCTTGTCCACGTTCTGGCCGTCGTCATCGCCTGGTGCGTGGTGCAATCGATCGCGGCCCCGGTGGTGTTCAGTCAGATCTTTCAACTGGTTCCGCCTGTCATGCTGATCACCATGCTGCCGATCTCGATTGCCGGCTGGGGGGTGCGCGAGGCCACCATGGGTCTGGCGTTCGGATATGCCGGGCTGATGACCAATGAAGGCGTCAACATTTCGCTGCTGTTTGGCATGGTATCCTTCATGGTCGGGGCATTCGGCGGCCTGGTGTGGATTTTTAGCGCCGAGAAAGCGGCGCAGGGTTCGGCACCGATCCAGGTGCCGGAGTAAAGGCTGCATCGGATAGAATGATCATTCCGCATTTGCTCCTGTCGATTTTCGCCGTCGTTGCCGCGGCCGTGGTTTCGGCCGCCGTGACCTGGGCGATCCGGCCCTGGCTTTTGCGACATGCCCTTGCAAAGCCGAACGCGCGCTCGTCGCATCGCATTCCAACCCCGCAGGGGGCCGGCATCGCGGTAATCGGCGCCACCGTGGTCGTCGCGGGTGCGATCGTCGCTTACGCAGATAAGTTGAATTCGAACGTTCTGCTCGCGGTTTTCGCCGCCTCCCTGTTCATGGCCGTTGTGGGATTTGCGGACGACGTCAAATCCATCCCGGTACTGCCTCGACTGATACTGCAGGCGGTCGCGGTCGGCACGATCCTCTTTACGGTGCCCAGCGATATCAGGATCGTTCCGGCCGCTCCGCTCTGGATCGAACGCGGTCTGCTCTTGCTGGCAGGCCTTTGGTTTGTGAACCTGGTCAACTTCATGGATGGGCTGGATTGGATGACTGTCGCCGAGGTCGTGCCGATCACCGCGACGATGGTTGTGCTCGGATGGTTTGGTGAATTTCCTCCATCGGCAGCCATTGTTGCCGCAGCGCTCTGCGGCGCGATGGCTGGATTCGCCCCTTTGAATCGCCCGGTGGCAAAAGTCTTCCTCGGAGACGTCGGCAGCTTGCCGATCGGCCTGTTGCTTGGCTGGTGCTTGCTGCAACTGGCCTACAACCAGCAAATCGTCGCCGCAATGCTGCTGCCGCTATACTATTTGGCGGATGCGACCGTGACGCTGTTGCGCCGGCTGACGAGGGGCGAACCGGTTTGGGCGGCGCATCGTTCGCATTTTTATCAGCGCGCGACCGATAACGGCTTTACGGTGCTGCGCGTAACAGGCGAGGTGTTCGCGCTCAACATCGCCCTTGCGGCGCTGGCGGCCGGATCGATCATGACGCCGTCGGTCATGATCCGGATCCTGTTTTTGATCGCCGGGGGTTTGGCTACGGCCCTGCTGCTGTACCGGTTTTCACGCCGACGCCCCGGTTCATCCTGAATCAATTTGTAGCGCGCTATCGTTTCTCGCCTCGCAAAAGTCCATGAACCAGTTCGGCGTAACCTGACATTGCCCGGCCGAGACCAAAATCCCTTGCAATTGTGACGGCCCGTTCGGCCATCAATGGATCCTGGGCTGAAAAAGCCAGACGTATGGCGTTTGCAAGTTCGTCGGACCGGCCGGGCGTCACGACCCAACCCAACCCGTGTTCCTTTACGGTCAGCGCGGCCTCGGCATCGGGCTCGGATACAATGATAACAGCCCGGCCAACCGCGAGCAGGTTGTAGAACCGGCTGGGGACCGATACGCCGGCGACGTTCTTTCGATAAGGAATCAGCCAGACGTTTGCGGCCAGCAGAAACTCTTCGAGATTTTCGTCCTCGACGCGCTCGACCAGGGTGACGTTTGCAAGGTTTGCTTCGGACTGCAATTGCTCCAGCCGCTCGAAGCCTATTCCCCAGCCCGAGAGCAGGAAATGAATACCCGCATCGTGCCGCAGCAATCGTGCGGCCTCGAACACGATGACGGGATCGTGAGTAAAACCGAGATTGCCGGAAAGGCCGACCACGAAGCGCGCGGCGTGCAGGCGACGATAACGGTTATCGGATTGAATCGGCCGAACCGCCGGAGCCAGCGTGGCCCAGTTCGGAATAAACCAGATTTTTTCAGGCGTTATTCCCCGGTAACGCAGAAGCAGCTGTTCGGTGTCGCGGCCAATGGTGACCACGGCATCCAGCGCGCGAAACATCAGCGCATTTGCGGCGCGGATCGCCTTGGCCACAATCGATTCGGGCTTCAGGAGACCGGCCATTACCAGCACGTCTGGAAAAAGATCGTGCATGATCAGGACAGATCTTGCGCGTTTCAGTTTGGCGGCGGCGACAACGGCGTAAGGCAACGTGAAGGGAGCAGTGACGGTGAGCGCGACGTCGCCGCGCTGCAATTTCATCAGCAGCGTCAAAAATATCCGTAGCACAAAAAGGATTTCGGCGATCGCGCGCCGGACCAACGCACTCTTCCCCGGCATCCGGTTCTTGATTTCAACGACGCTCGGTTCACCCGAGCTCGCCGGCTCAGGTGACCTGGGCCCCGGCGTTCCCGAAAGCACCAAAACCGGCGCTTCGGTTGTAAGATGCCGGGCGATCGCCGACATGATTGCGGCTGTCGTGCTCCGATCCGGCGGATAATGCTGGCTGACGACAACGATTTTTGCGGGCTTTCGCATCGACGTCTTTTCGCAGGATTTCATCACCTCAGGCAGCGCCACGCGCGGTCATCTCAAGCTGCGGTCGATCCGAATTCCGGCACGGCATCCTTCAGAATGGCCTTGATGGTCGCGCGGTCATCCCTGGCGATCGCCTGCTCCAGCGCCGCGATCCACTTGCGCAGGGCCAGCATCGGCGGTTCGTTGGGCTTGGCGGCCATGATGCCCGCGACACCAATCTCGACGGCCGGCTCCTCGGTGGCGAACAGAATTTCGTTCAAGCGTTCTCCCGGCCGCATGCCAGTGAAAACGATATCGATATCGTGACCCGGCTGCAGACCCGACAGGCGGATCATGCGCTCTGCAAGATCGACGATCTTGACCGGCTGCCCCATGTTGAGCACGTAAACCGAAACGTCCGGACGCAGCGGCGCCAGTGCGTGCGTCGCGGCCGTAATCACCAGATCGCAGGCTTCGCGGATGGTCATGAAATACCTGACCATATCGGGGTGGGTGACTGTCACCGGCCCGCCCGCTTCGATCTGGGCCTTGAATTTCGGCACCACGGACCCGTTCGACGCCAGCACATTGCCGAACCTCACGGAGATCAGGCGCATCCGCGGCCGGCCGCCCTGTTGAGATGCCAGATCATGATCGAGCGCCTGGCAGTACATCTCGGCAAACCGCTTGGTCAGACCCAGCATCGAGACCGGCTCGATCGCCTTGTCGGTCGAGATCATCACCATCGCCTCGGCGCCGGCCGCCAACGCCGCGTCGGCGACGTTTACCGTTCCGAAAATATTGGTCTTGACGCCTTCGCTCCAGTCGCGTTCGAGAATCGGCACGTGCTTGAGGGCGGCGGCATGAAACACGATATCCGGCCTGAATTCGCTCATCAGCCGCAGCATGCGTTCGCGATCGCGAATATCGGCGATCCGCCCCTCAATCAACGCGCTGGACTGATGCGCCGCCAGCGCTTCCGTCACGGCGTAGAGTGCCGGCTCCGAATTCTCGATCACCAGCAATCGGCCGGCACCGAAGGTCATGACGCGTTCGCAAATTTCCGCACCGATCGAGCCGCCGCCGCCGGTAACGATGACCGACTTGTTTTTTACAAACGCTTCCAGCCGCGCATAGTCGATGTTCTCGCTGGGACGCAGCAGCAGGTCCTCGACCGCGACCGACGTCAGGCGCGGCGTATCTCCGCTCTCCAGCGATGGCAGGCGGCTGACGATCAACCCGAGCCGGCGCGCCCGCATCAGAACGGCATCAGGGCGCGCCTCGGGAGCGAACGCCGAAGGCGTCATGACCACGCGCGCAATCGGCTTGTTGCGCCTTGCGAAATCGCCAATCACGTCCTCGATATCGTCGATGCCGCCCAGCACGGGAATATTCCGGATCGACTGACCGCGGTCGGCGCTCGAGGGCGACAACAGGCCGACCGGCCAGATCCGCTTGACGGCGCCGCTTTCGATTCCCCGCAACAGAATTTCTGCGTCCGCGGCGCGGCCGACCAAAAGCGTCGGGGACGCATCCTCCGCCTTGGCGTGATGACGCACCCGGGTATAGCGAAAATAACGATAGGCGAAGCGCGAGGCGCTCAGGAAAGACACCTCCAGGAACCAGTAAAGAACGATGGTGATTTTGCCCAGAAAGAACGCGCCTTGAACATTCGGCGCAACCGGCGTGCCATGAACATTGGGCGCGACAAAAATATAGTCGAGCACCACAAGTCCGAGGGTCAGCACCGTCGCCACGCGCAAGATATTCAGCGCATCCGGTAACGAGATAAAACGCCATTTGGTGGTGGTCAGATTGAAGGCGTAGCCGACCACCACGCTGAATGCGACGAAATAGGGCAGGATGCGCAGCAGCAGCGGCAGACGATCGAAAAACGCGTCACCCTCGAAGCGCAAATAGAAACTCGCCAACACCGCGAGCGCGGTCGCGAGCGCGTCGTGCGCCGCAATCAGCGCGTTGCGCAAGGTCAGATTTGAGAGACGCATCATTTGGCTGACCGGTAACAAACGACATCGCGGCTGCGCGGTTGCGAGGCTGCTGATAGCCTATCTCGCGCGGGCATGCCAGCCATCATGATTTGGCGGAATTGCGCGAACCCGATGCCGGTTCGCGCGAGCCTGTCTTGAGCAGCATTCCGCCGGCAATGCCCACGCCGAGCACGTACATCCATCCCGCGGTGAAATCGAATATGTGAGAATTGAACAGCGAAGTGAAAATATTTTGCACCACGACCAGCAATCCGATCCACGCCACCAGCCCGTCGCCGCGGAACAGCAAAAGATGTACCAGCCACATCGCATATAGCACCACGATTCCGACCACGCCCCACTGCACCGCGACGTTCAGGGTCTGGTTGTGCGGATTGCTGATGACCTGACCGCCGGCGAGGACCTTGGGACCGGTGGCGGCCTGCTCGAAAAGCCCTCGCGTCGATCCGGTACCGTGTCCGATGATCGGCGCCTCGGCAAAAAACCGCAGCGATTTTTCCCAGAATTCCAGCCGCAAGCCGATCGATGTCGGTTGATTTAGCTCCCTGTAAATCTGGTAATCCCTCAGGAATGTCGCGGTCGTCCACTGCAAATGAGGCGAGGCCGCCCACGCCAGACCCGCCAATGCAAATGCGGTGCAGAATATGATCACGACACTTCGCCACTTCAGATGCAGCAGCGCAAACACCGCCAGCATGATCGGCATAGTGACCAACGCCGTCCGCGACACGACGACGAACGCCATATTGACGACGAAGTTCAGCGCGATTGCGCTGAGCACCAGCGCCTGCATGATTCTTTTTGTGCGCAGCAGAGTGACGATCGGAAAAGCTAGCGCCACGGCACACAGGGTAAACTCCTGGCTCTGGTCGATGTAATTCTTGACCGGGACGCCATAGGCGGCCTCGGGCTTCAATGCGAGCCGTGGATCGAACACGACGATCCAGGACATCACGAGTAGCAGCACGCAAGATACCAGGAAGGCAGCGAATACCCGCAGGCCGCGCCCCGAGCGCTCAAAATGATAGAACAGCAGTGGCAGCATCAGCAGTTTCGTCGTCGGACCGATGGCGTAGAGCCTTGTCGCCCATGGCGCATCCGACCACAGCGTTCCAACCACCGCGAGCGCAAACAGCGCAATCGGCAAAGCGCAAATCGGACGCTTCAGCGATTGCAGGAAAACCTTCACGTCAATTAACGGCACCATCGAGAGGATGAACACAGCCGCGAAGATCGCAACCAGCGTTGTCGACCAGGGCAGCGAGACCGCGATCAAAATGACGAAAATATCCGCCGTGGCCGCGCAAGCGACCGGGTCCCGCCACCGTCTTGCCAGCAACGCCGCCACTGACTCTCTTGCCACCGCGCTCACGCCTTGCTCCCGCGCGCGCGATCGACAAGCGAGGTCGTGCTGAAGCCGGGCAAGACCTCGACCAGCAGCACCTCGCCGCCATGGGCTTCGACGATCTCGTGGCCGACCACCTGCCCGCGGGCATAATCCCCGCCCTTCACCAGCACGCTCGGCCTGATCTGCGCGATCAATTTGATCGGCGTGTCCTCCTCAAAAATGACAACGAGATCGACTGCCTCCAGCGCCGCCAGTACTTCCGCCCGCGCACGCTCGTCCTGAACCGGGCGCCCCGTGCCCTTCAGCCGCCTTGCCGAGGCGTCGCTGTTCAGGCCGACGATCAGGCGATCGCAGGCGCCGCGCGCCGCGGTCAAAACCTTGACGTGGCCGGGATGCAGAATATCGAAGCAGCCGTTGGTGAATCCGACCCGCAGTCCCTGTTTGCGCCAATCCAGAAGATGCACGTCGAGGTCGCCGCTGGCCGCAATGATCTTTTCTTCGGCCGCGAGGGAAGCATGCGGTAGAATCTTTCGTCGCAGCTCCGCCGATGTCACAATGGCGGTGCCCTTCTTGCTGACCGCAACCGCGGCGGCCGCATTCGCCATCCGCAGGGCGGTCTCCCAATCAGCCCCTGCCGCCAGCGAAACCGCGAGCGCCGCGGCAACGGTGTCGCCGGCGCCGGAAACGTCGCGCACCTTGACGGTGTGAGCCGGAACATGGATGGCCTCGCCGTTGCGCGGCACCAAGGTCATGCCGTGCTCGCTTTGCGTGACCAGCATGGCCTCGCAGTCCGCAAGCTGCATCGCATCCTGCGCGGCCTCTGCGATACCGGCTTCGGTATCGGCGCGGCTACGGGTTGCTTCCGCGAATTCCTTGCGATTGGGCGTGAGCAGCGTCGCGCCGCGATAGATCGCGAAATTGACGTTCTTGGGATCGACGATCACGCGCTTGCCGAGCTTGCGTGCGGCCTCGATGACGTTGCGGATCACGCGGGCGGTCAGCACGCCCTTGGCATAGTCGGACAGCAACACGATATCGGCGCGCGGCAACAGCGGCACGATCGCGTCGATCAGTTTCTGCTCGATGTCAGCGGAAGCCGACTGTGCCAACTCCCAGTCCGCGCGCAGCATGTGGGTGGAGAAATGCTCGGACACGAAGCGCACCTTTCGCGTCGTCGGCCGTGCCGAATCGCAAACCAGAACGCTTTCGATCAGGCTCTCCCGCGCCAGCGCGGTTTTAAGTTTCGTACCTGCCTCGTCGTCACCGACCAGTCCGATGAAGATGCAGCGTGCGCCGAGCGAGGCGATGTTGCGGGCGACGTTGCCGGCGCCGCCGATATTGGTCTCGCTGCGCTGGACCGCGATCACCGGCGCCGGCGCTTCCGGCGAAATCCGCGACACCTCGCCGTAGACGAATTCGTCAAGCATGAGGTCGCCGACGCAGAGCACCGTCTGGCGGACAATCGCATGCGAAAGGGCGTCAAAATCGAACATCTGTTCTCGTCATCTGTGGCGCGTCAGCGGAAACGATCGGTGCGGTCGAGAAAACCCTTGACGTAGACCTCGACCGCATCCTCCAGCGCGGTGAAACCGCCGTTGTAGCCGGCGCGCTGCAGCCGATCGACATTGCTTTGGGTGAAGTACTGGTAGCTGCCGCGAATTTGCTCGGGCATGTCGATATACTGGATATTCGGCACGGTGCCGAGCGCGGCATAGGCCGAGAGCATCAGATCCTTGAAGCTGCGGGCCTTGCCGGTGCCTACGTTGAAAATGCCGCTGATCGCCGGCGTCGCCAACAACCACATCATCACCCGCGCCACGTCGTCGACATAGATGAAATCGCGCCGCTGATCGCCGTCTGCGATGCCTTCGCGGTGGGATTTGAACAGCTGCACGGCCCGGCCGGCCTTGATATCGTCAAAGCGCCGCGCCAGCACGCTCATCATCGCGCCCTTGTGATATTCGTTGGGGCCGAACACGTTGAAAAACTTCAGGCCGGCCCATTGCGGCGGCAGCTTCTCGCCGTTGGCGGCGCGCTCGGCGACGGCCAGGTCGAACAGATGCTTGCTCCAGCCATACAGATTCATCGGCCGCAAGGTCTTCAGCGCGGCAACCGATGGGCCATCGTGAAATCCCTGCGCGCCATCGCCATAGGTCGATGCCGAGGAGGCATAAATGAACGGCGTGACGTTGGCCGTGCACCAGTCGAGCAGCCGCATCGACAGCCGAAAATTGGTTTCGATCACCAGATCGCCGTCGGTCGCCGTGGTTTCCGAAATGGCGCCGAGATGGATGACGGCATCCAGTCGGCGGCCTTTCAGCCAATCCGGCAATTCGGCCGGCGGCACGATGTCCGCGAGCTGGCGCTTGGCGAGATTGCGCCATTTGCCGTCATGGCCGAGCATGTCGCAAACCGTCACGTCGGCGCGGCCCGCGTCATTCAACGCGGCCACGACGTTCGATCCGATAAAACCGGCGCCCCCGGTCACCAGCAACATTCCTTGACCCTGCCCTGAAGGTGCGACGCCAGCTTTGCCCCAGACCTGCCCGGCAGGCAACTTGGGTCATCGGGCGTGGTGAAGACCAAGCCGCCGTGCCAACGCCTTTACCTGCCGGAGAGGAGCGGTTACCGACAGGATCGAATTCGCATGAACGCCAAAGCTACCAAGATATGAACATTAATTCAATACATGATGGTGCAACGGAGGGCAAGGACGACACCCGTCCGATTCTTCTTGTCCCCTACATGTGGATTGGCGACTTCGTGCGCGGCCACACGGTGGTGCGCGTCCTGAAACAGCGCTGGCCGAACCGGCCCGTCGATCTCCTGGCCACTTCCCTGTGCGCTCCGCTGGTCGATTACATGCCCGGCGTTCGCTCAGGCATCGTCTGGGACCTGCCCCGCAGCCGCCTTGCGGTGGCCACGCAGTGGGAGCTGGCGGCAGAGTTGCGGGGCCGGAACTATGGCACCGCGATCGTCCTGCCCCGCACCTGGAAATCGGCAATTGCCCCGGCGCTCGCCGGTATCCCGGAACGGGTAGGTTTCGTCGGCGAAGCCAGGTTCGGCCTGATCAACCGATGGCGCTGGGGCGAAAAGGCGCTGCCCCGCTTCATCGACAAGAACGCCGCGCTGGCGCTGCCGGAGGGAAGTCCCCTGCCGCCGGAATGGCCGGTGCCGCAGCTCAATGTTCCCGCCCAGGAAGCGGAGCGCTGGCGGCAGGCGAGCCGGCTGGGCACCGGTCCCGCCGTAGCGCTGGCTCCGGGATCGGTCGGTCCCTCCAAGCGCTGGACCTATTATCCCGAGGCCGCGCGGCTGTTGGCCAAGACCGGGCTGGATGTCTGGGTGATCGGCGGCCCCGGCGAAAAGGCGCTCGCCGCGGAAATCGTGGCCGCCGGCGGACCGCGCGTCCGCGACCTCACGGGGACCGATCTGCGCAACGGCATTTTGGCGATGGCGGCCGCCGATGCCGCGATCTCCAACGATTCCGGGTTGATGCATATCGCGGCCGCGCTGGGTACTCCGACCATGGGCATTTTCGGTCCCACCAGCCCCTATCACTGGGCACCCCTGAACGGCCTTGCCGCGACGGTACAGACCAAGACCGTCGTGCCATGCCAGCCCTGCCACCGTCCGGTCTGCACCATGAACGACCATCGCTGCATGCGGGACATTCCTGCATCGGACGTGGTCGCGATCGCAGGGCGCGTGCTGGCCGAGGCCGCGGCGCGCGTTGCGCGTTAAACTCGCGAGCTTGCGCAGCAGCGACGCGATCATTACCAAAGACAGGGATTGCAACTCCGACGGTGTGTCTTGAAGCAAGATTTGAAAGACCCGATCTCCGCGCATTTCGATCGATCGATCGCAGCACTGCAGCGAGCGGCGCAGGACGCGGCGCTGCTCGCCACCGCGCGCGCGATCGCGGCGGCCGTCATCGCGGCGCTGCGCGCGGGCAACAAACTCCTGATCGTCGGCAATGGCGGCAGTGCCGCCGATGCGCAGCATATCGCCGCCGAGATCGTCGGCCGCTACAAACAGGACCGGCCCGCCTGCGCCGCGATCGCGTTGACCACCGACACCTCGGTGTTGACAGCCGTCGCCAACGATTATGGTTTCGAACAGGTGTTCGCGCGGCAGGTCGAGGGGCTCGGCCAGCGCGGTGACGTGCTGCTGGCCCTGTCCACCTCGGGGCGTTCGCCCAACATTCTGGCGGCGTTGCGCTCCGCCCGGCAACGCGGGCTTGTTACGGTCGGCTTTACCGGCAGCAAGGGCGAAACACTGAGGTCGCTGTGCGACCATCTGTTGGTAGCGCCGAGCGACGACACGCCAGTGGTCCAGCAAATTCACCTCGCTGTCGCGCATGGAATCTGCGAGGAGATCGAGCAGCGCCTGATCCGCGAAGCTTCGCGAAAATGAGCGGCGTCGAGTCCGCCCGCTCTGCGCCCCGACCCGCCGCATTTCTCGATCGCGACGGCGTCATCAATCACGACGACGGCTATCTGGGCACGCAGGACCGGATTCGCTGGATGCCGAATGCGGCGCAGGCGATCCGGCGGCTGAACGATGCCGGTTATTTCGTGTTCTTCTTCACCAATCAATCCGGAGTGGCGCGCGGCTTCTTTACGGAGAATGAACTTAACACGCTGCACGACTGGATGATTGCCGAATTGGCTGCGCAGGGCGCGCGGGTCGACGATGTCAGATACTGCCCGTATCATCCGGCCGGAACGGTCGCCGGCTATCTGGAAGACCATCACTGGCGCAAACCCGCGCCGGGGATGATCCACGATCTGATGGAACACTGGCCGGTACGTCAGCACGGCAGTTTTGTCATCGGCGACCGTCCGAGCGATATCGAGGCGGCGGAAGCCGCCGGCTTGCCCGGCTTCCTGTTCGCCGGCGGCGACCTCGATGCATTCGTGGCGGAGGTGATGGCTCAGACCAGGGTACGATAGACCTCGGCGATCCCTGCTGCTTCCGCATCAAGACTGAATTTTTCCAATACGCGCGCGCGCCCCCGCTCACCCATCCGAGCGGCAGATGCCGGATCGCGCATCAGAGGCTCCAGTGCCTTGACCAACGCATCGACATCGCCCGGCGGCACCAGCACGCCGGTCACGCCATCCTCGACCACGAGCTCCGCCGCGCCCGCGCGGGATGCCACCAGCGCGGCTGCCGCCGACATCGCCTCGATCAGCGTGAGCCCAAAACCCTCGTTGCGCGAGGTGAAGGCATAGATCGTCAGCCGCCGGTACCAGCGCTGCACCTCCTCGATCGGAAGTTCGCCTGTGATGACAATGCGTGATTGAAGGCCCGCGGCCTCGATCCGCTTTTTCAGATCGTTCGCGAACGACGCATGCTCGGTCGTGACGGCGCCGACCAGCACCGCGGCGAAATCAGGATTGCGCGGCAGCAGCCGGCACATCGCCTCCACGAACACGTCGCTGCCCTTTTGCGTGCGCACCCGGCCGAAGCAGCCGATGGCGTAGCGGCCCGGCAATCCCGCTTCCTTGAGCACCGCCGCTCGATCAGTCGGCGGCGCATAGCGATCGCTATCGATGCCATGCGGGATCACGATCGCTTCGCGTTTGAGAAACGACGCCGAGATCTCGCTGGTCGCGATGATCGCATCCATCCGGTTAATCAGCCACCGCGTGATCCAGCTGTGATGCCGCTGCGCCGCCGACGTAAACACGAGCTTGAGCGGCCAGCCGAGCGATCGCAACAGCACGCCTGCGATCATCTCGTTGTTGCGCCGCGCGTGCCAGATCAGCGGCGCACGCCGGCGCCATAATTTGGCGAGATCCGCAATCGTCATCCGCGCGATGCCATCGGGCGCATCGGAGCCGAGCCACGCCGCGCGAAACATTTTTGCGAGTTTCGGCGCCACCATGCGGTTGGTCGCGGTGACGCCGGAATAGCGCCGGTGCAGGTTAGGCACGATCAACTGCAGATGATCAGCGGAATTGTTCTCGATTACCACGCCGGGCTCCGTTTCGCGCATGTCCTATACGCAACATTAAGCATAGTGGCCAGTTGGCTTGCACTGAAACCCTGTCTTCACCGCGCCCCCGATAGCATCGCCGCATTATTTTGGGAGATGGGTGAACTTATGACTGTTCTTGTCAGCGGCGGCGCCGGATATATCGGTAGTCACATGGTTCAGGCGCTGGCGGAAGCCGGCGAGAGCGTCGTCGTGATCGACAACCTGTCCACCGGCTTTTCCGAGTTCCTGCCCGAAGGCGTTCCGCTGTTCATTGGCGACGCCGCCGATGAGAATCTGGTCGAGGACGTGATCGCAACGCACGGCGTCGAGAGCATCATTCATTTCGCGGGCTCGGTGGTGGTGCCCGATTCGATGCGCGATCCGCTCGCCTATTACCGCAACAACACCATGACGACGCGCAGCCTGCTCAACGCCGCGGTGAAGGGCGGCGTCAACCGTTTCATCTTTTCATCGACCGCCGCGGTGTACGGCAATCCGGATCAAGTGCCTGTTCCCGAACATGCGCCGACGCGGCCGCTGTCGCCCTACGGCTCCTCG
>WNGO01003545.1_pt1 | contig 16310 bp, 19 predicted proteins | sample 5400511 | NCBI WGS metagenome assembly WNGO01 (sample SAMN13153380, study PRJNA577476) | soil metagenome | isolation source: 20 cm soil or saprolite under Garry oak tree replicate 2 | place: USA:California | collected 2016-06-15 | reverse complement strand
AGCGCCGTAGCTAGCGCGGCTTGCTTGAAAGGCCCCCGGGGAGCCCGTTACTCCATCTGCGGGTGCATTGGGCGCCCGGCATTCCCTGCGCCCTCTGATCTCAGAAGGCGGGAAGTTGATTGGCAAACCTCGCGCGAAAACGTGCGGCGAGATCGCGAAGCCGTGTCTGTACGCGGCGGGCTGTTTGAAAATCAAATCCGTACGGCCGTCATTGCGAGGAGCGAAGCGACGCTAACCGTCATTGCGAGCGAAGCGAAGCAATCCAGTCTCCGTCATTCCGGGGCGATGCGAAGCATCGAGCCCGGGATCTCGAGATTCCCCGATGCGCAATTGCGCATCTGAGGTCTGGTGCTGGCGCACCATCCCGGAATGACGAGGAATGGATTGCTTCGTCGCTTGCGCTCCACGGGTCCCAACCGACGCCGTTCGCAATGACGGCCTCACCGCTCCTTCATCAGCGCATCGCGCGCGGCGGAGAGCTCCAGAAAGTCGCGCGCGTTGCCGCCGGCGTCGGGATGGGCGGTCTTGGCCGCGCGCTTGTAGGCCTGGTAGATCTCGGGCCCGACAGGCGGCGGCCGAGCGGCAGGCCGAGCATTTGCCGGTAGCGCTCGCCGGGCGCAAGCGGCTTCGGATCGATGCCGCGCTTGCCGAACCGCTGGGTGCCAAGCGCGTGCAAGACGTCGCCGATAACGCCGAGGCGGCGCCGTGCGGCGTCTCGGGTGACCGGGTCCGCTATGTTGGCCGAGGCGGCGCGCAGGATCGGCAACGCCTGGGTGGCGGCCTGCCGCAGCATCGCCTCCCCGCTTGCCCTTGCGATATCGGCCGCGAGGCGCGCGGCTTCGCGATAGTCGGGCGCGGCCGCCGAGCAAATCCGCTCAACGCCGAGTTTCCATTCAAAGAGCTGTCTGTCCATGCGCAACACCCGGTGGAATCAATAAAACGAACAGGTAAAGCTTTGCGTTTCGTGCCCTTCAATTTTGAATTAGTTTGCAGCGGAAGTTAAAAAACCAGAAGCAGAGGAAACACCCATGGCCCTTCTCCAGAATCATATCGCTGTTGTCACCGGCGCAGGAAGCGGCATTGGCCGCGCGATCGCGTCCGGCTATGCCCGCGAGGGCGCGCGCGTGGTGCTGCTCGATGTCAACGAGAGGGCGGCAAGCGAAGCCGTGCGGGAGATTCGCGATGGCGGCGGCAAGGCGGAAAGTTGTGCGCTCGACGTCGTCAGGCGCGACGACTGCATCGCAGCGGCGAAGCAGATCGCCGAGAAAATCGGACAAGTGTCGATCCTGGTCAACAATGCCGGCATCGCCCGCCGCAACGGCATGACAGGTGCCGCTGAGGCCGTGATCAAGGACTGGGAAGACATCATCGCCATCAACCTGACCGGCGTGTTCAACGTGACGCACGCGTTTCTTGGCCCGTTGCGCGCGGCCAAAGGGCGCATCGTCAACATCGGCTCGATCCAGTCGTTCGTGCATGTGCGCACGCCAAGCTCGCCCGCCTACACCGCCTCAAAGCACGGCGTGCTCGGCTTCACCCGCGCGCTTGCCGCCGAGCTCGGCAAGGATGGCGTGCGCGTCAACGCGATCGGCCCGGGATTCATCGAAACGCCGCTGAACGAGAAGGTCCGCGCCAGCAATCCGGAGCTGGCCAGGACGTTCATCGGGCACACGCCGCTGGGCCGCGCCGGCAAAGCCGAGGACATCGTCGGTCCCGCGATTTTCCTCGCGTCCGATCTGTCGGCCTACGTCACGGGCTCGATCGTGATGGTGGATGGCGGGTATCGGGCGGTTTAGGGTGCGGGCCGGTGCTCCAACATTCAGAACGTCGTCGCCCGCGAAGGCGGGCGATCCAGTATTCCAGAGCATTAGCGATGGATCCGTGAGGCCGCGGCATACTGGATGCCCCACTTTCGCGGAGCATGACGTTTCCCTGGGCGCCCCTCCGCCCAAAGCTGTGCACTCCCACGCTTGTTAAGACTTTGTTAACCAAATCATCCCACGCTCGGAGGTGCAGGGGTTGGTTCGTTCACGATGTTTTTCGCTCCACGACTGGAGCGAACTCGATCGGGAGTGTGTCGATGACCCATGATTTCCCTGCGTCCGCGCCGGAGCTTCCGGCGCCTTCGCTGACTCCGAATGAAATCGTGCCGCTGCTGATCGGCTCCACGGTCGGCGAGATCGAGCGCGAGCTGGTGCTGCAAACCCTGGCCCGTTGCAACGGCAATCGCACCCGCGCCGCCCGCGTGCTCGGCGTATCCGTGCGCACCCTGCGCAACAAGATCCGGCAATATTCAGCCGAGGGGATTGCCGTGCCCGCACATCACGACTAGGGCCGGCGACGCGCAGGATTTGACACGCCGGCTCCGCTTGATCACGCTGCGTGCTGCCCGCGCAACCGATCGCTCCGCCTATGTCCAACGCCCCGCATTTCGATATCGACGTTTCAGCATTCTGGGCCGATCCCTATCCCGATTTCGCGCGGATGCGGAAAGAGGCGCCGATCGCGTTCGTGCCGCAGCTCGGCTCGACCGTCTTCACCCGGCGCGACGACATTTTCACGCAGGAGAAACGCATCGACGTGTTCTCGTCGCATCAGCCGGCAGGCCTTATGAATACGCTGATGGGCCACAACATGATGCGCAAGGACGGTGAAGCACACATGAAGGAGCGCGCGGCGATGTTTCCCTCGGTGTCGCCGCGCACCGTGCGTGAGAGTTGGATCGGGCGGTTTCAGGCCCATGCCGACCGCATCCTCGATGGGCTCGCGCCCGCCGGCCGCGCCGACCTCTGCAAGGCGTTCGCGCTGCCGCTGTCGGCCGAGTGCCTGAAGGACATCACCGGTCTCACCAATATGCGCTATCAGGACATGGACGCGTGGTCGCAGGCGATGATCGACGGCATCGCCAACTACACCGGCGACAAGGAGGTCGAGGCGCGCTGCCACGCCGCCACCGCCGGCATCGATGCCGCGATCGACGACATGGTCCCGGTGCTGACGAAGCACCCGAACCATTCCATCCTCAGCGTGCTGCTCGCCGCCGGCCAGCCGATGCAAAGCGTGCGCGCCAACGTCAAGCTCGCGATCTCCGGCGGCCAGAACGAGCCGCGGGACGCCATCTCCGGCACGATCTGGGCGCTGTTGACGCATCCCGATCAGCTCGCGCTGGTGCGCGACGGCAAGGCAAAATGGCTTGACGTGTTCGAGGAATATGCGCGCTGGATCGCGCCGATCGGCATGTCGCCGCGGCGGATCGCAAAACCATGGTCTTATGGCGGTGTCGATTTCGAGCCGGAGGATCGCGTGTTCTTCATGTTCGGCTCGGCCAATCGCGACGAGGCCTGTTTTGAAAATCCTGACGCTTTCGACATCACCCGCGATACCCAGAAAAGCATCGCCTTCGGCGCCGGCCCGCATTATTGCGCCGGCGCCTTCGCCTCCCGCGCGATGGTCGCCGACGTGGCGCTGCCCAGTATTGTTGCGCGATTGAAGGGCCTGCGGTTGGAGGCGTCAGAGCCGGTGCGGATCGGCGGCTGGGCATTCCGCGGCCTGCTCAATCTGCCGGTCGAGTGGGATGTGGGCTAGACTTCCGCTGCTACGGGTGGTGCGGTCCGTGCCGCGACGGCACCCGGCCGCGCGGCAATCGCCAGCGTATCGCGCGATACCAGGCATAACCGGCCACCCCGCCACAGATCGTCAGCATCATGACATTGGCGCGGTCGAACGATCCGCTCCACCACAACATCCACCCGGTCCACAACACCGTGAAAACAACGGCGCTCAATTTCAATCGGGCTGTAGGATACATGAGGGTTCTCCGAGCTTGAAAAAAGCATCGCGCCATTATGCCTGCCGCCGTCCGAGCGCACCGTGAGATGAATCACATAACCCGGCGGACCGTTGTTCACCCGAACCGCAGCCTCGATCGCTCCTTTGCCTTCTCCGCCTCGATCTCGCGGTCGCGGGCCGGCGCATGGGTATGCAGCGAGGTCAGCAGGCGGCGGGCGGAGGCGGTTACCTCCGCCACCGCGCGGTCGAATGCCTTGGCGTTGGCCTGGGACGGCTTGTTGAAGCCCGATAGTTTTCTTACGAACTGCAGCGCGGAGGCCTGGATTTCGTCCTCGGTCGCGGGCGGCTCGAAATTGAACAGCGTCTTGATGTTGCGGCACATTTATTCTCTCCTTGTCCACCCGGACCCTGGTTCCAGTCCGCCGCCGGCCCCTAGGACGATCCACTCAAGGCAAGACCTACATCGCGGACTTATTTTGGCATAGAATGGGCGCCCGGTTTACCTGCCGGCCGCTGCCGGCAAGCAAGCGAGTTCGCCATGACCCGTATCACCTACAAGATCGTTCAACATGACGGCGGCTGGGCCTATACCGTCGATGGCGTGTTTTCGGAAGCCTTCGCGACCCATACCGCAGCGCTTGCCGCCGCCAAGCGCGCCGCCACCGAGCAGCGCGTGCCCGGCCGTACCGAGGCGATCGAATACGAGACGCCGGATGGCAAATGGCACACCGAGACCGCCGCCGGCGGCGACCGCCCCGAGACCGACGTCGAGGACACGGCGTAGCGGATTTCGCACCGGCGGGTGCGCAGCATGACCCAACCGCGTCATGCTGTTACGCTCGCCGAAACTTTCGAACGGAGAAGCCCGTGACCGAGCTTGCCGCCGGCGACCTGCCGACGATCTATCCGAAACCGACGCCGCGCGTGATCGCCAAGGCGCGCCCCGAGATCGACGCGCATGCGAAAAAATTCATCGCGATGTCGCCGTTCTGCGTGTTGGCGACCTCCAGCTCGGACGGCAGCGTCGACGCCTCGCCGCGCGGCGGCAATCCCGGTTTTGTCCACGTCGCCGGGCCGAACCGGCTTTTGATGCCCGACCGCTCCGGCAACAACCGGATCGACAGTTTCCGCAACATTGTCGAAGGCTCAGGCTTCGTGCAGCTGATCTTCTTCGTGCCCGGCATCGACGAGACGCTGCGCGTCGGCGGCAAGGGCAAACTGTCGGCGGAACCCGATCTGCTGGCTTCGATGGTGGAGTTCGGCAAGCCGCCGCGCGCGGTCTTGAGCATCGATGTGCACGAAGCCTATTTCCACTGCGGCAAGGCGCTGATGCGCGCAAAGCTGTGGTCGCAGGAGACGCGGGTCGAACGCGCGGTTCTTCCCAGCATCAGCGAAGTGATCCACGACCAGACCAAACTGGGCGAGCCGGAAAGCCAGGCCGAAGTCGTCGCGCGCTACAAGACGCAGCTGTAAATCTACTCGCTCTCCTCGCACCTCAGGATGACGAATCCCCGCTCTCGAGTCCGCCGACATGCTTCTGGGTGTAAAGCTCAAGCCCGATCCGGTTGATCAGATCGAGCTGGGTTTCGAGGAAGTCGATGTGATGCTCCTCGTCCTTCATCAGGCTTTCGAACAGATCGCGGGAGACGTAGTCCTTGACGCCGTGGCAGTGGGTCGCCGCTTCCTGATAAAGGTTTCGCGCGCTGACCTCGGCGGCGAGGTCGCATTCGATGATTTCCTTTACGTTCTGGCCGATCCGCAACGGATCGAGCACCTGCATGTTGGGAAAGCCGTCGAGGAAAATGATGCGGTCGGTGAAGCGATCGGCGTGGTTCATTTCCTCGATCGATTCCTTGCGCCACTGTTTTGCCAACTCCAGCAGGCCCCAATTATGCAACAGCCGGAAATGCAGCCAATACTGGTTGATGGCGGTGAGCTCGTGGCGCAGGCCCTTGTTGAGATATTCGATGACCTTTGCGTCGCCCTGCATGATGCACTCCCGCTTGCGAGGCCCCATCGAGATGGGCATGCCAACGCTACTAAGTCACATTGCCGGCAGGAGCAACCCTCCGCCGAAGAGATCCGACATCGGGAAGCAAGCCATCCTGGAGATTTCAGGAGGCAGCGAGCGCGAACGCGGCATCGACAGGCGGCTCGGCGTCCCTCCCGCTGTGCGGGCATCCCGGGCAACAGGCCGCGGCGCAGGTACCAAGCGCGTCGTCAATGATGGTTTTGATGGTGCGCGCGCACCGCCCACATTCAGCGCTGCAGCCTAGGCAGCCATACAGCTGCTTGGCACTGCGGGGCAGATCTTCCGCTGAAGAGACGGCACTGCGGACATCGTGGTCGCTAAGGACGTTGCAGGAACAAACAATCATGAAAAACGGGCGGGCCTTTCGGTGATGCGGCGCGATCGATATTGGAGATGGTGACGGGATGCAAAAAGAAAAACCGTGTTTTCGAGTGATTATGAATCTAAAAAAATTCCCATGCGGTCAATCAAAACCCTGCGCGTGCGCATACTTGAATCCTCAATCGCCCCGCCTCCACCGTCGCCGCCCCCATCAGCGCCACCCCCGCAATCGCCTCCGGCTGAACCGCTCGGATTGCCCGAGCTGTCCAATACGGGATTATCGCCGCCGAACCGACTGGAAAGGATCCAGCCCTCGGCCGCGGTATAATTGCCGCCGTCGGGCAAGAAGCCGCCGCCGCGTGGCGCGCTCCGATTGGCGCTTTATTGTGCAGCGCAAAAAGCGCCCGCGATTTCAGCATTTGCCGCCACACGGTCTCGTTCATTGATCATTCAAGGGCCGTATGGAACTCTCGCTGCGATGGACAGCTCAATCCGCTGTCCTTGCCCGATTTAGAAAGGTGACGTCATGAAGAAGAAACTGATGGCCCTCGCTGCCGTCGCCACTCTCGCCGTTTCGGCCATGGCGCTGCCCCAGGCCGCCGAGGCCCGGGGCGGCCGGATTGCCGCCGGCGTCGCTGCCGGACTGATCGGCGGCGCCATCATTGGCGGCGCGCTTGCCGGCCCCGGCTACTATGGCTATGGCCCCGGTTACGGTTATTACGGCCCCGGTTACGGCTATTACGGCGGTCCGGCCTATGTCGCGGATGACTACTGCGTCTGGCAGCGGCAGCGCTTCTGGGACGGCTATGGCTGGCAGGTTCGCCGGGTGCGGGTTTGTGGCTGAGCCCGTTCATCTTCCTTACAAACAGTCCCGAGATGACGCGGTTTTGACTATTGGCCTGAAAAAACCGTTTTTCCAGCCGAGAGCCTGTGCACGTTTACTTTCGATTGACTGTGGCGCGCTTTTTAATGAGACGTCCGGTTTCGAGTACGGCGTGTGAGTTACCTTAAACCCGGCGCCGGCTGAAGGCGCCATCTCCAGGGGAGCCCTAGACATGAAGAAGACGTTTACTGCCATGGTCGCGGTCGCAACGATGGCCGGTTCGCTGGTCTCGGTTATGCCGACGGCCAAGGCCTCGGACGGCCGGATCGCCGCAGGCGTTGCCGGCGGCCTGATCGGTGGCGCGCTAATTGGCGGGGCGATTGCGGCAAGCCGTCCGGCCCCGGTCTATGTTGCCCCCGGGCCGGTCTATGTCGAAGAGCCCGCCTGCCGCCTGGTTCGTGAGCGGTTCTGGGACGGATATGGCTGGCGCGTGCGCCGCGTTCAGGTTTGCTGATTTGGATCGGCGCGAATTTCCCATCGCGTCTTTGAAGTTTGAGCCCGGCCGATGCTTCGGCCGGGTTTTCTTTTTCATTTAAGTTGCGCTTATTCTGGTCGCAAAACCGGTATCCACGGAATACGCTATCGCGGCGCGCTGATCGAACGCAGGACCGCTTCGCTCGGCCAGCAATCGACCTTCAATCCCGCCGATTTCTGGTACGCCCCGAGCGCCGCGCGGGTCTGCATCCCGGCCTTGCCGTCGAGCTTGTCCTTGTAGAGACCGATTCGCGTCAGGTGACGCTGCATGGCCTCGACATCGGCGGTACGCAGCTGGGTCGATGCCGACCACGGCGTCGCGAATGGCTGCGGGCGCAACATGCGGTCGCTGAGGTGCCCGACGAACAACACGTACAGGTCGGAAAAATTATATTCCTTGATGACGAAATAATTTTTGGTGGTCAGAAACGCCGGGCCGTAGATGCCCTCGGGCTGCAGCAGCGACGCCGGCTGCGCCTGTTCGGTCGCGCTGAGCTGTTGTCCGCGCACCGGCACAAAACCCTGGCGCAGCCATTCGCCGATCGGTTTTGTCACTTCCGGTACGCCGATAGTGCAATCGACATTCGCCGGTGCGCGCACTTCATAGGCCCAGCGCACGCCCGGCTGCCAACCCTTGTTGACGAGCTGCTGCGCGGCGGAGGCGAGCGCGTCCGGCACCGAGTGCCAGATGTCGCGGCGGCCATCGCCGTCAAAATCGACGCCGTGCTTGTAAGATTCCGACGGCAGGAATTGCGTGAGACCGGTGGCGCCGGCCCACGACGCGCGCATGTCCTTGCGCGTCACCTCGCCGTCGCCAAGCAGTTTCAGCGCCAGGATGAATTCGCTGCGATACTGATCCTTGCGCCGGCCGACATAGGCCTGCGTTGCCAGCACGCGCAACCCGTCATAGGGCAGCGTGTAGCGGCCGTAATCGGTTTCGCGGCCCCAGATCGCCAGCACGATGGTGGCAGGCACGCCGAAGCGCGCCTCGATCGCTTCAAGCGAAGCACGATATTTCTGCATCAGCCGCTGCCCCTCGGCGGCAAGCCGCGCGATGCTGGCCTCTTTCAGGTAGTCCGCCGGCACCTGCACGAATTCCGCCTGCGACGGCGCCCCGGTGGCCGGACGTCCGGGCAGGATCAGGTCGGGCAATTTGTAGTCCGGCTCGAGACCCCTTGTTTCGGCGTCGTACGTCGCGCGCGAGACGCCCGCCGCTTGCGCCTCCGGCCACAGCGAGGCGATGAACTGGGTGAAGCCGGAATCGGCGGCGGGTGCAGCGGAAGGCAGCAGCAATAGGGCCGCCATTAGCACCAGCGCGCGTAGCTCATCCCTTAACCGTTCGAAGAGGAACCCGTATTGCATTGACGTCTCTTTTTGTATATATTGAACATATACAGAATGATCGACCTTGAACAGATCGCGGGTTTTGACTGGGACGATGGCAACCGCCGCAAGAGTGCGGATAAACATGACGTCAGTCAGGCCGAAGCGGAAAGTATCTTCTTCAACGATCCGCTGATCGTCGTCGAGGATGCACGGCACAATGAAACAGAACAGCGCCTCCATGGATTGGGAAAGACGGCCCAAAATCGGCTGCTGCATATCACTTTCACCCTCCGGGGGAAGGGAACGCTGATCAGGGTGATATCGGCGCGAGACATGCAGCGAAAGGAGCGGAACGTTTATGAGAAAACTTAGGCCAATTCCTGCCTTCAAGTCTGAAGCCGAGGAAGGAAAGTTTTGGAAAACGCACGACTCCACCGAGTACATCGACTGGAGCAAGGCCGAGCGCGTGCGCTTTCCAAACCTGAAGCCCTCGACCACGGCTATTTCAATTCGTCTGCCGCTGGGCTTGCTGGAGCAAATCAAGATCGCCGCCAACAAGCGCGACGTGCCGTATCAATCGCTGATCAAGGTGTGGCTGGCCGAAAAGGTCGGTTAGCCACTCAGGCGCGGTCACCACACCGAACGAGAGATGGGGCTCCGATGTTCTTCCCAAGGATCAAGGTCAAGAATGATCCGGAGAGGCGGTGGCACCGGCCTGACCGGCATTTCTTCGCCAATGGCGCCTGCCAAGTCTTGGCCTACGCGTTTCTCGAACGCTATCCGGACATCGGCTTCCATGCCCGATGGATCAAACCCGCGCCTGGATTCACCGGCAACCACATCTACGTTACCGACGGGATCAACGCATTCGACTATCACGGCCTCACGACCGAACAGCGCCTGCTCGCGTTCGGCTTCAAGCGTGGCCGGCGGTTTTTTCCCGGATGGGATGCAGTACTGGTGGATTTGCCGACCGATGTTCTGGTTTCAGAACACCGCTCGCGGCAAATCGACGGGCTTTGGCTCCGCGAACCGAAGCAATTCCTCTATGACGCGCTGCCCCGCGCCCGAGAATTTCTCGATAAATTCGGCGATATCAGACACCAACTCACCGCGTGAGTTTCTTGTACTTCACCCGGTGCGGGATGATGGAATCCTGCCCCAGCCTGCGCATCTTGTCTTTTTCATAATCCTGGAAATTACCTTCGAACCATTCGACATGGCTGTCGCCTTCGAATGCCAGGATGTGGGTGGCGATGCGGTCGAGGAACCAGCGGTCGTGGCTGATGATCACGGCGCAGCCGGCGAAATCCTCCAGCGCCTCTTCGAGAGCGCGCAGTGTATCGACGTCGAGATCGTTGGTAGGCTCGTCGAGCAGCAGCACGTTGGCGCCGGATTTGAGCATCTTCGCCAGATGCACGCGGTTGCGCTCGCCGCCCGACAGCGAGCCGACCTTCTTCTGCTGGTCGGCGCCCTTGAAATTGAACGAGGAGCAATAGCCGCGCGAATTGACCTCGCGCTTGCCAAGCAGGATCAGCTCGTTGCCGCCGGAGATTTCCTCCCACACGCTCTTCTTGCCGTCGAGGGAGTCGCGCGACTGGTCGACATAGCCGAGGTGCACGCTGTCGCCGACCGTGATGGCGCCGTTGTCCGGTGTCTCCTGCTTGGTGATCATCCGGAACAGCGTGGTCTTGCCGGCGCCGTTCGGGCCGATCACGCCGACAATGCCGCCCGGCGGTAGCTTGAACGTCAAATCGTCGATCAGAAGCCGCTCGCCAAACCCCTTGGTCAGGCCCTCGAAATCGATGACGTTCTGACCGAGCCGCTCGGCCACGGGAATCGTGATCTGCGCGGTCTGGGTCCGCTTCTCGCTGGCCTGCTTCAAGAGCTCCTCGTAGCGCTGGTAGCGCGCTTTCGATTTGGCCTGGCGTGCCTTCGGCGAGGCCGCGATCCATTCCTGCTCGCGCGCCAGGGTACGCTGATGCGCCGCCTCTTCGCGGCCCTCCTGCTCGAGACGCTTCTGCTTTTGCGACAGCCAGGCGGTGTAATTGCCTTCATAGGGAATGCCCCTGCCGCGGTCGAGCTCGAGAATCCACCCGGTGACGTTGTCGAGGAAATAGCGGTCGTGGGTGACGATCAGGATCGCACCGGGATATTGCCGCAGATGGCCTTCCAGCCAGGATACCGATTCGGCGTCGAGATGGTTGGTCGGCTCGTCCAGCAGCAACAAATCGGGCTGGTCGAGCAGCAGCCGGCACAATGCGACGCGGCGACGCTCGCCGCCGGAAAGCTTTGTGACATCGGCATCGTCTGGCGGGCAGCGCAGCGCGTCCATCGCCTGATCGACCTTGCTGTCGAGATCCCACAGGCCAGCGGCCTCGATCTCGTCCTGCAATTTGGTCATCTCCTCGGCGGTCTCGTCGGAATAATTGACGGCCAGCTCGTTATAGCGATCGAGGATCGCCTTTTGCTTGGCGACGCCCAGCATGACGTTCTCGCGCACCGTCTTGCTGGCGTCGAGTTGCGGCTCCTGCTCGAGGTAGCCGACCCGCGCGCCCTCGGCGACCCACGCCTCGCCGTTATATTCCTTGTCGATGCCGGCCATGATCCTCAGCAGGGTCGATTTGCCGGAGCCGTTGACGCCGAGCACGCCGATCTTGGCGTCGGGATAAAACGACAGATGGACGTTATCGAGCACCTTGCGGTTGCCGGGATAGGTCTTGGACAAACCCTGCATGAAATAGACGAACTGGCGCGCCATCGCGATCCCTGAAAACAAGAGGATTTATGGAAATTTGCTGCCGCTGATGTAGCGGCGCGGCCGCCAAAGGGCAACCGCGGGAAGCATGTGTTTTCTTCATTTTCGCCGCGAGTTCTTCAAGACCGGCCTGAAGCAAAACCCGCACTGGAATCATAGGCTTCTCAAGTCCCTTCGAATCCGAAAATTGGCTCAGAAGGAAGCCCGCGAGGTCGGGGAATTTCGGATTCGGGACAACGGCGTTTGTCATTCGTTCACCAGGATCATTACCGATATCAACAATTGAAACCTTCTTTTAATGAATCCGGCCGGAAACTACCCGCCAGCGCCCCAAAAAGCGCTCCGCGCGACAGAAGTCGCCGGACAAAAAAGGCAGGCTCGTCATGGCGACTCTCGCATCTTCGCCCCGGGTAGCAGACCATCGGAATCGTGAACCCGGCCTACTCGCCGAAATCAGGAGCTTCTGGCGCCTGTTCTTCGCCAGAGCATTCAATCCGTACCGGCCGGAACTGCATTATATGCGCGGCCCGGGTCCGGCCTGGCGCGCCAAACACATGGCGTCCTCGCGCCGGCGTTCGAGCTGATCTTTTCGGTTATTTGAGCCGCGGGCTCTGCAGGCGCTTGCGCGCTCAAGCGTTGCGCGCGACCATGGTACTTCCCGGACGGCGCGGCTCGCGCCGTCATCATCGCCATGAACGGATTTTCCCATGACGCGGCTGCGCTGTGCAATTCTCGATGACTATCTCAATCTGGCTTTGCGGGTTGCAGACTGGTCGAAGGTCGGAGACCGCGTCGATGTCACTGATTTCAACGAGCCATTTGCTTCCCAGGAGGCCGCCGCCAGCGCGCTGAAGGATTTCGAGATCATCTGCGCGATGCGCGAGCGCACGCCGTTTCCCCGCGCGCTGTTTGCGGCATTGCCCAAACTGAAGCTCCTGATCACCTCGGGCATGCGCAACGCCGCGCTCGATCTGGAAGCCGCAAAAGACCATCAGGTGGTGCTGTGCGGAACGCAATGGGGGCGCGATCCCACCGCGCCGCTGACGATGGGCCTGATACTGGAATTGACCCGCAACATCGGCCGCGAAAACGCCCGCATGCACGCGGGCGAACGTTTACAGAAATTCGTCGGCATGGAGATCGAGGGCAAGACGCTCGGCGTAGTCGGCCTCGGCAAGCTTGGATCCAAGGTTTCGGGATTGGCGAAGGCGTTCGGCATGCACGTGATCGCGTGGAGCCCGAACCTGACGCCGGAGCGATGCAAGGAAGTCGGCGTCGGCTACGCCACCAAGGAGGAATTGTTTTCGACCGCCGACATCGTCACCATCCATGTGGTGTTGAGCCAGCGCTCGCGCGGGCTGGTGGGAGCTTCGGACCTGGCGCGCATGAAGCCGACGAGCTATCTCGTCAACACCGCGCGCGGGCCGATCGTCGACGAAGCAGCGTTGCTGCAAACCCTGCAGCAGAAGAGGATCGCAGGCGCCGCGGTCGATGTATTCTCGGTCGAACCGCTGCCGGTCGATCATCCGTTCCGCAAGCTCGACAACATCGTGCTGACGCCGCATCTCGGCTACGTCACCGAAGAGGGTTTTCGCAACCACTACAGCCAGATGGTCGAGGGCATCGACGCCTGGTTCAAGGGCGAGCCGCTGCGAAGGCTGGCGTAGCTGTATTCCGCATAACACGTTCGTCATCCTCAGGTGCGAGCCATCTTTGGCGCGCCTCGAAGAATGGTCAGCGTGCGCGGTCATCCTTCGAGGCGCGCAAGAGCGCGCACCTCAGGATGACGACTGAATTAGTGGCGAGAGTTAGCGCACAGTCACCGGCGCCGGCAGTGGCGGCACGACGGTCGGTTGCGTGCCGGGCGCGCCCGACATCTGCGGTGGCGCGGGGGACGCCGAGGCGGCAGGTCCGGGCACCGGCTGCGCCGACGCGGTTGCCGTTCCCGGCGGCGGGCCGCCTGGGAACACCACCACGCGGGTGCCGACCTTGACGCGGTCGAACAGGTCCGAGACGTCCTCGTTGAGCATGCCGATGCAGCCCGAGGAGACGAACTTGCCGATCGTCGAGGGCTGGTTGGTGCCGTGGATGCGGTAGACGGTTGAGCCGAGATACATCGCCCGGGCACCGAGCGGATTGCCCGGTCCACCGGCCATGAAGCGCGGCAGATAAGGCTGACGCTCGATCATCTCGGTCGGCGGGTGCCAATCCGGCCATTCGGCCTTGCGCGAGATTTTCTGTACCCCGTTCCAGGTGAAGCCGTCGCGGCCGACACGGACGCCATAACGGATCGCGCGCCCTTTACCCAGCACGTAGTAGAGATAGGTGTGCGGCGTATCGACGATCAGCGTTCCCGGCGGCTCCTTGGTGGCGAAGGCGACTTCCTGTCGGCGCAGGTTCGGCGCAAGTTGCGCAGGCCCGACCTCCGGCTGTTCCTCCGGCGGAAGCGAAGACAGCACCATCGGCCTGCCGTCGGGACCCATCGGAGGCTGCACCGATCCGGTGACCGGGCCCGGGGGACCGATCGCCCCGGGTGGGCGCAAGGCACGATTGTCTTCATTCGGATTGAAGCCCGGTCCGGGAATTCGGCCATCGACGTTGCCGCGATCCGAATAGATCACCGGCGGCGGTCCGTCGGGACGGCCATAACGCGGATCATTGGGCGAAAGGATCGGGCCGGCCGGTGCGCCACGGTCGGAGTATACCGGAGGAGTACCCTCGGGCCTGCCATAGCGCGGATCATCCGGCGAAAGGATTGGACCGGCCGGTGCGCCACGGTCGGAATAAACCGGCGGAGCACCCGCAGGGCGACCATAGCGCGGATCATCCGGTGAAACGATCGGGCCAGTCGGTGCGCTACGGTCGGAGTATACCGGAGGAGTACCCTCGGGCCTGCCATAGCGCGGATCATCGGGCGAAAGGATTGGGCCAGTCGGCGCGCCACGGTCGGAATAAATCGGACGCCCATAGCGCGGATCATCCGGCGAAAGCCCCAGGCCGGGCGGCGGCAGCGCAGTCGACCTCTGGGCGTTCGGCAGCGCCTCGTCATCTTCCAGCAAGTCGGCATCCAACTCGGTAGGAGCGCGGCGATAATCGGGGTAGCCGCCGGACGGATAAGGCAGCGGCGCCGTCGAATAGACCGGAGCGGGCGGAACCGGGTACCCTTGCGCGAGCGCAAGCGAACTTGCCGCCGCGCCAGCCGCCGCAGCGCAAATCGTCAGAATGCGTTTGATCATCATCGCCCTTGTATAAACCCCAAGCCGCCACCGGACCGTTAACGGCAGATGGCCGAAGATAGCGGCGCATTCAAGACAAATCCGCGTAATTCGGCCGGATTCCGGCATTTTGTGATGACGCGGCAGCGCGTTGCATCGAAGCCTCATCGGATTAAGAAAGCGTTTCCCGGCCTGCCACGAAGCGTTTGCGTCGCGGATTTGTAACAAACGCCACCGAATCCCTGCGGTATTCTCAAACCAGCCTGATTCGCTGCGCTGGCCTTGCCCGTTGCGTCGCGAACGCGGCCAATTTTGTGGTCACCGCGTTCCCGCTAGCTCCAGGGCCTTCGCAGACACCCCTTCGAAGGCGGAACTCGCCTCTCCATGCTCCCAAGTTTCCGTTTCCTGTTCGCCGCGATCGTGTTCTCGATGTCGATACTGATCTTCGGGCTTGGCGCGGCGGCGCTACTGCGCACCGCTCACGAGGAATTTGCCAGTAATCCGTTTTGGCATATGGTCCCCGAAAAAACCTTCCCGCAACAAAGCGAGCCCACACGGCCTGTGCTGGCGCTGCTGCGCGTCGATCCAGTTCCTGCGGAGCAGGAGGTGCCCGACGACGTGCTCCCGGTTGAGCCAGCGGCGATTGCTTCGGTACCGGCTGAGCCCGAAAATATCGGCGCGCCGGGGCCAGAGCCTTCGCCGCAGCCCGAGAGCGCTCAACCCGAAATTCCGGTCGCGGAAAGTCCGGCACCGAGCGAGTTAGCTCCGGCTCAAGCCGAAGTTGCCTCCGGAGAAACGAAGCTTGCGACAACCGAGGAGGCCTTGCCGCCGGCGAACGAAGCTGCTCCGATTGCATCCGAACCTACAAGCGCACCGGCTTCGCCGGAGGCGGACATCGCCGTGGCGAAAATCGCAGCGCTGGACGCTGCAACCATCGCAATCGAGGCGAGGCCGCCAGCGAAGGCTACCGGCGCCAACTCGATCAGCGCCGAACCCGACGCGAGCGTCATCAAGAAGCGCCATCAGGCGCGCCGGGCAGCACAACGCCGCAGGCTCGCGGCTCGCGCGCGCGCGGCACGACAGGCAGCTCAGCAGGCAGCCGACCCGTTCGCTCAACCACTCGCTCAGCCGGCGGCGGCGCAGAGCCGTTGAAGGTTTGTTGATCAGGCGGGTCCGGTTGCGACCGGCGGTCCGTCCGGCAGACCCCATTCGGCCCACGAGCCGTCATAAAGCGCGGTACCGCGCACCCCGAGCCGATACAGCGCCAGCGTCAGCACCAGCGCGGACACGCCGGAACCGCAGGTCGTCACGATCGGTTTTGTCAGGTCGACGTCGGCACCCGTAAACGCTTTTCGCAAATCGTCGAGCGGTTTCATCGCGCCGGTCTGGGCGTCGAACAATTCGGCGTAGGGCACGTTGCGGCTGCCCGGAATGTGACCGGAGCGGCGGCCCGGCCACGGCTCGGCGACGGTGCCCTCGAAACGCGGGCGCGGACGCGCGTCGACCAATTGC
>WNGO01001364.1_pt1 | contig 16310 bp, 15 predicted proteins | sample 5400511 | NCBI WGS metagenome assembly WNGO01 (sample SAMN13153380, study PRJNA577476) | soil metagenome | isolation source: 20 cm soil or saprolite under Garry oak tree replicate 2 | place: USA:California | collected 2016-06-15 | reverse complement strand
GCAGCATCGTGAGGGTGTGGCCGTCGGCGGAGCGGATCGCGAGCCCCTGATAACCGGGCGCCGTCATGTAGCTGCCGGTGCCGGTCGCGTTGAGGACGAGTTCGAGATTGAAATCGCCGGAAACCGGCGGCGGCGGGTTGTTGGGATCTGTCGTTGCCCCGACGTTCATCGTCTGGCCGGGCGCGAAGAAGACGTATTGCGAGTCCGCGATGCCGATGGCGGTCCCGCCATGGCCGTCAGGGCCGATACTGAAATCGGCGGAGGTATAGGAGCCAACAAGATTGAGTGCTGCAACGACGGTTCCGCCGTTCTGCACCGTCAGCACGCCGCCCGCATAGGTGACGCCAGTCGCTGCCCTTCCGATGAGATCGAGGATATCGCCTGCGGTGAATCCCGAGATCGTCCCAGTAAAGGCCGCAGGATTGTCGAGCGTCACCGTCCAGACGGCATCGGCGTCGAAGACCACTGTTTCGAAATTGGCGAAGCTCGTTCCGAGCCCGCTGAGTGTCCTGCTGCCGATCCCGGTGGTCAGTTCCAGAACATCGCTGCCGCCGCCCCCGTCGACCGTGCCGACGAACACCGCACCAGGATCCACCACCAGCCGGTCATTGGCGATGCCGAACTGCACCGCCGTACCCCCGTCCCCGATAATCGTGCCTGCGTTCGTCACCGTGCCAGGAAGGCCCGATCCGTAACCGTCGACGTAGAAGACGCCGATTGATCCGCCTTCGATTGTCCCGAAATTCACGACGCTACCCCCGGCCTCCAGGGCAACGCCGTAGCCGGTCCCGCCGATGATACTGCCGAAATTGGTGACCGTGCTATCGATGACCCGGACGCCGGTTTCATCTCCCGTAATCGAGCCACTCTGACCGTTGGTGACGCTGCCGTGACCCAGGATAACGCCGTGACCTTGAAACCAATCATCAAAGCTGAGGCCGTTGATGGTGCCGAAATTGACCACCGTGCCGCTGTCGGCGCTGATGCCGATGCCTCCACCATAGGCGCTGATGAGGCCGAAATTGGTCACTGTGCCGCTACTGTCACCAGTAATAAAGACACCACCCTGGATTAAACCTCCTGTCGAGCCGCTCTCGCCGTTGACGACGCTGCCGCCAGCCTCCAGGTAAACGCCGGAGCCGCCTTCTGCGCGGAGAGTGCCGAAATTCGTCACCATACCGCTTCCACCCTGGATGTAGACGGGGACATTCCCCGTAATCCATCCGGTGTTCGAGCCGCTTTCTCCGTTGGTGACAAACCCGCCGCCCGTCAAGTGGATCCCGGCGCCGTATAGCCCCAGTTGCCCGATTGTCCCAAGGTTGGCGACGGTCCAGGAGTATCCAGGCGCGCCGTAAATGGCGTCGTAATCATGTGTTGCCGTTTGATTGGTGATGTAGCCGGTCGCCGCTACCGTTGCCGGATCATCCGTCGCTGGATCACTGAGCACGATACCGTCGGTGTCGGTTCCGGTGATAACGATGCCTGCCATCGAATTCCTCCCTAGATAGGCTTCGACCGCCGTGAGAGATTCATCAAATAAGATTCGGCGGAGGTGCGCTCCTCTGTTCTGTCTCTTCGAGCACAGCTGTCGCGATCGATGGCAAACGATAGCACGAATTTCGCCGGAAGATTTTGCCGGGAGTTTGATTTATCCTTCAGAAGGGCCTGATAATTCCTTGAGAGATGCTGTCCGACCGGCCCTCGGGGGAGCGGCCATGGAATTCTCGTTTGGTGATCAGGTGCTTGACGTCGAGCGGCGCGAACTCCGGCAACCGGATCAGAGGCCATACTTACAGCGATTTCGTCCAGAATATTTCGTACCTGATCGCTCGCGTCTGTTACTCGCGCGGCGTTTACACAATAAGGCGCTAGGGGCGTGTTCTGAGTGGCCCATAAAAGCTTGAGGTCATCGTCTTGCTCCGTCATCGTGAGCAAAAGCGAGCGCAGGTTGGACACTTCGTGCCTCCTAATGCTCGTTGCGTAACCAGGATAGAAGTATCCTGCACCATAGCCCTCGCGATCCTCCGAGAATGTGAGGTAGGTCACACTTTCAGAAATTTTCGTATGGCCGTGTTCGCGGGGCGGGCGCGCAGTATTGGCGGGCAATGCGCCATAACTTTCGTCGTGTTCAAGACGTCGCCGAACAGCTCGCGCTCCTTGGTGAACTCCTTGTTCGGGATCGGATCGCCGCCGTCCTCCTCGATTTCCCACACCCGCGGCATTCGCATCACCTTTGTCTTCTACCGGACTGACCAGCGCCGCTCTGCAGATTGCCCCGCCGCAGCCGCAGTGACAGTGTGGAGCAACCGTAATCAGGAGGGCAGAAGAAAATGAGCGACAAGCAGCGGACGGCGATCGTGACCGGGGCAGCGGGCGGTATCGGCCGGGCCTTGGTGAAGGGGCTGCTCGAGGCCGGCATCCGGGTCGCGGCGGTCGACCGCACGCGCGACGGGCTCAATGCGCTCGCCAAGGGGGCGCGCGAGCAGGGCAGGGACGCCAATTTGCTGACGATCGAGGCCGATCTGAGCCGCGATGCGGCGATCTCCGACATTGTCGGGCAGGCACGTGGGCGTTTTGGCGCGATCGACATCCTGGTCAACAACGCGGGGGTCGGGCAGGCAACATTGCGGCCGGGCAATTGGCAGCAGCCGCTGCGCTTTTGGGACATCACCGCCGATCAGTGGCGCCTCTTTGTCGCGGTGCACACGACAGCGCCGCTGCTGCTGGCACAGGCGGTCGTCCCCGAGATGCGCGAGCGCAAATGGGGCCGCATCGTCAATGTCACGACAAGCCTCGGCACGATGATCCGTTCGGGATCGCCGACCTACGGGCCGTCGAAGGCGGCGCTCGAAGCTTTCTCAGCGATCATGGCAAAGGACCTCGAAAACAGCGGCATCACCGTCAATGTGCTGGTGCCGGGCGGCGTCACGAACACGCCGATGGTGCCGAACGAAGCCGGGTTCGACCGGCAGGGGAGATGATCCAGCCGGAGGTCATGGCGCCACCGCTCGTCTGGCTCGTATCGGACGCGGCGCAAGCGGTCAGCGGACGGCGTTTTCTGGCGATCCATTGGGACCCGAAACTGGCGCCGGCTGAGGCCGCCGAGAAAGCCGGCGCGCCGGTCGCCTGGACCAGCATCGCGACAATGCCGATCGAACCGCCGCGGCGTCAGTGAGCGCGGCGGGTTAAACCTCCGCGCGCAAAGTGCGGAATGATCGGAGGGCCCACCCTGTTCGTAGCGATGAATGCGCCGCAGCATGCGGCGCGCGAGCGATGGAGGGTTAGAGGATGAGGGGTCTACTCGTCGCCGCCGGGGCAGTTCTGCTGTTTACCGCGCCGGCCTTTGCCCAAACCTCGACAACGATTATCGAAAAAAAGACGACCACGACCGAAATGCCAGCGCCGAGCGCCGGCAGCACGGTATCGACGACGATCATCGCGCCGACCCCGCCGCCCGCGCCGCGCGTCGAGGTCCAGCCGCCGCCTCCCGGCCCGCGGATGGTGTGGGTCCCGGGACATTGGGGCTGGGAGCGCGACCAATATGTCTGGCTGGGCGGCAAGTATATGGAGCCGCCGCGCGAGCATGCTGCCTGGACGGCCGGGCGCTGGATGCAGCGGCCGAACGGCTGGATGTGGGAAGAAGGCCGCTGGGACTGAACTCGCCGCGGCAGTTGCTAAATTGGCCCCGGCGTTAAACTGCCGGGGCCCTGTCCTTTTGCGCCGTGCCGTCTCAGGTCTCAGAAATGCCACGGCTGGAGTGAGTGAGGGCGATCATGAGTGATCGAGATCGCGATATTAAATCGCCGCTGAGCGAAGCGTTGGTCGATCGCCGGCCCGCGGCGAAGGCGGCGCGCGAGACGCCGGTTTGGGAGCATGCACCGGCGGCGCCGATGCGGGTTCCCGGCGGCGCTCCGGCGGCACCGCAGGGGCCATATCGCGGGCGCGGCCCGCGCGGCTATGCCCGCTCGCCGGCGCGGATTTACGAGGATCTGTGCGACCGGCTGACCGAAAATCCGTTTATCGATGCCACCGATATCGATGTGACGGTCGCCGGGACGGAGGTGACGCTCAGCGGCGCGGTGCAGGATACGATCGCGATGCGCCAGGCGCAGGCGATCGCCGAGGAGGTCGCCGGCGTCAGCCACGTGCACAATCGGCTGCAGCTGCGCGAGTCCACCGAACGCGAGACCACCCCCGGCAAGACCGTCAACGCGGCGCTCGGAACGGGCGAGAAGCCCTGAGCTCGGTCACACGGCCGGGCGGGAGCGCATCTCCTCCGACACCTTGCGCGGCAGGTGCCTGCCGTCGCTGAGCGCACCCGTCAACGCGCCGTTCTCGACGACGATCTTGCCGCGCAGCATCGTCAGTGACGGCCAGGCGGCGAGATCGCGGCCCTCCCACGGGGAATAGTCCGCCTCGTGCATTTCCGCGGCGCGCACGGTGTGGCGCTGGCGCGTATCGAGCAACACGATGTCCGCGTCGGAGCCGATCGCGAGCGCACCCTTGCGCGGGTAGAGACCCATGATCTTTGCCGCGTTTGTCGAGACGAGGCCGACGAACTGCGTGAGATCGTAGCCGCGCTTCTCGACCGTTTCGGTATAGATCAGCGACACGCGCGGCTCGACGCCGGCATTGCCGCCGGTCGTATCGTCGATGCGGCTGCCCTGCAGCTTGTATTTCAGCGGACAGCAGATTTCGTCGGTGGCGACGGTCTGGATCGCGCCGTGATTGGTCGCGGCCCACAACGCGGCGTGATCCTCGGCGAATTTCAGTGACGGGTAGGTGTGATAGATCTGCCCGTTCGGGCGCTTATAGTCCTCGGCGCTGTACATCAGGTACTGGTGCAGCGTCTCGCCGTAGATCGGCACGCCCTCGGCGCGGGCGGTGGCGATCGCCCGCACGCCGGTCGCGGCCGAGGTGTGCAGCATATAGAGCGCCGAGCCCGGGATATTGGCGGCGAGGCGGATCACCCGGTTGAACGCCAAATCCTCGCTTAACGTGGTGTGCACCTCGGCCATGTTGTGAAAGCTGGTGCGGCCCTCGCGCGTCAGCTTCTCGTACATATGCATGACGAGGTCATTGTCCTCGGCATGAATCGCGGCGAGGCCGCCGGCTTTGGCCAATGCCCGCAGCACCTCCATGATGCTGCCGAACGGCACCATGCGGCCCTTGCGGCTCGGGGTGATGTCGGTGGTGAACATCTTCACGGTCGGATGACCGGCGGCAACCGCCTCGGCGAGCTGGTCGGGGACGGTGTGCTCGAGTTTGCCCTGCACCATTGTGTGGAAGGCATAGTCGCAATAGCAGTCGCCGGCCCATTCCTTCTGCCGCCGCTCTATCGCCTGCTGCACCGTGTTGTCGCCGTCGACGAGCGCGAAATCGAGGATCATCGTCGTGCCGCCGAACAACGCGGCCTGGCTGACCCGGTCGGGGCCGTCGGTCATATTCGGCTGGGTCTGTCCTGGCACCGGCATCGGCCAGCGGCAATGGACATGCGGGTCGATGCCGCCGGGAATGACGATCTGACCGGTCGCGTCGACGGCCCGGCCGCCGAGCGGCGCCAGGGTGCCCGGCGCGCCGATCGCGACGATCTTCTCGCCCTGGATTCCGATATCGGCCTTTTCCGCGCCGGAGGGCAGGACGGCGGTGCCGCCGGTGACGACGATGTCGAGCATGGGCGCTCTCCCCTTGTGCTTAGTGCTGCAAGACCGGTTCGCCGATCAGGGCCGGCGAGGCGAAGGCGAAATGCCCGAGAATCTCCTCGGGCGGGATGTCATGCACGATAAAGACGAGGCGGCTGCGATGGTCCGGATCCGGCCAGCGGTCGAGCCATTCCGGCGTGAACATCGCGTGCTGCGCGGCTTGCACGACCGCCGGCCGGCCCGGCCGGTCCGCGAATTCGACAAGGCCTTTGACGCGCAGCAGATCGCTGCCGCGGTCGCGCGCCAGACCACCGAGGGCGCGCGCGAAATCGAAGCGGCTGATGGCGCTTTTTAAGGTGACGGCGAACACTGCGATGCCGTGCGAGTGCGCATGACTCTCGCCGCCAAACTCCCACCCGTCCTCGGCTTCGCCTCGGACCTCCCTCCCCAGCAAGCGGGGGAGGGTTGTTGCAGTGGGCGCTATAACTCCCTCCCTCGCTTGCGGGGGAGGGTTGGGGTGGGGGCGCTTTGAGGGTGAGAACAGAGCAGTCGCCGGATCTTCAAGTTCGGCGCCGAGGATGCGCTCGGCGCTCGGGTTGAGCGCGTCGAGGCGTTCGGCAAGGGCCGGTCCGAAGGGGGCGAGATCGGTCTTCGAGACGACAAGCGCGTCGGCGACCGCGACCTGGCGTGCGGCTTCAGCGAAGCGGTCGAGCGTCGAGGCGCCCTCGACCGCGTCGACCAGGGTTACGACCCGGCCAAGGCGCAACCGCTGATCGAGCATCGGGTCGGCGCCGAGGGTGAAAAGGATCGGCGCCGGATCGGCGAGACCGCTCGTCTCGATCGCGATGCGGCGGAACGGCCGAAGCTCGCCGGCGTCACGCCGCTCGATCAGGTTGCGCAGGCTCTGCGCAAGATCCTCCCGCACCATGCAGCAGAGGCAGCCACCCGGAAGCTCGAGGACGCCGCCCTCGACAAAATCCACGAGAAAGTGGTCGATCGGGATCGCGCCGACCTCGTTGACGATGACCGCCGTATCGGAAAAAGAGGGGGCGGCAAGCGCGCGGCGCAACAGCGTCGTCTTGCCGCTGCCGAGAAATCCGGTCAGCAGCGTCACCGGCAAATTGTCGATAGCGGCGACGCTCGTCACCCGGGCCTCGCGGTTGCTCCGCCGCGATCGTTCCACGCCGGCCCGTGAGGGGCAAGAGCGCTGATCCCCGACCAAGGGAGAGGCCCGTTAGCCACGTAACCGGTTGCATTCTCTTAATTGCGTCAGCATCATGCCAGCCATAACGCTGGCGCATATGCCGGCCGAATTCCTTGGGAGGAGCGCGATTGCCGAACCCTGCCGACGAGGAGCTCCTCGCCGCGACCGCTGTCTCGAAGCGGTTTGGCGGCGTGCGGGCGGTCGAGGACGTATCGATTTCGGTCCGGCGCGGCGAGATCGCCTCGATCATCGGCCCGAACGGCGCCGGCAAGACCTCACTGCTCAATATGATCAGCGGGTTTTATCGTCCCGACAGCGGATCGATCACCTATGAGGGCCGCGATATCACGCATTCGCGCCCGGCCCAGATCGCCAAACTCGGTATCGCGCGGACGTTTCAGAACATCGCACTATTCGGCGGCATGACCGTGCTCGACAACATCATGCTCGGCCGGCACGTGCGCATGAAATCGGGGGTCCTGTCGTCCTTTATCTATTGGGGGTTGGCGCAGCGCGAAGAGGTGGCGCACCGCGCGCGCGCCGAGGAGATCATCGATTTTCTCGAATTGCAGGATCTGCGGAAGGAGCTGACCAGCGCGCTGCCCTATGGCCTGCGCAAGCGTGTCGAGCTTGGCCGCGCCTTGGCGCTCGACCCCAAGCTCCTGCTGCTTGACGAGCCGATGGGCGGCATGAACCAGGAAGAGAAGGAGGATATCGCCCGCTACGTCCTCGATGTGAACGAGCAGTGGGGCACGACGATCATCCTGATCGAGCATGACATGGCAGTCGTCATGGATATTTCCGAGCGCGTCGCAGTGCTCGACCGCGGCCGCAAGATCGCCGAAGGCACACCGGCCGAGATCCAGCGCAATCCGACGGTCATCGAGGCCTATCTCGGCAGCGCCCACCAGGCCAGGGAACGCGCGGCATGACGCTCAACGCAACCTTGCCGCAGCTGCTGCGGCGCAATGCCGAGCAGCACGCGGGGCGCTCCGCGTTGCGTGAGAAGGATCTTGGCATCTGGCAAACCTACAATTGGCGCCGTTATTGGGACGAGGTCCGAGGGCTTGCGCTGGGGCTCGCCGCGGCCGGCTTCAAACGCGGCGACAAGCTGGCGGTCATCGGCGAGAACCGCCCGCGACTCTATTTTGCTCAGCTCGCGGCGATGAGCCTCGGCGGCATCGCCGTGCCGGCCTATCAGGACGCGATCGCGAGCGAGCTCGCTTATGTGCTCGACCACGCCGAAATCTCCGTCGTCATCGCCGAGAACCAGGAGCAGGTCGACAAAATCCTGTCGCTGAAGGACCGGCTGCCGCATCTGCAGCTTCTGGTGTATGACGACCCGCGCGGGTTGCTGAACTACGACGATCCGATCCTCAAATCCTTCGAGGCGGTGCAGGCGGAAGGCCGCACCTTTGGCGAGACGCATCCGGACTATGTCGAGGCGGCGGTCGAGGCCGCCAAGCCGGATGATTTGTGTCTGTTCTCCTACACATCGGGGACGACGTCTCGCCCGAAGGGCGTGATGCTGTCGCATGCCAATCTGCTGGACCCGGCCGAGGTGTTTGCCGCGGCGGAAGGCTTCCGCGCCGGTGACGAGCATATCGCTTACCTGCCGATGGCCTGGGTTGGCAATTCGCTGTTCTCGCTCGCGGTGCACATGCATGTCGGGTTCACCGTCAACTTCCCGGAAAAGCCGGAGACGCTGCGCCGCGATGTGCGCGAGATCGGGCCGACGATCGCGCTGGCGCCGCCGCGGCAATGGGAGAACGCGCTGACCGAGATCATGGTGCGCGCCGCGGATGCCAGCCCGACAAAGCGCCGCATCTTCGAGTTCTTCCGGAAGGTGGCGGAGCGGGCGCAGCTCTGCATCTCGGAGCGGCGGCCGATCCCACTCGGGACGCGTTTTTTGCGCGGTCTCGGCGAATTCTTTGTCTACGGCCCGGTGCGCGATCAGCTCGGATTGCGCCGCGCTCGCGTCGTCTATACCGGCGGCGCACCGCTTGGCGTCGATGTGTTCCGCTTCTTTCGCGCGATCGGCGTCAACCTGAAGCAGGTGTACGGCGCGACCGAGCTGTCCGGGCTGTGCTCGGTGCAACCGAATTCCGAGGTCGATCCCGAAACGGTCGGGCGCATGCTGCAGGGGATGGAGGTCCGCATCGCGCCGCATGGCGAGGTGGAGGTGCGCTCCCCCGGCACCTTCAAAGGCTATTACAAGCAGCCGGACGAGTCGCGCGAGGCGATCACCGAAGACGGATGGCTGCGCACCGGCGATGCCGGATTTGTCGACAAGCGCGGCCATCTCGCGATCATCGACCGGGCAAAGGATGTCGGCCGGCTCTATGATGGGACGTCGTTTGCGCCGCAGTTCATCGAGAACAAGCTCAAGTTCAGCTCCTATGTCGGCGAGGCGGTCGTGTTTGGTCACGACCGATCGTTTGTCGCGGCGATGGTTGCGATTGATGCCGAGACCGTCGGCAAATGGGCCGAACGGCACAACCTCCCCTACACCTCGTTCCAGGATCTCTGCTCGCGCCGCGAAGTCCTCGGCCTGATCGGCGACGAGATCCGCAGATGCAATGCCGGGCTGCCGGAAGCAACGCGGATCCGGCGCTTTATCGTGCTGAACAAGGAATTCGACGCCGACGACGACGAGATCACCCGGACGCGCAAGATCCGCCGCCGCTTTGTCACCGAGAAATATGCCGCCGTATTGGACGCCTTCTACAGCGGCGAGAGCGAGGTCGAGCTGAGCACCGAAATCACCTTCGAGGACGGCCGCAAATCGGTGCTCCAATCACGGCTCGCGATCGGCGATGTCGACGAGCCCTCGCCGCCTGCCGCGGCCGCGGCGCGGCGTCTCGAAGAAGCCGTCGCCGTGGCGGGGTGAGCGCAATCAATGCCTGATTTCGAGTGGCAATTCACGCTGGTGCTGCTGACCAACGGCATCATGATCGGGCTCATGTACGCCCTGATCGCGCTTGGTTTTGTGCTGATCTACAAAGCGACCGACGCAATCAACTTCGCGCAGGGCGAATTCGTCATGTTCGCCGGCTTTCTCGCCGCGGTCGCGGCCGAAATGGTGGGCGCGCCGTTCTGGCTGTCCGCGCTGGTGGCGATTGCCGGCATGATCGCGCTCGGTTTCGGCCTGGAACGCGTTGTGCTGCGGCCGTTGATCGGACGGCCGGTCATCGCGGTCGTTATGGCGACGATTGGGCTCGCCGCCGTGTTGCGCGGGACGGCGGTCATGGCGTTTGGCGCCGGCACCCGCGCGATCATCATGCCGGTCAGCGACGAACCCTTCGAGCTGGGCCCGATCATGCTGCCGCCGGTGCAGCTTGTCGGGGCCGGGGTAAGCCTCGTTTTTCTTGCCGCCTTCACCTGGTTTTTCCTGAAGAGCCGGACCGGCATCGCGATGCGCGCCGTCGCCGACAGCCAGCAGGTGGCAATGGCGATGGGGATCAATGTGCGGCGCTACTTTGCGCTGGCCTGGGCGATGGCCGGCGTCGTCTCGGCGCTCGGCGGCGTCGTCTGGGGCACGATGCTGGGTGTCGACAACCAGCTGGCCCTCGTCGGCCTCAAGGTCTTTCCGGTTGTGATCCTGGGTGGGCTCGACTCGGTCATGGGTGCGGTTATCGGCGGGCTCATCGTCGGCATCGTCGAGAATTTCGCGGCCGGGTATTTCGACCCGATTGTCGGGGGCGGCACAAAGGATTTTGCGCCCTATGTGCTGATGATCCTGGTGCTGATGATCCGGCCGGAAGGGATCTTCGGCCGGCGCCGTATCGAGCGCGTATAAGGCCGGAGACGGAGTAGGAAGCAAAGCGCATGTTCCACCGCGAATCCGGCGTGTTCAAGACGAGCTATGCCGCCGATATGGGGCTCTATCCGCTGCCCATTGCGAGATGGGCGGTGGCGGCCTTTGCCGGTTTGTTCATCGTCGTCGCGCCCTTCGCGCTCAGCGAATACTACGTCTCGATCCTGAATCTGATCCTGATCGCCTGCGTCGGCGCGCTCGGGCTCAACATCCTGGTTGGCTATACCGGGCAGATCTCGATCGGGCATGGCGCCTTTATGTCGGTCGGCGCCTACACCGCGGCCAATCTGGTGACGCAGCTGCACGCGCCTTTCTGGATCACGATCCCGGCCGGCGGGGTCATGGCGGCGTTGATCGGCGCGATCGTCGGTATTCCCTCACTGCGCATCAAAGGGATCTATCTCGCGATCGCCACACTTGCGGCGCAGCTCATTATCGAATGGACGATCAATCACGTGCCGGCGATCTCGGGCGGCGTGCAGGCATCGATCCAGGTGCCGCGCCCGACGCTGTTCGGGACGCCGCTGCGGACGCAGACGCAGCTCTATCTTTTTCTGATGGCCTTTGTCGTGTTGGCGATTGTCGGTACGTCCAATTTGGTGCGCAGCCGCGTCGGACGGGCGTTTATCGCGATCCGCGACCAGGACATCGCGGCCGAGATCATCGGCATCAACATCTTTCACTACAAACTGTGGGCGTTTGCGATCTCGTCCTTCTACGCCGGCGTCACCGGCGTGCTCTACACCTATTATCTCGGGATCGCGAATTACGAGCAGTTCCAGCTGACCGTCTCGATCGATTATCTCGCGATGATCATCATCGGCGGGCTCGGCTCGGTCCTCGGCTCGATCTTGGGTGCGATCTTCGTGACGCTATTGCCGATCATGACGCGCTGGTTCCTCGAGGATTTCGGTTGGCTGCTCTTCTCGCAGGCCGATCTGTTGAACGCGATCCCCAATCTGCGGCTCATCATGTTCGGCGGCCTGATCATCTTCTTCTTGGTTGTCGAACCAGAAGGGCTGAACCGGTTGTGGCGCAACATCCGCAATTATTTCCGGGTCTGGCCTTTCTCGTACTAACCCAATCAAAATCGGCGAAAATGAACATAGGGAGGAACGCAATGAGAAACATGACAGCACGGGCGACCATCACTCTCGCGGCGGCGCTGACCTTCGCGGGGCCGGCAATGGCGCAGCAGAAGGGCGAGATCCTGATCGGCACCCAGTGCGACCGCACCGGGCCGACGCAGATCGTCGGCATTCGCATCTGCCCGGCGTTCCAGGATTACGTCAACCTGGTCAATTCCAAAGGCGGGGTCGAGGGGTTCAAGATCGTCGCCCCCGAGATCGACAATGAATACAAGGTGCCGCCGGCCGTCGAGGCGTATGAGCGCCAGAAGCAGCAAGGCGCCGTGTCGATGAGCCTTTACGGCACGCCGCAGGTGCAGGCGCTCAATCAGAAGCTTGAGGAGGACAAGATCCCGAGCACCTCGCCCGGGTTCGGCATCTCCGCGTCGGCTGACGGCAAGCGCTTCCCCTACCTGTTCCCGGTCGCCGCGACCTACTGGTCGCAAGGGGCGGCCGCGATCAAGTTCATCAAGGACAAGATTGGCGATCTGAAAGGCAAGAAGATCGCGTATGTGTTCTACGACAATCCCGCGGGACGGGAGCCCGTGCCGATCCTCGAGGATCTGCAGAAGACCGAGGGATACGAACTGCGGACATTCGCGGTGCCGCCGCCCGGCGTCGAGATGGGAGCACAGGTGCTCGACATCACCCAGCGCTACCGACCCGATTTCATCATCGACCATCTGTTCGGCCGCTCGCCTTCGGTGGCGATTAAGGAATACAAGCGCGCCGGCTTTCCGTTGACAAAGGTCATCGGGCTGGTCTGGGCGTCGGCAGAGGCTGATATCGACGCCGCTGGCGGCTGGCAGGTCGCAGAGGGCTACCACACCATGCAGTTCGCCGGCGCCGGCGATGACTTCCCGGTGCGTCAGGACATCAAGGCGATGTACAAGGCGCAGGGCAAGGAGCCGCCCAAGGAAATGGATGACACCGTCATCTACAACCGCGGCCTGTTGGTGGCGGCGCTGCATGTCGAGGCGATCCGCAACGCCGTCAAGGCGAATGGCGGTCAGAAACCGACTCCCGAGCAGGTCAAGAAAGGGTTCGAGTCGATCCATGAGTTCACTCTGGGCGGTCTGGTGCCTCCGTTGAAGGTCACTCAGGAGGACCATGAAGGCGGCGGCTGGGTGCAGATCTTCCAGGCCAAGGGCGGCAAGTTCGTCAAGGAGACGGAATGGTTCCGCGCCTATCCGGAGGTGGTATCGAACGCCGTCAAGAAAGCGGAATAGACCGGCATGCCGCAGGCTGCGCTCGCTACACCGCTCCTGCGTGCCGCCGATCGGAAATCGAGCTTCACTAATGGCAACAAGAACGGAGATGCGACGATGAGACGATCAGACGGCATGCTGGGGCTCGTGGCGGGCGCCGCCGCGGCGCTCTCGCTTGCGGGAACCGCGGTTGCGCAGGACAAGACACTGATTATCGGCGTGCAATGCGACCGCACCGGAGCGACACAGATTGTCGGGACCGTGCTGTGCCCGGCGATGCACGACTACTTCAACCTCATCAACTCGAAGGGCGGCATCGAGGGCTACAAGATCAAGCACGACGAGATCGACAACGGCTACAAGGTGCCGGACGCGGTCGAGGCATATCAGCGGCAGAAGCAGGAAGGCGCCATCGTGATGACGCTCTACGGCACGCCGCAGACCGTCGCGCTGAACCAGCGGCTCGAAGAGGACCACATCCCGACAACATCGCCGGGCTTTGGGATCTCGGCGGCCGCCAACGGCACGCGCTACCCGTATCTCTTCCCGATCGCGGCGACCTACTGGTCGCAAGGCGCGGCGGCGGTCAAGTACGTCAAGGACAAGCTCGGCGATCTGCACGGCAAGAAGATCGCCTATGTCTATTACGACAACCCGGCCGGCAAAGAGCCGATCCCGATCATCGAGGCGTTGCAGAAAAAGGAAGGCTTTGAGCTGCGCACCTTTGCCGTGCCGCCGCCGGGTGTCGAGATGGGCGCGCAGGCGCTCGATGTGACGCAGCGCTACAAGCCCGATTTCATCATCAATCACCTGTTCGGACGCTCGCCCTCGGTCGCGATCAAGGAATACAAGCGGCTCGGCTATCCGCTGTCGAAGGTGATCGGGCTGGTCTGGGCATCAGCCGAAGCGGACATCCTCGCCGCCGGCGGCTGGCAAGTCGCCGAGGGCTACCACACGCTGCAATTCGCGGGTGCGGGCGATGACTACCCGATCCGCCAGGAAATCAAGGCGATGTACAAAAAGGACGGCAAGGAGCCGCCGAAGGAGATGGACGACACCGTGATCTATAACCGGGGTCTCCTGCAGGCGGCGGTCCATGTCGAGGCGCTGAAGAACGCGCTGAAGCAGACCGGCGGTAAACCGCCCAAAGGCGAGGACGTCAAGAAGGGCTTCGAGGGCATCAAGGAGCTCAATCTGGGCGGATTGGTGCCGCCGCTGACGATCACGCCCACCGAGCATGAAGGCGGCGGCTGGGTGCAGATCTTCCAGGTCAAGGGCGGCAAGTTCGTCAAGGAGACGGAGTGGGTGCAGGCCTATCGCGAGGTCGTGGAGGACGCGGTGAAGCACGCCGAATAGGCGGGCGACAACCGGAGCAAGGTGACCGATGCTGGCGCTCAACAACATCGAAGTCGTCTATGACGGCGTCATTCTGGTGCTGCGGGGCGTCTCGCTGTACGCCGAGGAGGGGCATATTACGACCCTCCTCGGCGCCAATGGCGCCGGCAAGACGACGACGCTGAAGGCAATCTCCGGCCTCTTGCACACCGAACGCGGCGAGGTGACCAAGGGCAGTGTCGAGCTCGACGGCGCGCGGCTCGACCGGCTGTTGCCGTTCGATGTCGTCAAGCGCGGCGTCGTGCAGGTCTTCGAGGGGCGGCGTGTCTTCGAAAATCTGACGGTCGATGAAAACCTGATCGCCGGAGCGCACAGCCGCCGCAATTCCGCCGATGTGAAAGCCGGCATCGAGCGGGTCTATGCCAGCTTTCCAGTACTGAAAGAACGCCGCCATCAATCGGCCGGCTATTTGTCCGGTGGCGAGCAGCAGATGCTGGTCATCGGCCGCGCGTTGATGTCGGATCCCAAGGTGATCCTACTCGACGAACCGTCCCTTGGGCTGGCGCCGATGGTCATCGAGGAGATCTTCAAAGTCATCCACCGCCTGAAGGACGAGCAGAAGCTCACCGTGGTACTGGTCGAGCAGAACGCCGCCCTGGCGCTCGAAATCGCCGATCACGGCTATGTCATGGAGAACGGCCGCATCGTGCTCGAGGGCCCGGCGGAGCAGTTGCGTCAGAACTCCGATATCAAGGAGTTCTATCTCGGGCTCAACGAAGCCGGCGCGCGAAAGTCCTACCGCGACACAAAGCATTACCGCCGGCGCAAGCGCTGGCTGCAGTGACCCCCACTGCTACCTCATTGCGTCATCCCGGTACTGGCCGCGACGACGGCGGGGGTGGTGAGAATGCATTCAGGGTGATGTGACACCATGCCCACATCTCTTCCCCGTATTGCCGTGATCGGCACCGGCGGCACGATTTCCTCGCTCGGCGCGGGCAGCCTCGATGTGCTCGATTACCCCGAATTCGGGCAGAAGCTGACATCGGAGGCGCTGCTCGACCGCTTTCCCGAGACGCGGCAGGTTGCCGAGCCTGTGCCGATCACCTTTCGGCAGGTCGGCAGTACCGGCACGGCGACGCTCGAAGAGACGGCGTTCTTCCTGAACCTCACCTTGGGCATCAGACAGCCGGTCGTCCTGGTCGGGGCGCAGCGCCCGGCCAGCGCGCTCGGCACAGATGCCGGCATGAACCTCGTCAACGCACTGCGCGTCGCCGGCTGCGCCGAAGCGCGCGGCAAGGGCGTGCTCGTCGTACTGAACGACGAGATCCATACGGCGCGCGATGTCGTCAAGACCTCGACCTATCGCGTGCAGACCTTCCGCTCTTTCGATTTCGGCGCGCTCGGTCACGTGGATGGCGACGGGCCGCATTTCTATCGTGCGCCGCTGAAGGCGCACATGCCGGACACACCGTTCGCCGGAAGCGAGCTCGCCGATCTGCCGCGCGTCGACATCCTCTATTCCTATGCCGGGGCGGACGGCGACCTGGTGCGAGCGGCGGTCGCGGCGGGAGCGCGGGGGCTCGTCTCGGCCGGCTTCGCGCCGGGGAGCCCGAGCCCCGATCAGCGCGAGGCGTTTATCGAGGCGGCACGGTCGGGGACCGTCGTCGTGCAATGCACCCGCGCGGCGAGCGGCCGGGTGGCGCCACGCCGGCATCTGCGCGAAAGCGGGCTTGTCGCCGGCGAGGATTTCTCGCCGCAGAAGGCACGCATCCTGCTGATCCTCATGCTGACAGCAACCAGCGATATCGCCGAGATCCAGCAGGCGTTTCAGGCTTATTGAGGCGGGGCAGCGTGCCCTGAACTTTTTTCTTCCCCTGCTGATCAACGGCGCGTTGGCCGGCGCGATCTATGCGCTGATCGCACTCGCGTTTGTGCTCGTCTACAAATCCTCGCGCATGATCAATTTCGCGCTCG